>Ga0116129_1000830_pt1 | contig 18433 bp, 13 predicted proteins | sample June2015DPH_17_2_FD_89732 | JGI IMG/M metagenome (GOLD analysis project Ga0116129, IMG submission 89732) | Peatland microbial communities from SPRUCE experiment site at the Marcell Experimental Forest, Minnesota, USA - June2015DPH_17_10 | ecosystem: Environmental > Terrestrial > Soil > Wetlands...
AAGTACGGCCACCAGCAGGGCTTGGAAACCAACGAAGGCGGCTTCGCTCTCTCCGGCCCCAAGTACTACGCGCGCTTCCGCGAAGTCACCTTGAGATTTATGCGCGACTTCGGGGTCAACCAGTTTAAGATCGATGGCACGGGCAATGTGAACAGCGTCCTGCCCGGAAGCGAATTTGACAGTGACTTCCAAGCGGCCATCAACCTCATCAGTGACTGGCGTTCCGTGAGTCCAGCCATCTTTATCAACCTCACAACCGGAACTTACCCTTCGCCTTTCTGGTTGCAGTATGCAGATTCCATTTGGAGAGGCGACGATGACCACAGCTTTGCCGGCATCGGTTCGTGGCGCGAGCGTTGGATAACTTTTCGCGATGGCGCTACCTTCCACGGTGTTGTGCGGCAAGGGCCGCTATTTCCGTTGAACTCTGTTATGTTGCACGGACTTATATATGCGCGTCACGCCGAGCATCTCGATACCGATCCCGGCAAGGACTTTGCCAACGAGGTGCATTCCTACTTTGGCAGCGGCACGCAGTTGCAGGAAATGTACATCACTCATTCGTTGTTGTCGGAGGAAGACTGGAACACCCTGGCGGAGGCCGCTCACTGGTCACGCAACAATGCGGATGTGCTGGTCGATACTCATTGGATCGGCGGAGACCCGAAGAAACTTGAAGTTTACGGCTGGGCGTCCTGGTCGCCAAGAGCGGGCATCCTCACGCTTCGCAATCCAAGTGACAAACCCCAGACCTATTCCATAGATGTTGCCCAGTCCTTCGAGTTGCCACTCCATGCGCCCCGAACATTCCAGGCGCGCAGCCCCTGGCACAAAGATCGCGATACGAAGCCGATCCGGTTGAAGGCGGGTGAGCCCTACACATTCTCACTGCGACCTTGGGAAGTCCTGAATCTGGAAGCATTGCCCGAGCAGTAGCAATCGCACATCGCAAGTGTTCAGGGAGGAGCCATCGTGACGAAGTTGGACGTATGCGTAGTTGGTGAGATCAATCTAGACTTGATCCTCTACGGTCTGCCAAAAGAGCTTGTGCTGGATCGTGAACTGCTAGCCAGCGGCCTCGCACTCACCTTGGGCAGTTCTTCGGCCATTTTTGCTCACAACTTGGCCATACTGGGCAGCAAGGTGGGTTTCGTCTCGAAAACTGGGAGTGACGCTTTCGGGAAAATGGCTGTGGAGAGGCTGGCCGAGGCTGGTGTTGATCTAGGCCGCGTAACGCAGGCGACCGGGCGGACGGCTACAGGACTGACCGTCGTTTTGCCCTACTTGCAGCAGCGCTACATCCTTACGTATCCCGGCACGATGTTTGAGTTGCAGTATTCTGACATCGACCTGGGATACGTGCGGTCCGCGCGTCATTTGCACGTGTCATCGTTCTTTCTGCATCGTGGATTGCGTCCGAGAATTGGGGACCTGTTCCGCCAGGCGAAAGCGGCAGGGCTCTCAACTTCTCTTGATACCAACGACGATCCCGAGAACAAGTGGGATCGGGATTTGCTGGAAGTCCTCAAGCATGTAGATGTCTTTCTCCCCAACGATCGCGAGGCAAAGAAGATCGCGCGCACGGAAGATCTCTCGCAAGCCATCAATCTGCTCGCGGGCCTGGCTAAGGTTGTGGTGGTGAAGCGCGGCGCCTCAGCGGCCATCTGCCGCTCCGGGCAGGAGCAGTGCAGTCTCATGCCTCCGACCGTGAAACCGGTGGACGATGTAGGCGCGGGGGACAGTTTCGACGCAGGATTCATCCACCAGTATGTGACGGGGGCGAAACTTGAGGACTGTCTGGCCTATGCAAACCTGGCCGGAGCCTACTCCACAACGAAAGAAGGCGGCACCGAGGCGTTTCGTGACCGCGCTACGCTTACTAGCTATATCCGCCAGCGTTGGAACGCAGCGGGCCGGAGCACAACCCCGAGCACCCCTCCGCCGAAGGGGTAACGCTCATTCGCCCAAAGACCGGGTCAGACGAGCGTCACTTCAATGCCGGCATTTTTCAGGGCTTGAAGGTCGGATTTCTGAATGCCCTTGTCGGTGATGACTTGCTGCAATGAGGCTGGCGGCACTATGAGAGAGAGACTGCGGCGACCGAACTTGCTGGAATCGCAGACTGCAACCGTACGTTTGGCGATTTCGGTCATGATTCGATTGACCTTGGCTTCCAAAAGGTTGGGTGTGGTAAGGCCATACGCAATGTCGAATCCATCCACGCCTAGAAACAGTATGTCGGCGCTGAGTCGGCGAAGTGTCTCCTCCGCGATAGGGCCAACCAGCGAGAAGGAATTCTTGCGCACTGCGCCCCCGGTCAGGATGACCTCGACCGAGGAACTCGAGAGCTCAGCGGCGATATTTACGCCGTTCGTGATAACGGTCAGGTTTTGCAGATTGCGCAAAGCGCGGGCAATTTCGGTTGTCGTCGTGCCTGAATCCAGAATCACAACCTGCCCTTCAGAGACCAGGTGCGCCGCAGCTGAGGCAATGCGAAGTTTCTCCTTCCGGTGCAGGCGCTCCTTTTCATGCAGAGAGGGGTCTTCGAGTGCGCCATCGTGCAGAGGCAAAGCGCCTCCGTGTGTGCGCTGGATCAAGTTGCGCACGTGGAGCACGTCCAGGTCTTTCCGGATGGTAACTTGCGAGGTGTGAAACTGTTGTGCGAGATCGGCTACCAGCACTCGCCTTTCCCGTTGCAAGAGTTCGAGAATCGCGCGACGGCGTTCCTCAGTGAGCAAGTTGTTTCCTTCTCTAGCTCGCATCTTGGCGTCGTGCGTTGTACGACTAGGCATAGGGACGATTCTTTATATCGTAGGTTCAGCACATCAGCAACCAGCGAGATATGGCTTTTCCTCGTGCGGGGTTTGCACCGCGGAGTTGGCCGCTTCCCATGCCGAGCGGGGCGCAGAGCCGATCAACGTGGGCTCGCGGTTGGATTTGTTCCACCCCAGGATTAGTTCTACGCCCTTCTCCAGAGCCTAGATGCAGGCCTTCAACTGCGCTTTGGCCGGATGCGCAAACCTGTCCCCAGTCCCGACGGAATACTTCCTGAGTCTCAACCCCCCCTTGCTCACGTTGTTTTCTCACCTCATAACATCAGGATACGTCGAGTTTCTCTTGATATTATTCCTGGGTTTAGATCCGCAGCGATCCACCACAAGCAACGTGTCGAGCGCACAACGCCTGCTTACCTTCGCGCGACGCAAACAACAATGATTGAGTACGATCTGATATCCTCGCCCCGCGGGGAGCACGTCGGCTCTCACAATCGATCCGAAAGGGCAGATGCCGACTATAATGCGATCGTTTCTCGCCCGGAGATTACATGGGATCGATCACTCGGCGTGCTTTTTTTCGAAAGGCTTCCACTCTGGCGGGTGGCATGTTCCTGGCAACGAGCGAACTGCAGACGGTCACTGCGGATTCCCGAGCGGAGCCGCATCTGTCCTTTCCCACCTCGCCCCGCGATCGCATTGCGGTGGCCTCGTACCCGTTTCGCGCCTACATTGAAAGCCCCGCCAACCCGGACCGTGACCGGAATCTGCCAGGGATGGACCTCGCGGAGTTCGCATCCCACGTGGTATCGAAGTTCAAGGTTTACAACATTGAGCCGCACAGCCACCATTTTCGCTCGCTGGAACCGGCATATCTCGCGAGTTTTCAGGAAGCGTTGCAGAGGGCAAATGTGAAAGCTGTAGATATCGCGGTCGACACGAAAGACAGCTTCTACGATGCGGATCGTTCTGCCCGCAACAAGGCCGTTGCCTCTGCAAAAACGTGGGTGGATGTCGCTGTCAGCATTGGTTCTCCCAGCATACGCACGCACATTTCTAGGGCAAAGAACTCATCTCCAAACTTGCCGCGCACGGTTGAAAGTCTGCGGGCGGTCACCGATTACGCCGCGCAAAAGAATGTGGTGGTCAATTTGGAAAACGATGATTTAGTCAGCGAAGACGCGTTCTTTGTGGTGAAGGTGATCGAAGCCGTCGATCACCCGTATCTGCATGCCTTGCCTGATTTCTGCAATTCCATGTTAACCGGCAATCCAGAATTCAATTATCGAGCTTTGCAAGCCATGTTCCAGCACGCCTTCTCTATCTGTCACGTTAAAGACAGCGAAGCAGACGATCAGGGCAAGCTGTTCAAGTGCGACCTGAACAAATCGTTCGACCTATTGAAGTCCAGCGGCTACCGGGGATATTGCTCTATGGAGTTCGACGCGCCGGGGGAACCCTATGGTTCCACAGTCAAACTCATAGAGCAGAGCGTCCAGTACCTATCATGATCGCCCCCGAGCTGCACGATGACAATTCGCGGCTTGTTTTCTGTTCCGCCCCGCAAGGACGACACTAAAAGACTCAGATCGACTGATCTAGAATTGTCTCATTTGCAGCATCCCAGTACTGTTTCTTGCCGGACCAATAAGCCTGCGCTGCCATCATGCACGCAACGGAGTGGGCAAACCCATCGTGCACCGTGCAATGAGGCTGCTGACGCGAGCGCATGCACTCGAACCAGTTGGCCATGTGCTCAAGCGAGAGGTCATCCATGCCCATAGGAGGCAGTTTCGTCTCACCGGGCAAGAGCACGTATTGCGCAGGCCGCTTTTCGTCGATGGCGGCGTCGTCTTCGTGATTCCCCTTTTCTTCGACCAGCTGATAGCGTGGACTACCCTCGTCGCCGAGGTTGGTCATTGTTGCCTTCGTCCCCATATAGCGGGTGAAGCCCGGCGAGTCATTGCCAAAACTGGTTGAATAACTCACCAGAAACCCCTTCGGATATTCCAGGAGCGCCTGGAAGGTATCCGCGTTTTCCCGGCCATCGCGCCAGGCAAAAATGCCGCCGTGAGCTACGACCGAACGAGGAAAGCTGTCCTTCATGAACCAGTGCACGAGATCGATCGCGTGACTCATCCATTGGTCGGGGATGCCGCTGGAGAATTCCTTGTACAAACGAAATTCGCAATAAACCTGCGGATCAAATGGGCGATAGGGTTTGGTGAGAAGCCACTTACGCCAATCCGTGTCTGCTTCGCGGATCAATTTTGTTTCCGGGCGCCCACGCCATCGTGGACCATGGTAATTCCATACGATTTCCACTTTGCTTACTTCACCGAGCACCCCGGTCTGCACCAAGTCGTGCGCCGCTCTGGGATACGGCTCGCTACGATGCTGCGTGCCCACCTGCACGATCCGATTGCGTTGTACGGCGGCGTCCCGGGCCGCCTTTACTTCTGACAGTATATTGCCCATGGGTTTTTCAACGTAGGCATCCTTGCCGGCTTCGACCGCCATTTTCAGGATTGGTGAATGCGAGTGCTCGGGAGTGGAAATCAACACGGCATCAATGTCTTTGAGGGCAAGCACGTCCTCCCAATACTGGTAAGACCGTAGTGTTCGGCCATAATATTTCGCATTCGTCGCCACCGCTTTCTCGCGGTTCACTTTCCACAGATCGCAGACGGTCGTCATCTCCACGTTGTGGCTGGTTTTCAGTTGCGCCGCAATCCAGTCCAAGTCGCCTCCCCGGCTTCCGTTGCCGATGTGGCATAACGAAATGCGATCGTTCGCACCCAGAATCTTGCCGTAGGAAAGCGCGGTCCGCGCAAAGGCTGCCCCTCCTGCCATTACAGCGGACCTGGTTAAAAAGGTTCTGCGATCCATTGTTCCTTCCTCCTCCTGAGATGCCATGTTCGGAAGCCTGCCTCGACGTGTATTAGCGTTGCCACGAATGCGGAAATAACAGTGCTATTCTGCCAGACGGCTTTGCGCATAGCCAATCAAGAAAGGACATTATGGGCCAAGAAGGAATAGAAGCAAGCCGTTTCAGCGTGGGAACCCTGAGAGTAGAGGTTTACGCGGGCGCCCGGGCCGCCGCTGAGGCTGCCGCCCGAGCCGCGGCCCAGACCATGCGAGAGCTAGAAGGCCGAGCTGCGACCTTCGGGATCATTTTTGCCACCGGTGCCTCGCAACTCGATACTCTGAATGTGCTGACATCTCTGCCTCGCCTTCCGTGGAATCGCGTGAACGGATTTCATATGGATGAGTACCAAGGTATTCCCGCTGATCATCGGGCGTCGTTTCGCCGCTACATGCGCGAACGTTTGAGCGAACGCGTCCCCATGCACGAGTTTTGCGAAATCGATGGAAGTGATGCGGATCCCGATTCAGTGTGCCAGGAATATGCCCGGAAACTGCGCGCCTGCCATCCGGAGTTGTGCCTGCTTGGAATCGGCGAGAATGGTCACCTGGCTTTCAACGATCCTGCCGAGGCCAACTTCGACGATCCTAAAGATATGAAGATGGTTAGGCTGGACCCCGTCTGCCGGCAACAGCAAGTTGAGGAAGGATGGTTCGCCAACTTTCAGGAAGTGCCAGAGTACGCCCTTACCCTAACCATTCCCACACTGTACAGAGTACCCCGACTCATCGTTTCGGTTTCAGGGAGTCGGAAGGCTCGAATTGTCAAGCGAACGCTAGAGGATCCGGTCACGACCGCCTGTCCGGCTACCATCCTGCGAACGCACCCCAACGCTACCCTCTATCTAGATCCGGAAGCGGCTTCTGAGCTGAACCGCGTGTTGGGTTGAGAGGAGGTCTGGCAAAAAAACGGCTCTGAGCAGGAATTCGGCGAAGTGGTGATTTTCATGCGGCTTTCTCAAGAATGAGGATTTCGGTTCTGGTGGCGGCCATACGCTGAGCTTTCAGAAGCAAGGAGCGGAGGTTTTTGAGTTCCGAATCGAAAAACCGGGAGACAGCACGGGACCGCTCAAGCTCGATCCGCTGGTGGTTGTGAGGCAGGATGGCATCCTGCCGCCGATTGGTAATCGGAATAAACTCATCAGGAGATCTTCGATGAACAAAGAAACCCGCCGAAGCGTACTTCAGAAGGCCGTCCTCGCAACAGACGCAGCCGCGCTCATCGTAAAAAAAGCCAGCGCCGCCGATATGCCCGCCTGGCAACGCCTTTTCCCCGTCGGTTTCCGCAACGAACGAATCAAGACCTCAGGCGCGGAAATCAACGCGGTGATTGGCGGTGCAGGACCGCCTCTCCTGATGTTCCATGGCGCGCCCCAATCGCTTATCACCTGGCGTCTCATCGCGCCCGATCTGGCCAAGGACTACACCGTCGTACTGTGCGACCTGCGCGGCTACGGCGATTCGAGCAAACCACAGGGCGGCGACGATCACTCCGACTATTCGAAGCGCCCCATGGCACTCGATGGCGTCGAAGTCATGAAGCATCTCGGATACAACCAGTTCCGCATGGTGGGCCACGACCGCGGAGGCCGCGTGGGACGCCGCATGGCTATCGATCATCCGCAAGTCGTCACCAAACTGGCCGTCATGGATATCGTTCCGGCCCACTACCTCTATAGCCACGTGACTATAGAATTCGTGCAGGTCTACTTCCACTGGTTCAATTACCTGCGGGCTGCCCCGGGACCCGAGGACGAGTTGCTGAAAGCGAACTTGGCCCAGGCGGCAAGACCTACCACGGATGAGGCGCAGGTCGAATACCGGCGGCTGAATTCCGACCCGGCCATGCTGCACGCAATGTGTGAGGACTACCGCGCTTCGGCCTCGATCGATCTCAAAATCGACGAAGCGGACATCAAGGCCGGCAAGAAAATACGGTGCCCTTTGCTGGCTCTCTGGGCCGCCACTGGAGCGATGGGCAAGCTCTACGACGTCCTCGGAATCTGGAAGGATGAAGGCGTGAATGTGACCGGCAAGGGACTTCCCGGCAACCACTCCCTTCAGGAGAGCGCCCCGAAGGAAACCCTCGCGGAACTACAAAATTTCCTGCGCGGCTAGTTGTTCGCCCTTAATTCGTCACAGATTGCCCGGCGTACGAGAGCCTCCCGCGAGGGAGCGTCTATCGATCCCGCAAACGCCTCGTGGATGAGAGTCTGATACCCAATTGAGCAGCCCAACTCGTCTGCTTTGCAAGGAAATGATCGCCGATGTCATTGTCGAGCCGTATCGTGATCTTCACCTTGCCTGTCGGTTCAGATCCCGGTTTGGCAATGCGTCCACGCGTGTCTTTACTGAAGTCAACAGGGACAGTCCGTCCATTGGTCGAAAAAGTGTTCTGGCCGGGCAGTACGTACTTCAAGAAGCAGGCCAACGCCAAGGCTGGAGTCCGGAACCCTGCTCGCCTAAGCAGCGGCCCTATTCACAAGTGATAAGGTCACCATGTTTGTGCGTGACGAGGCCGAGTAGGGAGGAGTTCTCTCGCGGTTACAACAAAATCGCTAATCTCGGCTGGATAATACTTGTGCCGGGAAGCGCCCAGACAAGAAAACCAATTTTCTCCGCATACTTCCTTTGAAGGATCTCAGTGCCATTTGTGGTCAGCTTCAAATCGCTGAAGCTAAAATTTAGAACTGCCGGCCCAAGTTGGTACACCCCTCTGTCAAAGGTCGGTGCCGAAGAGTTAGCCCGGTTCAGTAATTCGCCATGGACAGGCATCTGCCCAAGCAGAGGTAGACACAAAACCGAGTTTTGGCGCTGGGCCTTTGCGCCATCGACCGCGCCAGCTTACAAGAGAATAGGTACGGGCTTGTTCGTACCATCGCCGGGCAAGAAACCGCGCGCTCTCCGAGACCGGGCTTTGCTTCTTGCTGTTCCTGCGACTCGGTCTGCGCAGTGAGGAGATCGCCCATCTGAAGTGGCCGGACATCGATTGGCCAGCTGGCTCCGTCAGGAAATGCAGCCAGAAGAGAGGTTGCGTTGCGAGGGCCGAGCCGCCACGGAAAAAACAGCTAGGATGACCAATTCGTCTTAAAATCAGTGTGCAGGCTGAGCCCTCCGTCAACGTAAATCGTTTGTCCGGTTATATAACTAGCTTCTTCGCTAGCCAAGAACGCGAAGACTCCCGCGATTTCTTCTGGAGAGGCTGCCCGTCCTAAAGGTATGTGGTTCTCCACCTTTTTCCTCTTTGCGCTATCGCCAGTCCACGATGCGTTTAGCGGCGTTACGGTCGCGCCGGGTGCGACCGCGTTTACTCGAATACCCTTGTCAGCGTATTCGAGAGCTAACGTGCGCGTGAGGTTGCCAAGGCCCCCTTTACTGGCCGAGTAGGCTATAAAGCCAGGCTTCGGGATGAGTTCATGATTAGAAGAATTGTTGATGATTACACCGGAGCCCTGTTTGAGAAATAGCTTGATAGCCTCTCGGCTACACAGGAAGGCTCCTCTCAAATTGACCGCAAGAACCTTGTCGAAGTCAGACGCCGAAAACAACTCCGAAGGACTCTGACGGTTGATCCCGGCGTTATTGACGAGCACATCGCATCCGCCCAGAACATCACGGATGAACTGGAAGCCTTCGATGACCTGCCGTTCGTCTTCAACATCGAGCCGTTTTCCAAAAACGAGTCCCGGAAAACGGCTTTCCAAATTATCCGTAACACCATTGATCACGTCATCTTCCACGAAATCAGTGAGCAGTACTGTCGCCCCCTCCGCCAAGAATTTCTCAGCTATAGCTCTTCCAATCCCTTGCGTCGCACCTGTTACGAGTACTCGCCGATTGTTTAGACGTTTCATGGTTGGACCCTCTTGGTAAGGTGGATCGGTTCGGCCGTCTTGCCTTGTCTGTCATTTCCGACGGACACCTGTTTTGCGTGATGTACTCGCAGCCCTTTTGACAGAAGAGTCTCTGTCAGTGAAGGCGGAGCATCGGCTTCAACAACAATATCTGCAATCACATCGATCGTCGCGACCCTGTGGGTGGCCACTGCGCCCAACTTTTCATTCTGGACGGCTAAAACTGTCGAGCCAGCACTCTGGATGAGGGCGCTCTTCATTTGAGCATCATCGAAATCGAAAGCTCCGACTCCGCTTTCTGCGTCTATGGAACACGCTCCGAGAATAAAGAGATCCGGGCTCATTTTCGTGATTTCCCGCATAGGGCCGCCGCCGAGCGCCGCTCCTATTTTCGGGTTTATCTTCCCCCCGACCGTAAGAAGTTCAATGCCAGAGCGCCCCACCAAACAGGAAGCTATTGCTGGATCGTGAGTAGCAATCGTGATATCAAGGCCGTCGGGTATACGGCGCGCAAACTCTAAATTTGTGGTGCCGGCATCGATGAAGATGAACTGTCCCTTCCGAAGCAGAGCAGCTAGCATTTCCCCGAGAGCCTCTTTGCGATCACTCCCTTCGGTGGCGCGGACTTGGACCGAAGTCGACGCCGGCGAGACCAACACCGCACCACCGTAGACACGTTGACAGAACCCGCGGGAAGCAAGGTCCCGTAAGTCGCGACGGATCGTGTCTTCTGATGTGAAGAATTCTTTAGCCAGCAGTGGCGCACTTACCTGCCCGTTCGCGCCCAATCGATCCAAGATTCTCCTCTGCCGATTTGCGGGGAGCGCCCAATTTTTGCCCTCGACTGAATCGTGCAATATCATGCATAAATCGTGCAACACTTAGCATCGAATGTCAAGGTGTGTCTTCAGATTTTGTCTTCAGATTGGACCAGTTAAGCCGAAAACCACCGACCAAACTGTTGGATTGATTGGTGCTTACGCTAAGCTGAAGTGCAAACTGCATAGGGTTAGAGTGGAGACTGGGTTCCGAAGCACACAAATCGCCTACCTTCTGAATAGATACTCTCCCTCGACCCGAGCGCCTCAAGAAGAAACCCGATTGCCACCGCCAAGGAGGATCCCCAAGGAAGTCTGGCCGAGGAAATCAAGCTTCCCAGATGCAGAGTTCTGGCCAGGTCGCCCGGAAGAGCCGACGCTAGAAGAATTCGGCAACTCAGGAGGAGCCAACTGAACGGGCGATTTTCCGCGGCATGCTGGGAAGAATTGGCGCAACGACCATCGCGCCCTGGGGGCTGTGGCCAAGTCGCTCCAATTCTGGCACATCGCCAGCAGGTAAGATAGATGTAGAATTGCGGCCGTTTTGAGCCAAAAAAATTCCGCGATATATCTGCGAAAGGATTAAGCATTCGCCATGCGCCGCCTAGTGAAGTTCCTGCTTGTTCTGGCCGTGATCGGCTCTGATCTTGCCGTTGCCCAATCCAAACTGCCTGATACGCCCGTGCGTGAAGTGACGGAAGACTACTTCGGCACAAAGGTGACGGATCCCTACCGGTGGCTCGAGAATACAAATGGTCCGGAGGTGGCCGCCTGGATGAAGGCGGAGAACGATTACACGCGTGCAGTATTGGCACGCATCCCCGGCCGTCATCAGCTCCTGGATCGCCTCAAAGCGCTGGACAATGCAGGCAGTGTAGTTTCGGCTCTCCAGGTCTGGGGCGGGCGCTATTTTTACTTCAAGATCGAGCCCGGCTCAGACAACCGCAAGCTCTATGTGCGGGACGGTCTCACCACGGCGGAGCGACTGCTTGTCGATCCTGAGAAGCTGACGGCTGCAGATGGCAAGCACTTTTCAATTGATTATTTTCAACCATCACTTGACGGGAAGTATGTCGCCTATGGCATTTCTCCAGGTGGGTCGGAAGAGAGTATTTTGCACGTGGTGGAGATTTCGACCGGCAAAGTATTGAGCGACACGATCGATCGCGCACAGTTTGGGCAACCGAGCTGGTTGCCCGATGGTTCGTTCTTTTACTCGCGCACGCAGAAGTTGCCACCTGACGCGCCACCCACCGCGAAGTATCAAAAGCTACGCTGCTATCACCACGTGTTAGGCGCCGACCCAGACAAGGAAGCTGCTGTTTTTGGATACCAGGTATCTCCCCAGGTGAAGGTGACAGAAGATGATTTTTCGGTCCTTGCCTTTTCACCAGGCGCTAGTAAATACCTCCTGGGCGTTGTAATTCACGGAGTTAAACGCGAAGTCGATTTGTACGTTGCTGCGATTCGAGGCGACGTGAGCGCGAAAACGACATGGAAGAAGCTGGCGGATGAAGCTGATGCGGTCACTGGCTTCGACTCGCACGCGGACAGTCTCTTCCTGCTTTGCCACAAAGACGCATCCCGTTTCAAGGTCCTGCGCACCAGCTTGGCCAATCCCGATCTGGCCCAGGCAACGACGGTTGTTCCGGCGAGGGAGGCGGTGATTATCAACATCGCCGCCGCCGACGATGCGCTGTACGTGCAGGAACTTGACGGCGGCATCGGGCGCTTGCAACGTTTGCCCTATAGCGCTGGGGCCATTCAGTCGGTGAAACTTCCGTTTGATGGAGCCATTCAGTCCATGGTCACGAATCCGACCGAATCGGGAGCCTGGCTGGAGCTGACGTCGTGGACAAAATCGCCGTTGTGGTACTCGCTGAATGCGAGCTCCGGGAATCTGACTGACACCGGCCTGGTGGCTTTGTCTCCCGTGGATTATTCCCAGGTCGAATCGGAGGAGGTCAAAGCCAAGAGTGCGGACGGCAGCATGGTGCCACTGTCGATTGTTCACCAACGTGGGATAACGCGGGATGGGTCGCATCCCACTTGGTTAGAAGGTTATGGCGCCTATGGGATTACGCTCGATCCCACGTTTCGTCCAACGCTGCTGGCATTTTTCGAACGCGGCGGAGTATTCGCCGTGGCTCACGTTCGCGGTGGCGGGGAATACGGTGAGGATTGGCACTTGGGCGGCCGGAAGCTGACGAAGCAACACACGATTGATGACATGCTGGCTTGCGCTCAGTATCTGATCGAGCACAAGTACACTTCAGCGAAACACCTCGCCGGCGAGGGCACCAGTGCCGGGGGAATCACCATCGGCGGTGCCATTACTCAACGCCCCGATCTGTTCGGCGCAGCCCTGATTCGGGTGGGCGATTCCGACTCATTGCGTTCCGAACTTATGGCCAGTGGGCCCGCAAATATTCCAGAATTTGGAACGGTCAAGGAGGCTGACGGTTTCAAGGCGCTCTATGCTATGGATGCCTACCAACACGTTACGCCGAATACGGCGTACCCTGCAGTGCTGCTAACCACGGGTGTCAACGACCCTCGCGTGGCGCCCTGGCAGGCAGCCAAGATGGCTGCACGTTTGCAGGCATCTACCATTAGCGGTAAGCCTGTGCTGCTGCGCGTCGATTACGATGCCGGGCACGGAATGGGGTCGACTAAGACGCAGCGCGACGAAGAACTGGCTGATGAAATGGCATTTCTGCTCTGGCAACTAGGGGCTGCGGAATTTCAGCTCGCGCAAACACAGAAGTAAATTCGCTGTCCGAGCAGTTGGCATTTGAACGTCCGGTTTGAGTTGCGACGGCACTGCCTAGATGGAAGGAAATCCGCGACCAATCGCGGAAGCCAGCTTTCTAAAAGATGTCTTTCCGCCAGCGCTTTCGTAGTCCAGAAACGCTTGCCATGCAACGCAATAATTTCCAGAGCTACACCTACCGGCCCGAGAGTGTGCAGCACGCGCACGATCAACGGCCATCGGGCCCTCAGCGCAGTCGCTGATGACGACTCGTTCGGACTCCTTCTATGTGCGGCGCTCCGTGTGGCGCAAACACACCACCGACCCCAAAACCAACAAGTCGCGGTCTGCCGTACCGGTGATCCCGCAGGTTGCTGAGGAACTCCAGCGCTGGCGGCGTGCCTGCGGAAATCCCGCGAGCTGCCCGATTTTCCCGAACCGTGCCAACTCAGCCTGGCTTACCAGGCCAAAAGCGATAAAATGGTTGAAGGTAAACCATGAAAGACGGACAGAATAACCAACAGACGAACAATACGAATTCTGGAGACATCACACGCCGCGACTTTGCAACGCTCTTGGTGGGTGCAGGCGTTGCCGCGACGATATCGTCAGCTGCCGCAGCAGACCTTGAACTGGTTGAGTCGGACGTCGAGATCAAGACTCCAGACGGAACCTGTGACGCCGCGTTTATTCACCCGCTCGCTAAGACCGGCTCCTATCCGGGGGTACTGATCTGGCCCGACGCCTTTGGTCTACGGCCCTCGATGCGTGCAATTGGCAGGCGTATTGCGACTGAAGGATATTCCGTCCTTGTACCCAATCCTTTTTATCGCGTATCCAAAGCTCCTTTCACGGATGCATCTAAATTCAACTTTCAGAATCCTGAGGATTTGGCGAAGATCCGGCCGCTGATGGCGTCAGTGACCGCGCCCGGCAATGCTGAAAGGGATGCCATCGCTTATGTGGCCTTCCTCGATGCACAAAAAGAACTGAACAAGACTAGGAAGATCGGAACCCAGGGCTACTGCATGGGTGGCGCACTGGTTGTGAGGACCGCCGCGCAAGTGCCCGATCGCATCGGTGCGGGCGCGTCGTTCCACGGCGGCGGCCTGGTAACCGACAAACCCGATAGCCCGCATCTGCTCGCGCCGAAAATCAGGGCTCGCATGTATTTCGGGATCGCATCGAACGACGACTCAAAGCAGCCGGATGCGAAGGACAAGCTGAAGGTAGCCTTTGCAGCCGCCAAGGTTCCAGCCGAAATTGAAGTCTATCCGGCCCTCCATGGCTGGTGCGTGCCGGATATGCCTGCCCAGAACGGCGCGCCAATCTATAACAAGGCCGAGGCTGAACGGGCCTGGGGAAAACTCGTCGCCTTATATAAAGCTGCCTTGGCCTAACCGAAATCTAAAAGAACCGTTCTGACCAATCGAAGGCCAAGCTCGACTTCAATATCATTGGCCAATCAGCAGCTTCCGGCTTCGAAATCCGCTTAGTCTTAGTCGAGGTCGTCCATAACCCGGTGTTCCTCTGTAAGTTCCTCAGCAATCGCAAAGTGTTTGGGTCCGGCCGGCAGTAGGTCAAGGATCGTGCCGCGAAGTCTCCCTTACGTTCGGCAGATCAACCAAGGCCGACAGAGATTACGATCTTTATACTGGCTTCGACGCTTGGAGTCTCGGAACCTTATGCCGCCCTACATCCGCGGGCCGACATCGCCCGCATCCAAGGACTGGCGCGCTAGCGGAACTGGTCGGCGCGCTCACTCTTAGCCAAGATTGACCTCTCGTCTCGCACTCCCGGTTGTTTGCCACTTGGAGGAATCAACGCGCAATGCGAAAAAATCAGGAGCCAATGAGTGACTGGCGAATCGTTTCGTCAGCATACTGCTGGACGACCTCCTCTTACGGTGGGAAGTTCATTCGGCTCACCAGAGCCTGAAAGCGCGGCTCGGAACGCAAAGCATCCCAGCCGGGGTACGCTTTGATGTAGACCATGCCCTGATCATGCTCGTCGTAAGCCCGTTCCAGCCAGGAGATTGCTTCCTCTTTCTCACCCAGACCGCTGTATGCCTCGGCGAGTACCGAGGCAGAAATGTGGTGCTGCTCGGATTTTTCTTTCAGCTCAGCGATCAGCTTGAGAGCTTCGCGCTTCTTTCCCGCCAGCCCATAGACGGAAGCAAGGCTGGCCACTGAAATTGGCCTGCGCTGCGAACGGACTAAGTCCCTTCGCAGCGCGGCAATGGCTTCCGGGTACATCTTCTTGCCTCGATAGGACCATCCTAGCCCGAAGTCGTCGCGCTCGCCCGGATAAGAGGCGTTCAGCTCAGCAAAATAAGCGATTGCGGAATCGTATTGGCGTGCCGCATAGGTTACGTACCCCACGATATCCCTAGTCTCAAGATCGATCGGATTCAATTCGACCGCGTACGCCATCTGCTTCATGGCTTCTTTATTTTGTCCTAAGGCCTGTAAAAGACGGCCATATTCCACATGAGCGGGCGCGTAGTTAGGACTTAGCTCCAAAGCAAGTTGGTACTGATGCTCAGCTTCTGACCAATTCCAGTCGTACTCCAGGGTCTGGGCGAGAACGAAATGAGCCTCCCCCAGCAATGGATCAGCATCCACGGCTCTCGTAGCGGCCGCTCTAGCCAGAGGTAAAGTTTCTGTCGGAGGGTGGTTCCCGCCTTGGGGATTACCGAGGTCAATATAGGTATACGCCATGCCAGCGTATGCCAACCCGTAGTTCGGGTCTTTTTCGATGGCCTGTTTGAAGTAGCCGATTGCCGTCAGAAGATCTTGCTCGCTCTTTTCACTCGACCTATGATGGAAATGCAGTGCCCGGAGATAATCGTCTTGAGCTTCCGCATCCACCACGCGGGACGTGGCCAGACGGGCACGCTCCTGTGGTGTCAATCTCACCTGGATTTCGTCGGTGACCGATTGCGCAATCTCATCCTGTAACCGCAGTAAATCATGGAGGTCGCGGTTGTATTGCTTGGCCCAGAGTTGACCCTCCGGCGCGACCTGGTCCAAGCGGACAGTCACTCGGACGCGGTTACCGGATCGCTCGACCGTTCCTTCCAACACCGCATCCACGTTGAGTTCCCGAGCAATCTTTTGTAGTGACTTGTCGCTAGCCCGGTACTGCATGACCGATTGGCGTGAGATCACACGTAATTTATCGACTTTGCCGAGTTCACTGATCAGCGCTTCAGTCATCGCGTCAGCGAAGTATTCCTGTTGCGAATCGCCAGACAGGTTTGCGAGGGGTAGCACAGCCAGAGATTGAATATGCAGTTCCGACTTTCGAGCGAAGATCCGGTCGCGTCGGCCAGCCACATTAAGCCCGACGAGAGCGGCCGCAGTGATCAGGACGGCGGAGGCTGCTAGGACAACAAGCCTAAAACGGTGTTTGGAGCTGTAACGAGGCGTGGCTTCCGCCACCTTACCAGGGGAGGCTGGGGGGATCTGCGCCGGCTCGACCGGTGCAATGAAGCGATAGCCGCCACGAGAGACTGTCTCGATGAAACGAGGGTTGTCGGCTGAGTCGCCAAAGGCAACACGCAGCTTCCGAATCGCCGTGTTGATGCTTTCATCGAAGCCGACGAAAGTATCCGTTGGCCAAAGTCCGGCTCGCACCTCTTCACGCGTAATTACTTGTCCGGGCCGCTCAAGCAGCATCGCCAGGAGCCGGAAAGGCTGCTCCTGCAGCGGCACTTTCAGGCCGCTCTTGTGTACTTCTCCAGACCCAAGGTCGATTTCAAAGAGTCCAGCGCGAACACGGCGGTCGGAACTTCTAGGCGATGTCATGATCTCCACCCGAGCGGCGAGTTATTGTACCCCTTCCAGTTCAGGAAACCCAATAACCCCTTCAGCAACCTTCTCTTAGAAAGTCAGGGACGATTTATGCCCAGTCAATTGACTTGTGCCTGCGCCGCGAGTTAAGAGTCGCATACTCCAGCGGTTCCCCCCACTGAAGCGGCTAGTCTAAAGAACTAAAACCATTCGAAGTTTAAGGAGCGATTTATGAACAAAATACTGTTCACGAGTACGGCAATCGCTCTGTTAACGCTGTCGGGTTTGGGGGCGGCCTACGCACAGAGTGATTCCCCTGCCTGTAACAACACGCTCATCAGAGGCAACTATGGCTTCACTGTTCAGGGCAATAAGTTGGCGGGAATGGGGGGTACAGGCCTGCAAGTGGGTGTTGCCATGACGGAATTTGACGGCAAAGGTGGGCTCAGTCAAATTGACACAGTAACCATTGACGGCAAGGTCGTTGCAGACTTCACACACACTCCGGCAACCGGCAGCTATGCGGTGAACGCAGATTGTACCGGTACCTTCACAATTAACTTCACCGATGGCCGACCACCGGTGGTTGCAAACTTCGTTGTGGTCGCGAATGGCGACGAAATCGATACGGTCGTCGTCAGTGCAGGTGGGGAACAGGGGATTCTCGCGACCGGCAGCGTCGGGAAAAGGCGTTTTTGCCGAAAGCACTAACTCGGAAACTGTCGCGTGAATGGAAAACACAATGAAAAATGATGCGCCTGCGCTTGGGTCACCGCTTGTGGTGACGCTTCGACCAAGTAACGTTGACTCTGGTCCGTGTACGCACGGATCGAAGACCTTAATGCAAGAACGAACCGGGGTCAGATCTTGATAAGGCGCACTTCGTTAGTCCTCGCATTGTTCTTTGGACTGCCCACTGTTCTATGTGCGCAGAAGCCACAAGGGCAATGGTCCGATTTAAAAGGGCTGAGAGTTGGCCAGGGAATCGAAGTGATCGAATCCAATATGAAGCGGCACGGGGGAGAATTCGTCAACGTCAACGATGAGGTGCTCACCCTGCAAGAAAAGGGGTCGGACATATCAATAAAGCGTGAGGATGTCATGCGCGTCTCGACATCCTCTGGCGCACGGCGGGGCGAGCACGTCGTGATCGGCCTGCTGGTCGGCGCGGGCGCAGGGGCAGGCATCGGTGCCGCCGCTGGCTCGGGATCGAAGAGCTGGGTAGGGCTGTCGGAAGGAATTGGGGCTCTTGTCGGCGTCGCTATTGGCGGCTTAAGCGGGACGATAGTCGGCGCCACGATTCCTGCCCACACAACCATCTATCGCGCTGTCCCCGCGATGGCCTCGCACTAGCAGAGTGAGTTTGATCTATATTGATTCGGCATTTGATTGCGTGACAGGTTTAGGGTAAGCGTCAGACGACATTCATGTTTGGTATCGGATGCGCGTAAGCGGCCGGAGTGGACCGCATTGACGAGCGGTACGGGGCATTTCAGTGTCCAGATGGTCACGCTAG
>Ga0116129_1000832_pt1 | contig 18406 bp, 14 predicted proteins | sample June2015DPH_17_2_FD_89732 | JGI IMG/M metagenome (GOLD analysis project Ga0116129, IMG submission 89732) | Peatland microbial communities from SPRUCE experiment site at the Marcell Experimental Forest, Minnesota, USA - June2015DPH_17_10 | ecosystem: Environmental > Terrestrial > Soil > Wetlands...
CCCGGCTTCGGCGACCAGCGAGAAGTAGAACTCCTCGTCGACTCCGACGGCTTCACCCCCCTCGAAGCCATCAAAATCGCCACCCTCAACGGAGCCATCTACGAGGGCAAACAAGCAACCATCGGCAGCATAGCTCCCGGCAAAAACGCCGACCTCGTCGTCATCAACGGCAACCCCGCCGCCAGCATCGACGACATCGAAAAAGTAGAAATCGTCTTCAAGGACGGCATCGGCTACGACTCCGCCAAGCTCTTCGACTCCATCAAAGGCCGCTACGGCCAGTATTAGCGCCAATCCCGATCGCTAAGGCTTCTTCGCCGCTGCGGCAGCCTTATCCGCCGCAGCCACAGCCTTCCGGAACTCATCCACCGCGGGAACATTATGCGAACGAAGACCATCCCGCGCCATATACCTCCAACCCGGAGCGCTATCCAGCGGCTTCTCAACCTTGCCATCGAAGACCGTGAATGAATCTTCGTTCCCACCAACCTCCGCCTGAGGCGCCGGTGCCGGTGGCTGTGTGGACTGCGGGCCAGAGCCTCTCGGGGGACCGCTCAGGCTCGGCTGGTTGCCGCGTTGCGCTCCCACCCCGATCCCATCGTCCGTCGGGGTAATCGTCCCCGGCCGGTCGTTCTGCCGCGGATCGCTGATCGTTGCATCCGCCGCCCGCCCATGTCCCTTGCGCACCACGATAATCAGGTCCGCCCCAGTGGTTCCAATCGCCGGTTGAAACCTTCCCCAGCTCATCAGCGCCGCTTCAACGTCCTTTTGCGCTATCTCGTTCGCCCGCGGATCTTCAGGATCGATACCCGCACCTGGGTCAATAATCACCGCCACGGTCTTCGCCGTCAGAATGTAAGGTGGCAGAACCTTATCCTTGCTCTTCGCCAACGCAGACCCCGCCATCAGCAGACCCACCGCCGCCACTATAAAAAGACGCCTTTGCATCGCACCCTCCTCGAGGTCCGCACAAATTCTACGCCCGCCCGGCAACCGAAAACATTCGCGGCCGCCGGCAATTGAAAGATTCCATCCACGATTCCGCCGCCCGAGTTCCTGATCTGTGTCATCTGTGCCAATCTGTGTTAAGCCTTTCAACCCATTCCAGAGGGTTACTCATGAAAGCCGCTATCCTCCACGCCGCCAACCACCCCCTCCAAATCGAAGACGTTTCCCGTCCCACCCTCACCGGCAACCACACTCTCCTCCGCGTCCTCGCCTGCGGAGTCTGCCGCACCGACCTCCACATCTATGAAGGCGACCTGCCCCTGATTCGCCAACCATTAATCCTCGGCCACCAGATCGTAGGCCAAATTGTCAAAGCCTCCACGCCCGTCGAAGGCAAGACTGCCAATCTCCCCGCAGGCACCCGCGTAGGCGTCTCCTGGATCGGCGGCACTGACGGCATCTGTCCCTTCTGTCTCCGCCACGAAGAAAACCTCTGCGACAACCCCGTCTTCACCGGCTACACCGTCAACGGAGGCTACGCCGAGTACGCCCTCGTCCGCTCCGACTTCATCTACCCACTCCCCAGCAACCTCGACAACACTCACGTGGCCCCGCTCCTATGCGCCGGAATCATCGGCTTCCGCAGCCTCCGCGTCGCAGGCACCCAACCCGGCGAGCGCGTCGGCCTCTTCGGCTTCGGAGCCTCCGCCAGCCAGGCCATTGAAGTCCTCCGCCACTGGAACTGCGAAGTCTATGTCTCCACCCGAGGCGAAAACCACCGCAAGCAAGCCGAATCCCTCGGCGCAAAATGGGTCGGCGCAGAAAACGACAAGCCCCCCGTCCAACTCGACCGAGCCATCACCTTCGCCCCTAGCGGAGCCGTAGTCATCAGCGCCCTCAGCAACCTCCGCAAAGGAGGCGTCGTCGCCATCAACGCCATTCACCTCGATCAGATGCCCGCATTCGACTACGATACCCTCCTCTGGGGCGAGCGCCAGATCCGCAGCGTTGCCAACATGACCCGCAACGACGCCCGCGATTACCTCAAACTAGCCGCCGAGATCGGCCTAAAACCGCAAGTCCAAATCTTCCCGCTAGAACAAGCCAATCAGGCCCTTCAAGCCGTCAAACAAGAAACCGCCAACGGCCCCTGCGTCATCGTCCCTTGAACTTTGGAACTCTTGAACTTTGGACCTTGATCTTTGGAACTCTTGATCTTTGGACCTTGACCTTTGGATCTACAAGACAACAGAACCGTAGATGATTTTTTGCGAATGAAGAATCGCGAAGCTCATTTCAACCCTTTTTCTCCCGGCATCATGCATCATAGAAATAAGATGAATCTCCCCTATCTCCTCACGGAAGCCCGTAATCCTTTCACCGAGAACATCGACGAACTCCCCACCCTCGACATGCTTCGCCTCATCAGCGATGAGGACCGCAAAGCTGCCGCCGCCGTAGCCGCTACCCTCCCCGACATCGCCAAAGCCGTCGACGAGATCGCCCAGCGCATGGAAGACGGTGGCCGCCTCTTCTACATCGGAGCAGGCACCAGCGGCCGCCTCGGCGTTCTCGACGCCAGCGAAATTCCCCCAACCTTCTCCGTCCCCTCAACCCTCGTGCAAGGCATCATCGCCGGCGGCGATTCCGCCCTCCGCAAATCCAGCGAATCCTCCGAAGACTCCGCCGAACAGGGCGCAGCCGACCTCGCCGCCACGGGCTTCACCGGCCAGGATGCCCTCGTAGGCATCGCCGCCAGTGGCCGCACTCCCTACGTCATCGGAGCACTCCGGCACGCAAATCCAATAGGAGCCCTAACCGTCGCATTAACCTGCGTCCCCGACTCCCCCATGGCCGCCATCTCCGACATCGCCATCACCCCCATCACCGGCCCCGAAGTCATCGCCGGAAGTACGCGCATGAAAGCCGGCACAGCAACCAAGCTCGTCCTTAACATGCTCTCCACCGGAGTCATGGTCAAAACCGGAGCCGTCTACGGCAACCTCATGGTCAACCTCCAACCCACCAACGCCAAGCTCCTCGACCGAGCCCATCGCATCATCATGGACATCACAGGAATCGACCAACCCACAGCCGCAAAACTCCTCAGCGAAGGTGGCAGCGTAAAAACCGCCATTGTCATGCAACAACTCTCCGTCGACCATCCCACAGCCGAAGCCAAACTAAAAACCCACAACGGAAACCTCTCCGCTCTCCTCCACCAAAGCTGAAGTCGACAAAACCCTCTCGCCCGCCTATCGTTGCTAGCTGACAAAACTATGCAGCTCCAAAGTAAGAGAGGTCCCCTTGAAGCCTTCAAGAAGAGCCTTCCTCAAGACCACCTCCGCCGCTCTCCTCACCACTTCCACTCTCACCCAGACCCGCAATCTCTTCGCCGCACAAAAGACCCTCCGCCTCCCCCTGGCCCTGCAGCTTTACTCCGTGCGCGCACTCCTACCCAAAGACTACGATGGCACCCTCGGAGAAATCGCAGCCCTCGGCTATCGCGAAGTAGAAGCCGCCGGCTACTTCAACCACACCGGCGCCGAAGTCAACCAGGCCATGGCCGCCGCCAGCCTTAAGCTCGTCGGCAGCCACCACTCCTCCGACGATCTCCACAAAAAACTCGACGAGATCATCGCCTTCAACAAAGAGGCCGGCGTCAGTTACATCATCTGCGCCAGCCCAGGACACAAAGACCCATCAGCCCCCGTCAACCCCGACCGCAACCACGCCTTCACCCTCGACGACTGGCGCTGGAACGCCGACCAGCTCAACCAGTTCGCAGAAAAAGTCATCGCCGCCGGCATGCGCTTCGGCTACCACAACCACACGCCGGAGTTCCACGAAATCGACGGCGTCATCCCCTACGACGAGCTCCTGCGCCTCACCGATCCCGCCAAAGTCACCTTCGAGATGGACTGCGGCTGGGTCATCGTCGGTGGCGGAAACCCCATCGACTACCTCCGCAACTACCCCACTCGCATCTCCATGCTTCACGTCAAGGACTTCAAGCCCGACACCAATCCACCCATCCCCGCCGAACTCGGCCAGGGCCACATCGACTACGCCCCCATCTTCGCCCAAGCCGCCAAATCCAGCCACATCCAGCACTGCTTCGTCGAACAAGAGGGCTTCAACATGCCCCCCACGCAATCCCTCAAAGTCGACGCCGACTACATGCGCAAACTAGGTATCCTGAGTTAGCGCTCCACCACCCCTCACAAAAACCTCAACCTTTACCTTGAGGTTGTCATTCTGAGCGCAGCGAAGAACCCCCGTATTTTGCTTTTGCCGTTGTTGTTGCTTGCCCTTTGCCGTCATTCCTTCTAAATCATCGAGCTCTTCAGATAACCTCATCATCATGAATGGACAACAGCTTCTCAAAGAGGGTCTGATCGGATTCTCCTGCACCTCCGTCGTCAAAGCTGAATTCCTATGGCAATTCACATTCGGAAAGGCTCAGGCGAGTCTCAACCTGGAGTGTCCTTGGAGACTCCTGTCCAATGGCTCTGTTGCGTTCGGCTGCGATGATCACGAACAACAGTTCGGGCTTACATACAAGATTGATGGAATAAAAAAGTCTCTGGAGTTACTTTCCGACTCTCACGTGTCGCTCGTCGAAGTTCGAGATGGTTCTGGAGACCTCTTTATTACCTTTGAAAATGGCGTAAAACTCGAAGCTTTCAATCTCTCGTCAGGATATGAAGGCTGGACACTTTCACTCAAGAATGGCGGAGTCGTGGTTGCACAGGGCGGTGGAAATATTGACATTTGGAACCTATCGTAAAGTCATGAAACCCTCTATTCACACCCCATCAATCTCCTCCCACTAACATCCTCCACACGCTAATCTCCATCCGAGCAACAGCATTCGCCGCGACCCTCCTCACCATGACCATGCAAGCTCAAGACCCCTATCTCACCCTCCTCACTGCCGCCAACACTCACGCCAAAGCCCACGGTGCGCAGACCCCCACCCTGTCCCCGGTAGACGCCACCCTCCTCGGCCCCAACCCCGCAGTCAACGTCGCCGAACTCCACAAAGCCGGCTTCCGCATCATCCCCTGGACCACCAACGACCCCGAAAAAATCCGCGCCCTCATCAATCTCCGCGTCGACGGCCTCATCTCCGACTACCCCGATCGCCTCCAGAAAGTCCTCGCCGAAGAAAAAGCCGCCCACCCCGAAGCAGCAGCCTACTTCCGCACCTTCATCTCCTCCGCCCATCGCGGAGGCCGCGGTCTCCGCCCCGAAAACACTCTCCCGTCCTTCGAAAACGGCCTCGACCATCTAGCCCGCGAACTCGAAACCGACACCGGAGTCACCTCCGACCACCACTCCCTCATCTGGCACGATCAGTTCCTCAACCCCGAGTCCTGCCGCCGCGCCGACGGCAAACCCTACACCCTGGAAGACCGCGTCTACCTCCGCGACATCTCCCTCGCCGAAGCCCAAAGCACCTTCCTCTGCGACGAGCTCCACGCGCGGTTCCCCGAGCAGCAGAACGACCTCGCCCTCTCCCCCGTAGCCGTAGCCTTCGCAAAGCACGAGCGCCTCATCAGCCCCTACGTCCCCACTCATGCCGAGCAGCTCTTCCACTTCGCCGCCTTCTACGCCGGCTACTACACCACTGGCCCCGGAAAATCCCACCCCGACGCAAAAGCCCGTGCCGAAAACGCCGCGAAGGTCCGCTTCAACCTCGAAACCAAAATCCTCCCGTTACCCAACGACCCAGCCGGCCCCCCGCCGCCCATCGCCAACGGCCACACCGAACCCACCACCAACCACACCGTCAATCCGCAAACCTTCGTCACCACACTCTGCGGAGCCATCACCCGCAATCACATGGAGTCCCGCGCCGCAGTCCAAAGCTTCGACTTCCGCACTCTCATCCTCATCGAAGAGCAGTTCCCCAAAATCCCCACCTACTACCTCACCGAAGCCCCCGCCACCCTCAGCTCAAACTTCGTCCCCGCGTCGCTCCGGCAGTAGAGATGTTTCCCTATGGGTGTACACCAAGGCGAGACTCCTCCATCACGCGCCAATCGAACTGCTAGTTCACTCGCCCCATGTAATGATCCAGCCAATCCAGGACAGCCTTAACCAGAAGCGGACGGTCTTCTGTCACATCATGCGGTGTCTCCAGAATCACATGCTTCTTATCTTGCGCCGGGGTACCCAGCATATTGAACAGGGGGTTCTGTGCATTCTCCATCGAAAATGTGTAATCGTACCGCCCATTCACCATCAGCACCGGCTTCTTCATTCGCGGTGCGAAGTCCGCCTGGTCCCCGCCCGGCGGCGGCGGATCAAGAAAATAGCCGCCATCCAGAAAGATAGCCGTCTTCAACCTGTCCTGCATCAGCGACGTTATAATCACGCCCGAAGCCGAACCCATGCTCACCCCAAGGTAAGCCAGCCGGCTGTTATCGATATCGCCGCGCGTAGCCAGATAATCCAGCGAGCGCGATGCATCTTTGTACCAGTCCGTCGTCATCTGAATATTCTGCGCTCCGCCCGGCATGGAGAACTTCACCCGCCGCTCATAAGTCTCTTCATAGATCGGATACATCACTGCCCGTCCGCTCTGCAGGATGTAATCGAAGAACTTGATATCGCCCAGTTCACGCCCGCCACCGCTATTCGAAAGGCCCGTCACCCGTGCGCTCGGAAAAAACAACACCGTCTGATACGGAGGACGCACGTTCTTCGGCAGGAACAGATACGCAGCCATCCGCTCTCCCCGGTATCCCGTATCAAACGTAACCTTCTCCTCACGCCAGTCCACCGTCTCCTTAATCAGGCCTTCGTCCTGCGCGTTCAGAGACGTCTTCGGATACGCGTACAACAGACGATAAGCCTGGAACACCTCATCGTTAGCTGGCTTGAACTTCTTGAAATCCCGAGTCGTCCGTTTCACTTCTCCTGACGCAGCCTCAGGCACCGGGCCAAGGTTCTTCACACATCGAAAGCCATTTGTCTCCGAGCGATCGAATGGAGAAGCCGCCTCAGGACTCGAATACAGATAAGAAGGCGACTTCCATGACCCCCCAAGGATGAAGCGAAGACTCTTGTCAACTGTATTCGCAGTCCACTCTCGAACATTACCCGCCGCATCGTACGTTCCATAAGGTCCAACGCCCGGAAACTTCCCCACAGGAGCCACACCGTTGGTGGAAATGTTGCTCACCGTCACGACATGAGCTGTAAGATCCCCGGGCGCCATCTCATACCACTGCGAGAACGTCGGCAACTGCTTCTTCGCGAACGCCGCATACGCAGAGGCCTCAAACCAGCTCACCCCGCCCACAGGAAAATCCGCCTTGCCCTCCGGATAGTGCCCTCCAGCCCAGGTCGACGGCCCTTGTCTCCCACTTGCATCGCGAAACTGCGCCATCGCCTCGGACCACGAAACCTCGTGACCATCTTCCACAAACCTCTCCGGCCAATACTCCTTCTTGTCATACCCGCCGCTATCGACAAACTTCTGATACTCCCGATTCGTCACCTCATAACGATCCACATAAAACGCCGGAAGCTTGTAAGGACCCACCCAGCCGACAAACCCGATATAGTCCTCCCAAGTCCCCGCCGGAACAAACTCCATTCCCTCAGGCGACTGCTGCGCCGCTGCCAGATCGAAACTCATCGTCTTCTCGCTGCTCGGTGCCACAATCAACTCACCCGTACCGGCCTTCGAAACCTTCCACCGCAGGTATCCTGTCGTGATCAGAACATCTTTGAGAGGCGTCACCCCAAGCGAGTGCCACGGAGAATCCGGAGACCCATAATCCTGAACCTCCACCGTAGCGCCTGCTGGCGACGAGGTAATCGAAGAAGACATCGTAGTCTCATTCGCGATCTGCTTCAGTTGAGAATCCGAAGGCGCATACCCTCTCGCCTTCTCGAGCATCAGAAACGCAGCCAACGGCTTGTTCGTTGTCAGCAGGCTCCTGATCTGCGGCGCTGCATCTTCCCGGGCCCAGCGCCTGTTCGACTCGCGTTGATAAAGCCAAACGCCGATCCCTGCCGCAACCAGAAGAGCAATCCCCACGCAGGCCGCCAACACGAGAGACACCCGCATCCCCGGCTTCTCTTCAATCGGCAGCAGCGCTGTACTGCTGATTCGCATCAACAGCTCCGAAGTATCCCGCACCACCTCCGCAGCCGACTGATACCGGCTGTCGCGATCCTTCTCAAGCGCGCGTCCGACAATCTCATCCGTCTGCGCCGGGGCATCCGCCCGAATCTCACGGACAGGCGTCGGCGTCTCCTCCGTGATCGCCCGCAAAATTCCAATCGTGCTGTTTCCCTGGAACGGCCTCTTCGCCGTCAGCGTCTCGTAGTACACCACCCCAAGACTCCACAGGTCCGTCCGCGTGTCCAGTGTCTTCCCATGCGCTTGCTCCGGAGACATATACGGCACCGTGCCCATAAGATGCTGCGTCTCTGCCGTCAAAGCCTGCGTCTCGTCCGCCCCGTCCTTATCCAGCAGCTTCGCAAGCCCGAAGTCCAGCACCTTCACCACGCCCTTCGGAGTCACCATCACATTCGACGGCTTCAGATCGCGGTGGATCACCCCCTGCTCATGCGCCTCTTCCAGAGCCTCGGCAATCTGCTGCGTAATTGAAGTCGCATCCTTCACCTGCAACGGCCCAGCCGCCAGCTTCGCCGCCAGCGACTCCCCCGCAACGCACTCCATCACGATGAAATCGATGCCATCCTGTTCCCCAACATCGTAAACCGCGGCAATATGCGCATGGCTCAACTTCGCAAGCGCCAGAGCCTCCCTCCGAAATCGCCGCCGAGCCTCTTCTCCCATCAGCAACCCCGGAGAAAGAATCTTGATTGCCACCACGCGCTCCAGCCTCTCATCGCGCGCGCGATACACCACCCCCATGCCACCGAAACCAAGAGGCTCGAGAATCACATACCGCCCAAGCTTTGTCCCTGGTGTCAGATCCCCGGCAGGCGAAGACGCCAGGATCTCCGCATCCGGCCCACCAGCGGCCAGAAGAATCTCAACCTGCTTGCGCAGTTCAGAATCATCGCCGCACGCCTCCTCCAGAAACCCGGCCCTGTGTTCAGAGGGCAGCCGAAGAGCCATCCGCAGCATCTTCCTCGCGATTTGCGCCTCACTATTCATCTGGTTTCCAAAGAAGACGGCCAGCCTTCGCAAGAAGGCGCGCCTTGCAACCCAAGCCTACACCTCTCCAGCGCGAATCCAGAGCCACGCCAAACGGCTCCTCCGCAGATCGCTCATGATGATCCATCTCTTTCCAAAGACGATACACACCGACACTGGAAGCCTCACCTCAGTAAAGGCATCAGCTTTCCCTGACGACATGCCCTACAATCAATTCTGTAAATTAAGGTAAAGGATGGCGGCAACGAATCCTACTAAGAGGCAAAACCACGGAATCGACGGTTTATATTGCCTGAGGCGCATGACAAAGGTTGGCTTTTTGGGTGGATATTTCAACCTTCCTTCAGCACCGTACTGTTCCGTCTTTTCGGGAGTAAATCCGAGATCATGCAGCGCTGCCGCTCCGGTTCCTCCTTCTTTCAAGACGGCAAACTGCAGGTGATCGGTATCAATCCAGAATTGTTCTGCTCTCAGCGCAGCTACGCGTAGTACACGCTTGGCACCAGAGTCCCATTTCGGTTTTCCCGAACGCAATTTCGCTTGGGCTACCCAATCTTCCGGAAGTGCTACTCGACCTAGCTTCTTTCTGATTTCTGAAGAATTGTCCTGCAACGGTCGAAAGGGGCAGTCTTCCGCATGTCGATTGTGAGTCAATCCTGCAACCAGATCATCGACCGAGACCCGAGTTGAGTTACGCCACTTTGCCTCTAAAATCGCGTAAAAGAGAGCCACTTTCGTGGAGTTGGTGTAACGCGGCAATTGAGTCCGCCAGCCAACGATCATCAAATCGACTCCGAATCAATAATGAACGGCTGAATCGCTAAAACAAACTCAGCTTCCGCGGCATTTCAATACCCAAATGCTCATAGGCCAGTCGCGTAGCCACCCGGCCCCGCGGCGTCCTGTCCAGAAACCCAATCTGAATCAGAAACGGCTCATAAACCTCCTCCAGTGCATCCTGCTCCTCCGCCAGCGCCGCAGCCAGTGTATTCAACCCCACCGGCCCCCCATCGTACTTCTCAATAATCGTCCGCAGCAGCCGTCTATCCAACTCATCGAACCCATGCGCATCCACCTCCAGCAACTCCAGCGCCGCCTGCGCTGTAGCACGATCAATCACGCCCTGCGCGCGCACCTGCGCATAGTCCCGCACGCGCCGCAACAGGCGATTTGCAATCCTCGGAGTTCCTCGCGACCGCATCGCAATCTCTGCCGCGCCATCGCGATCGATCGGCACTCCCAGCACCTCCGCGCTGCGTTCCACCACAAACCGCAGCTCATCATCCGTATAAAACTCCAGCCGCAGCAAAATCCCAAACCGGCTTCGCAGCGGCGACGACAACAACCCAGGCCGTGTCGTAGCGGCCACAAAAGTAAACGGCCGAATCTCCATCACATGCGTCCGCGCCGCCGGCCCTTGCCCAATGATGATGTCGAGCTTGTAGTCCTCAAGCGCCGTATAAAGCTTCTCCTCGAGCACCGGCTGCAACCGATGAATCTCATCGAGAAACAAAACCTGCTTCTCCCGCAGGTTCGTCAGAATCGCCGTCAAATCGCCCTGAATCTGCAGCGCCGGCCCACTCGTCTGCTGATACCCCACCCCCAGTTCATTCGCAATAATCGTCGCCAGCGTCGTCTTCCCCAACCCCGGCGGCCCAAACAACAACACATGGTCCAGAGCCTCCCCACGCGACTTTGCCGCCTCCAGCGCAATCGCCAGCTGCTCCTTCGCCTTCGTCTGCCCAATAAACTCGCTCAGCTTCGAAGGCCGCAGCTTCAGCTCAAACGCCGCATCATCCTCCACCCGCCCAGCCGAAACCAATCGCTCCGCCTCAGCCGACCGCGCACCCTCCGGCATCGCCCGATCCAGATCCATCTTCGCTTTGTTCTTAAAAGTGTCCACTCAGGGCGATACTAAGGCGAAGCCACGCGCGAAGCAACCACACCCTCTAAGGCCGCAGCGAAAACATAACCGACCCATGCGCCGGAAGCTCCACCGTCACCGCATTCAGCGGCCCCAGCTCCTTCCGCATCCAAAGATCCCGCACGTTATATTGCGCCCGATCCACAAACCCATACTCCGCAAACGTCTTGCCCACCTTCACCGGCGCGTCCCCCACATTGAACAGCGCCAGATAGCTCTTATCCCGGTTCACCGACACCGCCGCCCACGCCACCACATCTCCATCCCGCCCCAACAAACGCCCATCCATCGAGTGTTGATCCACCTCAATCACCCCCGGACACGTCAGCAGCGACTTCATCGCATCGTCCATCTGCGTCAGGTTCCCCCCGATAAACAGCGGCGACCGCGCCATCGCCCACAGCGTAATCATCGTCCTCTGCTCATCCTCCGTCAGCCGCGAAGCCCGCGCATTCCCCCACCCCGGCAACGGTCGCAACTGCCCAATCGGCAGCATATCCGCATCCGGCCAGTTCCCCGCGCGCGCATACTTCGCCCACTCCGCAATCACCTCAAACTGCGCCTTCAAACTCTGCGGCCAATCCTTCCCATCCGTCTTCTCCCATCGATCCCACACATCATCCGAGATCCGCCACAACTGCGCATTCTTCCCCACCTCCTCCGCGTTCATCAACGACGTCGGCCCCGGCGAAAGGCTCAGCGCCATCGCCCTCCCCGACCGCACAATCGCCTTATGAATCATCGCAATCTCCGCGCCCTTGTACGGATGCGAAGCAATGCAATCCACCTTGATGTAATCCACCCCCCACCCCGCATACTGCTTCATCAACGCGTCATACCAGGCCTGCCCCGCAGCATTCGCCTTCACGCCAAAGTTGTCCGGATTCCACGGACACTTATCCATCGTATCCGCCGCCAGCGCCGCGCGATAATGCGCCACCCCAATCCGCATATTCGCCAGCACCGTCTGCTTCGGAATCCCGCGAATAATATGAATCCCAAACTTCAGCCCATTCTCGTGCGCCGCATCGCTCAGCGGCTTGAAGCCCACCCCCGCCTTCGCCGAAGGAAACCGGTTCACCGCTGGCTCATACTGCCCCTTCGCATTCACCGTATAGCGCAGCTTCTCCGGCATCGAGGCGATCTCCGGATTCTCCAGATACCATCCCTCATCGATCACCACATACTGCCACCCAAACTCCTTCAACTGCGCCGCCATCACCAGCATATTCGCGCGAAACTGGCTCTCATTGATCGTCAATCCATACGAGTCCCAGCTATTCCACCCCATCGGCGGCGTCGGCGCCAGCTTCTCCTCGGCGCCCGCCGCGAAAACCGTAACCAACACCACAGCCGCAACGAAGCAGCGCCTCAATCCCATGCGAACCAACATACCAAATTCACTCCATCGCATCCGGCAGCAGGACAACACAGCGATCAGGTCAACTTTGCGTCTAACTCAACAAGATGCCTCCATCAGGCAAGAGGGCTATATGGCCCCATACAAATCCAATTAGACTGGACGCACCGAAAGATAGCCGTTTCAGGAGTACGAACTTGACCAGCCCCCGCTCCGCCGTTTTAGCCGCCTCTCTTCTCGCCATCTCCACCGCCCTGCTCGCCCAGCAGATCCCGCCCGCCGTCCAGGCCGCCGAGGCCTCCATCAACCCCGAAAACATTCGTGCCCACGTCAAGTTCCTCTCCGACGATCTCCTCGAAGGACGCGGCCCCGGCCTCCGCGGCAGCGAGCTCGCCGCCAAATACATCGCCACCCAGTTCGCCCTCTACGGCCTCAAACCCGGCGGCGACAACGGCACCTACCTCCAGCAGATCAACATGGTCGGCATGAACGCCATCCCCGAAAAAACCACCATGTCGCTCGTCCCCAAACGCCCCGAGGGCCAGATGGCCATCACCCTCTACTCCATCGACCTCAAATACGGCGACGACTACACCGTCTCCAACCGCACCCTCACCCCCACCGTCGACATCGACGCTCCCATCGTCTTCGTCGGCTACGGCGTCACCGCGCCCGAGTTCAACTGGAACGACTACGCCAACATCGACGTCAAAGGCAAAGTCATCCTCTGCATCGTCGGCGACCCACCCTCCAAAGACCCTGCGTTCTTCGGTGGCGACGCCCTCACCTACTACGGCCGCTGGACCTACAAATTCGAGCAAGCCGCCCGCATGGGAGCAGTCGGAGCCCTCATCATCCACCGCACCGACCTAGCCAGCTACGGCTGGGACGTCGTCAAAAACTCCAACACCAGCGAAAAAACCTACCTCCGCGACAACAAAGACCCGCAACTCGAAGCCGCAAGCTGGATCCAACTCGACGTCGCGAAACAAATCTTCAAATCCTCTAACCTCGACCCCGACGCCGAGATCGAAGCCGCAGGCAAACGCGGCTTCAAAGCCATCGAACTCCCCGTCCGCCTCCACGCCCACGTCGAAAGCGTCGTCCGACCCTTCCAATCCCCCAACGTCGTCGGCATCCTACCGGGCACATCGGAGACCGCTGCAATCGAGCATCGTACAGATTCCAGGCAAGCCACCAATAGCTGCTCCAAATGCGGCGATCTGGCGAAATCCGCAACGCGCCCAACTGAGGCGGCATATCGTCCGATATGGTCCGAGCTTCCTCCTGCCGAATGCACCACCTGCAACTTCCCATGGAAACCCAGCCTCGAGCCCGCAATTCTCATCTCAAACGCGAAAGCGATGAACGTTCTCCTGGGAGACCCCGCGCCAGCCCCCGCTTCAGGTAAAGACCAGGCCGTCCTCTACACCGCGCACTTCGACCACCTCGGCTTCGTCCCCGGCATGCCCGGCGACAACATCTACAACGGAGCCGCCGACAACGCCACCGGCTGCGGCATGATCCTCGAACTAGCCCGCGTCTGGTCCCAGCTAGCGTCGCAGCCAGGTTTCAAGCTGCCGCATAGTGTCATCTTCTCCGCCGTCACCGCCGAAGAACAAGGCCTCCTCGGCAGCGAATACCTCGGCCAGCACCCACCCATCCCTGCCGGCCAGATCGCCCTCGACATCAACTACGACATGATCCTCCCCATCGGCGTCCCTCTTCAGACCAACGTCAACGGAGCCCAGCGCACCACCTTCTTCCCTGCAGTCGAGGCGACGGCCAAACGCTTCAACCTCGCCATCGTCCCCGATCCCAAGCCGTCAGCCGGAAGCTACTACCGCTCCGACCACTTCTCCCTCTCCCGCGTCGGCATCCCCGCCTTCTCCATCGAAACCGGCAACCTCTACGAAGGCCACGACGCAGCCTGGGGCAAAAAGCAGATGGAAGACTTCACCGCTCACGACTATCACAACTTCACCGACAACTATCACGCCGACTGGAACTTCGCCGGCAACGCCAAACTCGACCGCTTCGGCATGGACCTCGGCTGGCAAGCCATCTCGGCACCCACCACCATCAACTGGCTCCCGAAGGACGAATTCGAACCCGCCCGCAAAGCCAGCCTCACAAAAAACTAGCGTTGATGAACCTCTGGACGAAGAGATTTGAACTTATACACGGCTTGCCCTTGCTCATTGCCTCTAGGTAAGCCAAGGCTTCAGCCTTGGCCCTCTCATCCCCAAAAAAAGGGGGGCTTTAGCCCCTGGGGTATGCGTTCCATCCAGTTGTCAAACGTTCCGCGAAAAGTCATAGAACACTCTTAGGAAATTGCCGTCCAGATCGACGAGCGCGGGGCATGGGGTGAACTCTGGGGAAACCAAAGTTGCCGATAACCCTGTTTTTACGGGAACGGGAATCACGATTCGCCTCGACGATGAGGATGGTATGCTGCCACAAACGGAGCCAAACGCGCACATGCTAGCCAATCCATCAAACCTCTGCCGCAGTGCGGCGTCCCCCATCTCCAAGCTGGTGAAGGCCTTCGGTATGATGGCGTGTGTCGTATCCTTTGTGGCGTCCGCATTCGGTCAGGGCAAGTGCAGGGATGGCTATAGCACGCCGATATGCCCGCTAACCGCAGAAGTAGCAACGGCCCCGATCCAGCCGGTATTTGCACCCACAGGCTGGACAACAGTGGCGTTGGATCACATTACCTTCCGGGTTGCAGACTATCGGACGGAGGCGGCGTTTTACATCGCGCTAATGGGCTGGAGGCTCCGAAACGATGACGGCCAGCAGGCCATCCTGGACATCGGCCCCTGGGGTTCGGTCATCTTCAAACAGGCGCCCGGCCAGCAGACTGCCGTAGTGGATAACCTGTGCTTTGTCATCGAGCCATGGAATGCGGCAACAGTGCAGGCCGAACTCCGTAAGCGCGGCCTGTCGCCAGTCACTGACAACGATGGCAGAGGGTTCGAGAGCTTCCACGTGAAGGACCCCGACGGACTGGATATTCAGATCGCAAACGGGAACGGTCTCGCGAAAGACCGCCAGACTTCCACATCTGCAAGAACGTCCACGAAACTTGTTGAGGCATCGCTCTTTGAATCGACTGGATGGAAAACCGTCTGGCTGGATCATCTTTCATACCAGGTGCCTAACTACAAGGCGACCGCATCCTTTTACTCCAACCTCCTGGGGTGGAAGGAGACATACGACGAAGGGAGTCAGCAAGAACTCCTCATCGGAGAGATCGGAGATATGATCATCCGCGGAGGCAACGTCAACGACCCAAACTTCGGAAAAGGCCCAAGTGCGCCGCACAACGCGCGCATCGATCACATCTCGTTTGGAATCTCGCCATGGGACACGGACGGGGTGAAGGCGGAGTTGGAGAAGCGCGGCCTCAAGGCTCGTGTCGACACATCCACCAACGACGATATTCACGTGGCTGCGTTCAAGAGTTATCACACCACCACGCCCAATGGTTACAACCTGCAGATGAGTGTTCTAACGCACGATACCCGGTTGAATCTGGTGAACGCGGTCAAACCGAAATCCCTGGCTGGTCGCTGAACCCTGATGGCTCACAAACTACTGGGATCTCGGAATACACCTCGATGCGCTCGTCAGTGAGTCGTGACTGGCGAGCGTCGGGCTTGGGTGCAGCTCTGCCGGGCAGCTGCGACATAGCCGTTCAAAGTGAACTGCGCGAAATACGGGGCGGTCTCAACGGGTCGATGCAACACTATCTGATTTGGAGGTGGTGTGATGAGGCAAGGAAGACGGTATGGGCTTTCTGCGGAGCAGAAGGCCGACATCTGGCAGCGTTGGAAGGTGGGCGAGTCGTTGCATGAGAGTGGACGCGCCTTCGGCAAGGATCATGGCTCGATCCAGTTTCTGTTGTCGCAGCACGGCGGAATCGCTCCGGCAGTCCGTCGCCGGTCGCAGCGAACGCTTACGCTGACCGAACGGGAAGAGATCTCGCGAAGCGATTGAATCCATTGTCTTTACCCTCATATGTTTTTATTTTCCGGGTTTTCTGCCCAAAAATCGCATGTCAAGCCCAAAAACCACCTAAACCATTCAGAATAAGCAACATAGACTTGGCATATTAGTTCCACCCAAACCGCTATACTGGATATATAGATCGAAAAACAAGCAAGCCCCGGACACCCTCCGGGGCTAACTTATTGACAACAGGTATTTTGCAGACAACCTATTTATTATCAATATTTTACAGACACAAACACCCTGCAAACGATTGAAACCAGGTATTTTACGTCCAAAATACCCTTGAAGGGAGGGGGTACTGAACGGAAGTCCAACCGAACTAGAAGCGGTAAAAACTACACAGTCTGCATCGCCGCTTCGATTCCCGAGTTCACTTCGGCCTGGGCAAACTCCGCCGCAACACGAATACCGTTCATAATCGCCTTCTCATTCGACGACCCATGACCGATGATGCAAACGCCACGCACTCCCAGCAGCACCGCGCCACCGTACTCCGAGTAGTCAAGCCGTTTCTTGAACTCCGCAAACGCCTTGCGCGACAGAAGCGCTCCAACCTGCGAGGTCACCGTCGACTTCAGCGACTGCCGCAGCGACACGCTCAGCAACTGCGCCGTCCCTTCAATCGACTTCAACGCAACATTGCCCACAAACCCGTCACACACGGCCACGTCGGTGCCGCCATTGAACAGATCGCGCCCCTCAACGTTGCCGGTGAAGTTGATATTCGTCAGCGAACGCAGCAGCGGCAGCGTATCGCGAGTCAGCGAGTTGCCCTTCGACTCCTCTTCCCCAATCGACAGCAGCCCAACGCGTGGATTGTGAATCCGCAGCACGTTCTTCGCATACATGTAGCCCATCACCGCAAACTGAACCAGGTTATCCGGGTCGCAGTCCACATTCGCACCCACATCGAGCAGCAAGGAAGGAACACCCTTCATCGTAGGAAGAATCGTAGCCAAGGCAGGCCGGTCCACGCCCGAAAGCATGCCAAGAACCATCTTCGCGGTAGCCATCGCCGCGCCGGTATTGCCGGCGGTAAAGAACCCGGCAGCCCGCCCTTCGCGGACCATCTTCAGCCCGACCCGCATCGTGGAGTCGCGCTTGGACCGGACCGCCTGCGCGGCCTTGTCCTCCATGGTGATCCACTCAGTGGCCGGCACAATGAACACTGGCAGCCGCTGCCCGCGCAACGCATGCCGCAGGATAGGACGCAGCGTATCCTCAGGCCCGACCAGGTGTACCCGCACGTCGTACTGGCGCGCAGCAAGGACAGCCCCGCGAACCTCTGGCTCGGGAGATTTGTCGGAACCCATCGCGTCTACAACGATGTCAGTCGGCATCAGCAGGCATGAGCAAGGGTTGGATTGGGAGAACTAGCTGGCTTCTTTGGTCACGAGAACGTCGCGCCCCTTGTATGTCCCGCACTTGCGGCAGGCAACATGTGGCAGCTTGCGCTCATGGCAGTTCGGGCACTCAGAGAGGCCGGTGGGGGTCAGAAAATCGTGGCTGCGGCGCTTGGCAGTCCGTTGCTTCGAGTGGCGCCGTTTCGGATTAGGCATTGCGGTATCCCTTTCGATCGGCCGCGGCGGTTACGCGAAGAAACACGTGGTCGACGAGGCAAAAACTTGATAGTCAGTGCTTCAGCTCGAGCTTGTCCGCCAGACCCGCAAGCGCATTCCATCGCGGATCGGCCGCAGCCGCGTCGCACGAACACTTCGCTTGATTCAGATTCTGACCACAGCGCGGGCAAAGCCCTTTGCAGTCCGCCGTACAGAGGGTGCGGCTCGGCAAGGACAACAACACCTGCTCCCGCACCACATCTTCCAGCAAAAGACCGCTGTCTTGATAATACCCGATTTCGGTCTCATCCGGCGTAATGGACCGCTCCCCGGCGTCCGCATCGGCGCTCTCCGGTCTGAAAATCAGATCGAAATCGCCCTCCAGCGGCACCGCAACCGGATTCACGCACCTGGCGCACAAAATCTCGAAATCAGCACTATAGTGC
>Ga0116129_1000833_pt1 | contig 18399 bp, 13 predicted proteins | sample June2015DPH_17_2_FD_89732 | JGI IMG/M metagenome (GOLD analysis project Ga0116129, IMG submission 89732) | Peatland microbial communities from SPRUCE experiment site at the Marcell Experimental Forest, Minnesota, USA - June2015DPH_17_10 | ecosystem: Environmental > Terrestrial > Soil > Wetlands...
GCAGTGGTGAATTTGATCTGTTCCATCGCGAAGCTCGAGCTGACGTCGCCCAGTTCAATTTTTTCAATCAGCCTTTTGTATACTGCATCGTAACCGGCGATATCGGGCACCACGGCGCGCAGAAGATAATCGACGTCGCCGCTCATCCGGTAGAACTCGACGATCTCCGGGATAGACATCACGATCGCCGAGAATTTCTTGACCCATGCGGCGTTGTGCTGATTGGTACGCACGGCAATAAAGACGGTCACGCCGACTTGCAGCTTCACCGGATCCAGCAAGGCGACACGCTTGCGAATGACGCCTTCCTCTTCAAGCTTTTGAATACGGCGCCAGCAGGGGGTCGGGGAAAGTCCGACCTGTTCGGCTATTTCAGCCACTTTCAGTGTCGCGTCCTCCTGCAGGATTTGCAGAAGAGTGAAGTCGAGATCATCCATGCGTAATCCCCGTCCCTAAGACTGGCACCAGAGGATTTGGTAACACAAATGGGGAGTTTGACATATCAAGCTCGCCGTAGCCGTAAACGCAAAACGCATCGGGCCCTGCGGATCAGCCGTTATGGTTGCACGGCACGGGATTGCGGAAATTATCGGCTGCCAATTCAGTGTCCGGCAAAGACTGGCGGTAATCGGCGGAAAATCCCCGAACGGGAGCAATGCAAAACCAGCCGACGACATCGAGAGGGCAGGTCTGGTAAACGCGGAGCCTCATTCGCGGGGCAGGGATGTGCACGCTTAACCCCCTATATTGGAATGGTATTTCTTAGACGTCGAATATGGCGTGATTTTTTGCCATATTTACGTGCATGCACAGAAATTAATCTTGATATTATGCGCCATTTCAGCAAAATATATCCTTGCGGGGGGAATTTGGAGGAGTCTGCCGGTTTTGAGGCGGGGTTGTCCCGCCACTGGCAAAAAGCCAGGTTTGAAGTCATCCAGCGAAGGAAAGAGCATAAGCCGGCTCGACGACGTGCGGTGACGCTGCTAACTGCCGTCTAACGTAGCGCCTGGGAATCGCCTGCACCCACATCTGACGATTGAAGGCGCGGTTGCAACTAAACGGGAATTTGAGATGTCAGAAACGATGAGAGCGCTGGTTCTGCGCCAACATGGTGGGTTGGAAAATCTCACGGTGGCGAAGGATCACCCCAAACCGAGGGCGAAGGCCGGGGCGGTCGTTATCCGCGTGCGTGCCTCCTCGTTCAATTATCACGACGTGTTTACCGTGCAAGGTATGCCGGGCATCAAGGTGCCGCTGCCGGTTGTCATCGGTCTCGATATGGCAGGCGAGATCGTGGAGATCGGCGAGGGAGTTTCCGGCTGGAAAATCGGCCACCGCGTTCTGGTCAATCCCTTGAACAAGAAAAAGGGCCTGATGGGCGAAATGCTTGACGGCGGTATGGCGGAGTATTGCCTGGTCGAGGCCGATCAGCTCATCGCCATGCCCGACGGCGTCAGCTTCGAGGAAGCAGCATCCTTGCCGGTGGCCTATGGAACCGCGCACCGCATGCTGATTACCCACAATACCATTCGCAAAGGGGATCGCGTTCTCATCCTGGGCGCCAGCGGCGGGGTCGGCACCGGCTGCGTGATCCTGAGCAAGCTGCTCGGCGCCGAAGTCATTGCTTGCGCCAGCAGCGCGGAGAAGATGGAAAAGCTCAAGGCAATGGGGGCCGATGAGGCGATCAATTACAAGGAAGTTGATTTCTCGAAATGGGCCATCGAAAAATATGGCAAGCCGCAACGGCGTACCTATGAAGGCGGCGTTGATGTCGTGATCAATTTCACGGGCGGCGACACCTGGGTGCCGTCGCTGCGCTGCCTCAAGCGCGGCGGAAGCCTGCTGGTGTGTGGCGCCACCGCCGGACATGATCCGAAAGAGGATCTGCGCTATGTATGGAGCTTCGAGCTGAAGGTTATCGGTTCGAACAGTTTTTATGAGGAAAATCTGACCGATCTCATGAAGATGATTGTTGAGAAGAAGATCAAGCCGGTCATCGACGAGGTCCTGACGCTCGATCAGGCGGCGGAAGGTCTTCGGCTCATCAGGGATCGCGAAGTCATCGGCAAGGTCGTCGTGGTGCCCTGATTTATCCGAACTCCCCGGCACGGGGAGGGCGGCGAAGTGAGTTCCTGATCCCCGTCCTGCGAACCTGTTCGCCTGCCACAGGAGACGCGGACCAAAAAGAGGTTTCGTTCGATGAGTGAAGTTCCCAGCGTCGACGAGGTGCAGAAGCTGCTATCGCGCGGCCCGTTTCATCAATGGCTCGGATTGAAAGTTATCGCGGTAGGCAGTGGCACGATCGAGCTGACAGCGACTTGGCGCGAGGAGTGGGTGGTGAATCCCGATCGCGGGTATACCCATGGCGGCATCCTGGCGACGCTGGTCGATCTCACGGCGGACTGGGCTATGGTTTCCAAGACCGGGCGCGGGGTCCCGACAATCGATCTGCGCGTCGACTATCATCGCGCAGCGATGCCCGGTGTGTTGACAGTTCGCGGCGAGATCGTGAACTTCGGCCGGCAGTTCTCGGTCGCGGAAGCCAAGGTCTTCGATCATGAGGGGCGTCTGCTGGCCAGCGGGCGTGGTACCTATCTGACAGCTCCGCCGGCTTGATAGAGATTGCCGTGGTGTCCAAAGCTCCTGCGTTCACAAATCTGGGATGGCTTACTTCGACGGACAGCGATCTCGACAAGATAGCCATCATCGATCTTGGCACCAGTCAGGAACGCCGCTTCAGCTACAGGGATTTCGAGGAACAGGCCAATGCCGTCGCCCGGGCTCTCACCGCGCGCGGTTTGGCGCGCGGTGATCGGGTGGCCATTCTCTCAGCCAACCGCTTCGAATACCTTACGGCCGTGCACGGCATCATGCGGGCCGGATTCGTGGCGGTCCCGGTCAACTTCAAATTCCCGACGGGCACGATCGATTACATCATCCGGGATTCCGGCGCCAAACTGGTCTTTTGCGATGCGCTGCGCTTCGACAGCGCGCCCAAGGATTTGCCGCGCGTCAGATTTGACGCCGACAACAGCGATTTTGCCGATTTCATCCAGCCGGGTCCGTTCACGCCACTGGTGGCTGAACGCGGTGAGCCGGCGATGTTCCTCTATACTTCCGGGTCGACAGGCCGTCCCAAGGGTGTCGTGCTCTCGCACCAAAGCCATATCTGGGTTGTCGAACAACGGATGACCGCACAGGATATGTCGCGCCATCGCTTTCTGGTCGCGGCCCCACTCTATCACATGAATGCCATGGCCATGAGCCAACTGGCGCATGCCGCTTACGCGACGGTGATCTTGCTGCCGCAGTTCACCACGCAGCTCTATCTGCATGCGATCGAGAAGTATCATTGTACATGGCTCACGGCGGTCCCGCCGATGATCGCCATGATGCTGAACGACAAGGAGCGACTGGCGGCGACGGACCTGTCCAGCGTCGGATTCCTGCGCATGGGATCGGCTCCCGTCAGTCACAGTCTGCTGGAGGCGATCCACCGCGCGCTGCCGTCCGCGGCTGTTACCAATGCTTACGGTACGACCGAGGCCGGCCCTGTCGTTTTCGGGCCCCATCCGCAGGGGTTGCCGCAGCCTGAAATGTCGGTCGGCTATCCGCACCCAAAGGTGCAGATACGGCTGATCGATGAAAACGGAAATTCTGCCGATACGGGCGTGCTCGAGATGAAATGCCCGGCGATCATGAACGGTTATCATAACCGCCCGGATCTCAAGCCTCCCATTACCGCTGACGGATTCTACGTCACCGGCGACGTGTTCCGCCGCGACGAAAACGGCTTCCACTATTTCATCGGCCGTACCGACGACATGTTCGTGAGCGGTGGCGAAAATATCTTCCCGGGCGAAGTGGAAAAAATGCTGGAAACACATCCCGACGTGATCCAGGCCTGCGTCGTGCCCGTTCCTGACGACATCAAGGGTACCAAGCCCGTGGCTTTCGTGGTGGCGCGCAAAGGCAGTAACCTCCCGGAAAGCAGCCTGAAGGCCTTTGCCCTCGAGAATGCGCCGGCATACCAGCACCCGCGCTCGATCTGGTTTCTCGACAGCCTTCCCTTGGCCTCGACCAACAAGGTTGATCGCAACGCGTTGGGTGAACTTGCTGCCGGAAAGTTGATGCGGGACACGATTTCGACGGCACGATCCTTGAATGGTCGCCAGAACAATACGGCACGGAGATAGAATCGGATGGACGAGACGTTCCGCGGATTCCTCGACCAATTGCGTCGTGCTGGCGAATTGGTCGATTTTCATCAACCGATCGATATCCGCCATATTGCGACACTGGTCGACCAGTCCGACAAGGCTTTGTTTTTCCACAAAGTCATCGGCTACGACATGCCGGTGGTGTCGGGAATTATCCGCACCCGCGAACGCGCCATGATGGCGATGGGTGCGACTGAATACCTGCAGATCGAAGAACGGCTAAAGAAGGGACTCACCAACCCGATCGCGCCCGAGCGCGTGGCGACGTCGCCGACGCGTGAAATCGTCATGAAGGGCGATGACGTCGATCTCTACAAGCTGCCGATCCCGATGTCGTCGATCTACGACGGTGGCCCGATGATCACGGCCGGTGTCGTTATGGCCCGCGATCCCGAATACGGGATCAATACCGGCATCTATCGCTTCATGGTCAAGGAAAGGAACTTGACCGGCATCGATATCGTGACGCCCAACAACATGCGGCTGTTCGTTCAGCGTGCATTGGAAGCGAAGAAGCCTTTGCCGATCTCGATCAGCATTGGAACGCATCCGATCGAACTGCTCGGCGCCGGTTTCAAGGCGCCGCTTGGTACCGACGAAATGGCGATCGCGGGCGGCATTCGCGGCCGCGCGGTCAAGCTGGCGGCCAGCGAAACCGTCGATGTTCCCTATCTCGCGGACGCTGAAATCGTTCTCGAAGCCGAAGTGCTGCCGACAGGCTGGACTCAACCTGAAGGCCGTTTCGGTGAATTCACCTGGCTGATGGGCGGCCTGCACTGGAACCCGATCGTCCGGGTGAAGGCGGTATCGATGCGCCGCGACGCGGTTTACTATTCATTGCATATGCCCTGGGAAAATACCTGGCTGATGGCGCCGACGCGTTATGCCGCGATCCGGCAGGCGTTGCGCACAGCGGGCGTCGTCGTCAAGGACATCAACATGACGATGGGCGGCGTCACCTTCTGGCACGCGGTCATCTCGATCAAGAAGCAGGCCGGCGACGGGAAGAATGCATTGCTGGCCGCTCTGTCGGTCATGGACATCAAACATGTCGTCGTCGTTGATGACGACATCGACGTCTTTAATCCCGTCGAAGTCGAATGGGCAATTGCGACCCGGGTCCAGGGCGATCGCGACATCATGATCGTCAGCAATGCTCGCGGCAAACCGTTGGATCCGAGTCTTGTCCCGACGCCACATGGCATCGTGCCGACCACCGCCAAGGTCGGCATTGATGCGACGATCTCCGAGGGGATTCCCAAGGAGCGCTATGAGCGCATCACCTACGCTTACGCCGACACTGCCAGGATATCAGACTATATTGGCGGCAAGGCCGACCGTGAGGCCGAAAAGGCATCTACCGAAATCATCGGCAAGCTCGCAGAGGAAATTGCCGCCGTCCTCGAGAAGACGCCGCTCTACTTCACGGATGTCGCCGAACGTTTCTCCAATTACGAGTTCAATGCCGTTGCGCGGGCGGTTGGTCTTTTGCATGAAAAGGAGAGATTATGGCAGGATCCCAAGGGCTGCCTCTGCCTTCGCAATTCGGCCTTCGCAGCCAAACTGCCGAACTGACGTCGAGGCAGGGAATGAACGGTTTGCGGGCACGCCTGAATTTACGTCTTGTTTGCCTGGTGGTTTGCGCGTGGAGCGTGATCGCGTCGTACGCGGCTGCGGCGCGCGCGGAGACGATGCTTCGTATCGGCTCGTCCCAGCTTTCGATTGCGTCGATTCCCGTCGTGGTCGCCATCCAGCAGAAGCTCTTTCAGGCGGAGGGGATTAACGCCGAGATCGTCGATTTCGATGGCGGAGGGCCCGCCGTGCAGGCCTTGGCGGGCGGCGGCATCGATCTGTGCATCTGTGCCGGCGATCACGCAATGAGGCTCGCGAGTCGTGGACTGGGAGGCGCAGTCCTGGTTGCTCTGCTCGACAAGCATCCATACTCGCTGTTGGCGCCGATCGGATCCCCCGCGACCGACCTGAAAAGTTTGCGCGGCAAGCCGGTCGGAGTTACCTCGCCGGGCAGCCTTACCGACAATACGCTGCGCTTCATGATCCGAAAGGCCGGCTTCAATCCGGACAGTGATTACGAAATTATCGCCGCGGGAACCGGAGGCTCGATGCGCGCCGCGATCGATACCGGATCTGTCGCAGCCGGCATGTTCACGACGCCGGATGTCCAGGCCTATATGGCGACAGGGAAGTACAAGTTCGTCGCCGATTTCCGCGATCTCGACTACATGGCCCTCGACCTCGTCGCGGTCGGCAGCTGGCTGAAAGCCAATGACGCCACCGCGCATGCCGTGGCGCGCGCCGTCGTCAAGGCCGAGAACATGATTCAGACCGATCAGAAAGCCGTGCAGGCTGCGGTCCATGAACGGTTTCCCGCGCTGTCGCCGGACCTCGTGGTCATGGTTGCCAGGGATGCGGCCGAGCGCAGCCTGTCGCATGACGGACGCGCGCAAGAGGCCGGATTCAAGATCGCGCTGGAAATGCTGCGGGTGGCAGATCCGACCGTGAAGGATGTCACCTACCAGGACGTCGTCGCGCTTCGCTATCTGCCCTGAACCGAATGACCCTATGACCGATCCCGTCATCGCCGATGAAATCCTCACGCCGAGCAGGACGTCGCGTGACGGTTTTGACGTTTCTGCCTTCGTCTGGCGTCTGGTGCTGGTCATCGGATTGCTGCTGATCTGGGAATTTGCCGCAGGCAATCTCTTCAACGAATTCTGGAGCAGCCGGCCAAGCCTGATTGGCGCCAGGCTATTGGTGTTACTGGAAAGTGGCGAGATATGGCGGCATGTTGGCGCCACGGTCTCGGAAGCCTTGCTCGGGCTTTTCCTCGGGGCGGTCGTCGGCACACCGATCGGCATCGCCCTGGCGCATTATCGGCGCGCCGCCAAGATCATCGATCCCTTTGTGATGGGTCTTTATGGCTTGCCGCGCGTAGCGCTCGCGCCAATGTTCATCCTTTGGTTCGGCATCAGCCTGTTCGCCAAGGTCATGATGTCCTTTTCCATGGTGTTGTTCGTTTTCATTCTCAACGTCACCGAGGGTATCCGCACCGTCGATCCCGACATGATCGATCTGATGCGCACAATGCGCGCGCCGCGGTCCTACGTCATGCGCAAGGTGACGATCCCCTCCATTGTTCCCTGGCTGATTGCTTCCTTTCGCATCGGCATCGGTCTGTCGCTGGTGGGCGCGGTGGTCGGCGAACTGATCGGCGCCAACCGCGGCCTCGGCTGGTACGTGGTGCGGTCCGGCGGCCAGCTCGATACCACCGGCGTGTTCGCCGGCCTGTTCCTGCTGATGCTGCTCGCCATGATCGCCAACCAGATCATCTTCATGATCGAACGAAGGACGCTGCATTGGCGCCGCGAAACAAGATGACGGCGACTGAAGCTCCACGCATCCTGCTCGATAACGTCTCGGTGTCCTATGAGACCCCTCGCGGCCGCCTGCAGGTCGTCGACCGCGTCAGCCTTGCAGTGGACAAGGCCGAATTCGTTGTCCTGGTCGGACCAAGCGGATGTGGCAAGTCGACGATCCTGCGTGCGATCGCGGGCCTCAACGCCGCCGAGAGCGGGACCATCGCCGTCGACGGCAAAGCCGTCGACGGACCGCCCGAGCATATCGGTTTCATGTTTCAAAAGGACACTCTGCTGCCCTGGCAGACGGTGCGCGAAAATATCGAGGTCGGTCTTGCCTTGGCGGGTGTACCGTCCGCGCTGTGGACGCAACGCATTGCCGATCTGTTGACCCTGCTGCGTCTTTCCGAATTTCGCGACGCATATCCGGCCCAGTTATCCGGCGGCATGCGTCATCGCGTTTCGCTTGGCCGCATGCTGGCCTATGAGCCCGCCGTGATGCTGATGGATGAACCGTTTGGCGCGCTCGACTTCCAGACCAAGGCGGCGATGGGCCGCGAACTGCTCCGCATCTGGGAGGCGGAACGGCGCAGCATCCTGTTTGTTACCCACGATATTGAGGAGGCGGTCGTCCTGGCGGATCGGGTTCTGGTGTTTTCGCCGCGACCGGCTCGCATCGTGGCCGAACATCGGATTGATCTGCCGCGGCCCCGAAACCTTCGCGCGCTGCGCGGAATTCCGGAATTTACGGCGTATACGCGCGCGATATGGGAAGCGCTCGGCGATGAAGATCAATGAATCCGCCGGGCTTCACCGGTCGCCGCGGAACTCAAAAAGCGTGTTGAGAGACGGTGCGAGCAAAGCCAGGGAATGCTCGCCCACTCCCGAACGTAATTCGGGGTGAGGAGCCGCGAGATCGCGGATGCGACCGATATCAGCGGTCTTGAACACGATCGCGCCAAAGAAACTGTTGCGGCCATCAGCCCTGACGCAGAGCTCGCCGTAACGTTCGAGATACCTTACGGGGGAAAGCAGCGTGATGCGAAAGGCGCCAGCCAGGTCGATGGTCCAGACATCGCTGGCCTGCTTTTCCGCCGGCGCCTGGGCCGCCTTGGCATGCCGCGGCACGTCTGTTTCGATCGAGGCTGTCACAACCACCAGCTCACTCAGGCCGTCGCAACCATTGGCATGAGACATCCATTGGCGATGCCAGACCAGTTCCGGGGTGTAATGCTGGCAATAGTAGACCCGCCCGGCCTCGAAAAGCTCGGGCGCGGTCCGAGCTGTCCGGAAGCGCGCGAGCTGCTCGACGCCATCGATGGTCACGGGGCGCGAGAAACTCTGCGGCTCAAGCATGGCGAGGCCGCTGTCTCGTAACTGGCTGATGCAGGCGTCAATGTCACCGGCCTGAAAGACCAGCCCGTTGAGGCCGAGTGGGCTCTCGAGGACGTCGCGGCGCAAGACTTTCGTCTCCAGCGGCAGGCCAACCAATTCGAGATAGTGACCTTCGAAGACCATCAAATGATTGATCGAACCAAGCGAATGAAATCCCCGCGGCGTCAGCGTGAAGCCGAGTTGCGACATCAGCGTCGCGGCGCGGTCCATGTCGAACAGCGCATTGATCACCACATGGTCGAGTGAGAATGTCATCGCGATTGAATCGGTGTGATTGAGCCCGTGAGTCCGACCATTTCTTACGCCCAAAGTTCATTTGGACGAATAGCTTTGTCGGAAAAATGCCTCTGTGTGTACCGAAAAGCTCATCCGGGTTGATGACGTGACCCATCAACTCAGATGAGGTTTTCGGTACACCACGTCGATGCTTTGCCGGATCAGTCGTGCGTGCCTGGCGCCTCGCGCACCGGCGTCTCGGGTTTTAGGCCGCCCTGGCGGTTGGCGAAGGTGCGTCCTCCGGTTTTCCGCCAGTCGCCGGTCACTGCAGCCTCGGCATATTCGTCCCAGCGCGGCGACCAGTCGCCCAGATGGTAGCCGTGCCACGGCGGGCGGGGCGTCAGATGTGGAAGCTGAAGTTCCTCCCAGATCTTGCGTGCCGCGGTCATGTATTTCTCTGCCGGCAGCGCAAGGGGCGGCATGTCATGCTTGAGCGTGGCGTCGATTAGCAAGGTGCTTTCCAGAGGCGCGCGTCCGGACTTGGGGCCGTGGCCGCTTGTCCGGTTGGGCGTCACGTGTAGATCATGCGTGAAGTCGGACCGATAGGCGAGCGACCAGAAGATCGCGTCCGCATTTTCCGGATCGATATCCTCCGAAACGGCGATGACGAGCTTGCCGCATTGCGCCTGCAACGTTGCAGCGCCCTGCATCCCGCGCCAGATCTCGGCCTGTGGCGTGCCACGCGCGAACTGGATGAAGATCACCTTCCGCAGATTGGTGAGCGGCTCGTGCATCACCACGCGCTTCACTCCGCGCACGCCCATCGCTTTCTGGAGATGCTCGAGGAACAGCGGCTCGTAAGCAACCTTCTTGAGTACCGAGGATTCGCTCGGCGTCACCTGGCTGATGATCGAGACGAACACCGGCTTCCTGCGCATTGTGATCGCGGTGACGTGCATCGACATATTGTAATCTTCGAGCGCGACGTGGCCGTGGCTTTCGCCGAACGGGCCTTCCGGCTCCAGCAAATGCGTGTCGATCAGGCCCTCGATCACGATCTCGGCGCGTGCGGGCACCATCAGGTCAATCGTCTTGCAGCGGACAACCTCGACTGCCTCGCGCAACAGGCCGCCTGCGACAGCCATCTCGTCTTGATCGATCTGCAACTTCTGCGGTCCGGTGAACAGCACCGCGGGTGCGCAGCCGATGACGATCGCACACGGCATCTGTTCTCCTCGCGCGCGATATTTCTCCCAGTGAAGATAGCCGCCCGCGCCGCTGAGCCGGCTCGCCATGCGCACGCCGAGTCGATCATCCGCCTTCAGCGCGGCTCGGTAGGTGCCCATGTTCTGTACGCCGCTTTCGGGATCGCGGGTGACGCACAGCGTGGCGGTGAGGTAGGGTGCGGCATCGAAGCCCGGCGTCGAGACCGGCACTGGCAGGCGGGAGAGGCCCTGGCCAGGGCGTTTGAGCGTGTCGCCGGTGACGACGACTTCCTGGCAGGGAGCATCCTTGACCGTAACCGGCGGGATCGGCTCATTGATCGCCTCCATCCAGACCTTGCCAATCTGATCGATCGGCAGGCCGAGGCCGCTGGCGTAGATATCGGGCGACGCGGCCAGCCCGCCGACTAGAACCGGGATGTCGTATTGATGTCCCTCGCCGTCGATCACGTCGGTGAACAGGAAGGCGCGGCGATCAGCCTCGTCGAGCCCACCCTGGAACTGCCAGCGTGCGAGCGGATGGAGCTCGGTATCCTTGTTGATCGGTCGCTCGATGCGGGTGAGCAGGCCTTTGGCTTCCAGACGGGCGATATGCTCCTGCAGGTCGCGCGGCGCGGCCTCTGTTTCGGCCATGAATACTCTCCTCGGTGTTTGGCTATGGATATGGATCTTACCCCCGCCGCGCCACCGCGCGACGGGTCAGGATCTCAACGAGGTTGGCCCGATAGGCGCCGCCTTTCGGCATCGGATGCAACCCGCCACCCTTGGCAAGTCCGCCGATCGCCGTCGCCTCACGCCCCTCCGGCTGCGCCGTGAGCCGGTGCAGGATTTGGCCGAGATGAACCTCCGGCCGATTGTAGGGACTGGGCGGTAAGCGCCAGATCGGGCGCCGGTGTGGGCAGCGGTTCCTCGACCACGCGCGACGGACGGCCCGGCAGGATCGCCGATACGATCACCAGCGAGGCAACGCCTACGATAATGGGCTGCTTAAGCAGCAGGCGCACCACCAGCGGGAATTCATTGAGTACCTCGGGCTCCAGAAAGAGCGTGCCGAAGCCGAGCATCAGCGAGAAGCCGGTGATGGCGAGCTGCCGCTGGTTCCAGTCGGCCTCGCCGAGCATCTCAACACCATGGACGAACACCATGCCGAACAGCACGGTCGCCGCGGCGGCGAGGACCGGGACGGGCAGCAGCACGAAGATGTAATCCACCTTGGTGCAGAACCCCATCACGATCAGGATGATCCCCGTTGCGATCGTCACCTGCCGCGAGGCGACGCGGGTCGAACGTAGCAGAGCGATGTTGGCCGGATACGGCAGATTGCTGAATGCGCCGATGCAACTCGCCAGCGCCGATCCCAGCATCATCGAAAACACGCCCCAGGACAGGCGCGCGGGCGACATCTCCTCGCCGGTCCACTTACCGACCACCCCCATCAGCGTGAGCGTCTGGATGTTGATCGCCACCAGTATGAGGAAGAAGACGAAGACGTACTGGGGATCGACCGAGAACCCGAACGCGAAGAAATGCGGGAGTACGAACCAGGGCGAACTGGCGACGGCCCCGAAATCGATCGCGTGGAAGTATTCGAAAGTAAGCGCGCCCGCCGCCAAGGCTATCAATAGCGCGAGGCGTCGAAAGATCGTCACACGCGAGATCGTCAGCATCATCAGAACGATCGCGGTGACCAAGCCGGCGCCGAGATTGATGAGCGGGAAGGTCGGATCCTTGGTCTTGCCCAACCAGTGCGGAAAGGCGAGATCGGCGATCTGCATCATCACCAGCATGACGATTGCACCGGCGATCACCGGGTTTCGAACCGTGCGCGCGAGGAAGGATATGCCGCTCACCCCGCGAATCGGGATAGCCAGCAGACACCAAAGCAGCGATGCAACGCAGAGCGATCCAAAGCCGGTGCCGAGATTGCTGCCGGGCATGTGGCCGAACGACAACAGCGCCGCGAACACGCCCGCATAGGGTCCGGCGACCAACGGCATGCGTCCGAACAAAGCGGCGATAAGCAACGTCGTCAGGCCACAACCGATGAACGTGGCTCCGTAGAGATCGGCCACCGTATCCACCGGGAGATCGAAGGATTTGCCCATGATGCCCGGGAACACGAAGCAGCCCGTCATCACGAACACGTTCTGCAGGCCCATCAGCGCCGTGTCCTTCAGCGGCACCTTGCCGCCGGGGAGGACATCAAACATCGCCCGCCCGTTTGTCGCCGACGCGCCCCTCATGTCTGATCCGCCTGGCCTTCATCTGCGAACAGGATGCCCGGTGGCTTCGGACACGTCTGGGCGCGGGGCAACGATGACGGCATAATCAGTCTCCCAGGACGCGATCCTGCGGGATAGTTGCTGTGACGGTCAGACTGTATGGCAAACCTTCCGAAGTCAACCATGCGCGCTGACTTTTTGACCATACTGAATGATGGTCATACAATCAGCCACTTCATCTTCAGTGGCTTGGCCGGTTCGACCTGGCGGAAGCAGCGCGGAAGTGATTCAGCAAGCATGACCTCGACCGGTTCAGCACCCCGGTGGCGATACACCCGGCGTTGCCGTAGCCCCCGTCGCATTGGCCGGCGCCGTCATGCCGGGATATGCAAGGCTCATGCTGACGCTTTCGCGGCACGCCGCCGAGTTCGGCGTCGGGACGACGGTCGTGGTCGGGGAGATGCTGGTGTCGGCAAGCCCAGCCGTCGCGGGTTGAATCGTGCCAGGTGAGGGACTGTTCGGAATCTGCGGAGTCGAGAGCGGCAAAGCCGCTCCATTGGTCAGCGGACCTCCCGCCACAGTGCTGCATACGGTGGTCGATGGGCTGCCGAGCGGGGGCGGTGGCGGTATGGTCCCGATCGTGCTGCCAAGGATTGGCGTGGTGATGGTCCCCGACGGGGCCGCCGGCACGGTCGATGCCGTTATCGAGGATGTGTTGCCCGACACGGAAGCAACTGGCACCGCCGGCGTGCCGGGCGCGATTTGTCCTGTTGGCGTGGAACAGGTCACGACCGTTCCCGGCGTCGTAGGGTCTGAAGCCAATGGCACCGGCGCCAAAGTCGTACCGGGAGCGCCCGGCTGGACCGCCGCCGAAAACGGGCTCGGGCCATTGAGTGGGGATGTGACGATCGCCCCCGGCATCGATGGAATTCCCATGGCCGTGGTACCCATGGTGGAGACCTGTGCCAGGCTGACGTTGCAACCCAACAGCAGGGCGGCTGCCGTTAACAGCTGGTGTCGCATGGCGGGTGCCTCCTTCCAACCGATCCAGCCTGTCTAGGTCTTGCGCACCACGACCTTGCTGCCTTCCGTCAGGTTCACCATCGGATTGAGGATGACCTGATCGCCCGGCTTGACGCCGTCGTGCACTTCCACCTGGGTGCCGAAGTCACGCGCGACCACAATCTTCTGCAGATGGACGGTGCCGTTCTCGACGACCGCGACATGCTGGCCGTTCTCATCGAATACAACCGCATCCGCCGGGATGATCATCGAGGGTGTCTTGCGCGGGATAAACAGTTCGACGGTGCAATAAATACCGGGACTGAGCGCGCCGTCCGGATTGGGAACGTCGACTTCAGTCAACAGCGTGCGGCTGCCCGGCTGCAGCGCGCTGGCTATTCTCGTCACTGTGCCGGGAAAAGTGCGGTTCGGAATCTCCGGGACATGCACCACGGCATCGACCCCGGGGGCGATGCCGAACGCCGCGTCCTGCGGCACATACAGTTGGGTTCTCATCACGTCATAGTGCATCAGCGTGAACATGAAAGTCGATTGGGACTGCACCAGGCTGCCGTTGTCGATGTTGCGCTGGGTGATGACGCCGTCGAACGGTGCCACCACGCGCTGGTAGGTCTTCTCCTGCTCGAGTACCCGAATCTGGGCTTCCTGAGCGGCGATATTCGACTGAGCCACTCCCACCGCTGCCTGCTGCGCCTTCAGGGTCAGGCGATCGTTGTCGCCCTGCTGAAGCGTGAGCCATCCCTGCGTGACCAGTTTGCTATCGCGGGTATTGGTGACGTCGGCGAGATCGCGGCTTGCCTGGGTCTGCTGCAAGGTCGCCTCGTTCTGCGCCAGCGTCGCCTTGGCCTGCGCAATCTGGTGGTCAAGCTCCGGGGCAGTAATGTCCGCCAGCAGGTCTCCCGCCTTGACCCGGTCGCCGATGTCGACGTAGCGCTTTTCGATGTAGCCGCTGGTGCGCGCGAAAATATTCGCCGCCTCGAAGGCCGTCGTGGTCGCCGGCAAACTGACGGTAATCTTGCTGCCACTGTCGCGCACCGCAGCCACGCGAACTTCGGGAACAAAGTTCTTGATCCGTTGCGCGGTGGCCGCGGCATCGAGTTCGGCCTGGTGGTGGCGCCAGCCTCCAATTCCAAGGCCGCCTATCAGCAACAGTAGCGCGCCTGCGCCAAGCAGCGCGCCGCCATAACGCCGCGGCTTGCGCGCCGGATTGGGCAGCGCGACAACGCGATCGGTTTCCGGATCGCGCCGGTCCTGAACCCCGTCAACTTCCGCCCGTTCACGAACCTTGGTCATCTCCAAATATCCTCTCTAAATATCCTCGAATACTCCATGGTGAGGCTTTCCGTCGTTGCCTTTACGCAGCATGGCGAACAAATAAGGCACGATCAGCAATGTCGTGGGCGTAGCGAACAGCAAGCCGCCGATGACGGCGCGAGCCAGCGCGGCGTTCTGTTCCTCGCCGGCGCCGCCGATCGCCATCGGGATCATGCCGACGATCATCGCGGCGGCCGTCATCAGCACGGGACGGATTCTTGTGTGGCCCGCGCTCAGCGCGGCCTCAAAGGCGGAGTGCCCTGCCAGTTGCTGCTCGCGCGCGAAGGTCACGAGCAGAATCGAGTTCGCCGAAGCGACGCCGACCGACATGATCGCTCCCATCAGCGATGGCACGCTCAGCGTGGTTCCGGTGATGAACAGCATGGTGACGATACCACACAGCGTCGCCGGCAGCGCCAGGATCACGACGAACGGATCGCCAAAGGTCTGGTAGTTCACCACCATCAGCAGATAGACCAGGACCGCGGCGAACAGCAGGCCGATGCCAAGGTCCCGGAAGGAGTCGTTCATGCTCTGGATCTGGCCGACGACCTCAATGGTATTGCCGGGCTTCAACTCCTTCTGGAGCTCCGCCCTGACTTTATTGATGTCTGCCGAGACACCGCCGAGATCGCGGCCCTGCACGCTGGCATAGATGTCAAAAACCGGCTGGATGTTGGTCTGGTTGGAATTGGTCGGCACCTTGTCCCGCTTGAGCGTCGCGACATTGCTGAGCATGCCCGGAACAACCTGGCCGTTGAACGCCACCGAACTCGAAACCGGCGTGTTCATAAGCGCATTCATCGAGTCGACTTTGGGCTCCGGCGTTTGCACAGCAAAGAAATATGGAATCCCGGAAGCCGGATCGGTCCAGAAGTTGGGCGACACCTGCTCGGATGAGCTGAGACTGATATTGAGGTTGGTGGCCACCGTGCTGGCATTGAGGCCAAGTTGCGCGGCCCGGGAGCGGTCGATATCGGCCGTGAAGGCGGGAGCATCGACTTCCTGCTGAAGATGCGCATCGACGATGCCGGGAATCGCGGCAAGGCGTTGACGAAGCTCCTTTGCGACCGAAAGATTGTTCAGGCCGCGGCCCACCGTCCGGACGTCGATCTGCGCCGGCAGTCCGAAGTTCAGGATCTGCGTCACGATATCGGCGGCCTGGAAATAGAATATCTCCTCCGGGAATGCGGCCGGCAGCACCTGACGCAATTTCCTGATGTAGTCGGCGGTCGGCTTGTGATCCTCCTTGAGCGACACCAGGATGACGCCATCGTTGATTCCGATGGTCGAGCCGTCGGCGAATGCCCAATTATAAGTTCGCGCCGGCAGTCCGATATTGTCGATGATAAGCCCGCGGTCTTTCTCCGGAATGACTTCGCGGATTTTGTCTTCAACCGCCTGGAATATCCGCTCGGTGGTTTCGATGCGGGTGGCGGGGGGCGCGCGAACGTGAAGCTGGATCTGGCCGGCATCGATCAGCGGGAAAAAGTCCCGGCCGACGAATACGAACATCACCGCGCCGAGGCCTATGATCAGGACGGCGACTATCGGGACGATGAATCGCCGGCGCAGCAGCATCGTCAGGAGTTTCGCATGACCGTCACGCAAACGCTCGAAGCCGCGATCGAATGCCGCGGAAATCCGCGAGAAGAGGCCCGTCGGGGCGTCGGTGTCCGAGTGTTGACGCTCACCCTTCAGCAGCAGGCCGATCGTGATCGGAGTAAGGGTCCGCGACAATCCGTAGGAAGCCAGCATCGCGAATACGACGGCGAATCCAAGCGGGGTGAAGAGATACTTGGCCGGTCCGTCGAGAAACACCACCGAGGTGAACACGCAACTGATGGCGAGCGTCGAAACCAGCGTCGGCACAGCGATTTCGGCAGCACCGTGCAGCGTCGCATAGGAAAGCGGCTTGCCCTCTTCGGTCCACAGGCGGTGGGTGTTTTCGATAGTGACCGTCGAATCGTCGACCAATATGCCGACCGCAAGCGCAAGGCCGCCGAGGGTCATGGTATTCAACGTTTCGCCAAGAAAATACAACACGATCAGTGAGGACAGGATCGACAGCGGAATGGAGATCATCACCACCAGCGTCGACCGCCACGATCCGAGGAAGACCAGAATCATCAGCGCGGTGAGGCCGGCGGCGATGGCCCCTTCGCGCAGCACGCCCTTGACGGAGTTCGTAACGAATACCGATTGGTCGAACAGTTCGCTGATCGTGAGTCCGGCCGGGGCGGAGGCGCGGGCGATCTCGAGTGCCTTCTTGACGCCGTTGACGACCGCCAGCGTAGAGGCATTGCCGTTCTTGATCACGCTGAGCAAGACCGAGCGGTGGCCATCCTCGCGCACGATGTTCTGCTGCACCAGCGACCCGTCGCGGACCTGAGCTACGTCCTTCACGAAGACGGTGGCGCCGTTGACGAACTTGACCGGCATATTGTTGAGATCGTCGATCGACGCCGGTGTCGCGTTGGTTCGCACCGTGTATTGGATGTCTCCGATCTTCGCCGTCCCCGACGGCAGCGTCAGGTTCTGGGCATTGACCGCATTCACGACGTCCAGCGGCGTCAGTCCCCGGGAAAGCAGCTTGTCCGGGTCGATATCCACCATGATCTGGCGATACTTGCCGCCCGCCGGCGTCGGCAGCGTCACGCCCGGAACCGGCGCCAACTGCTGTCTGATCCTGTAGATGCCGTAGTCGTAGAGTTGCTGCTCGTTGAGGTTTTCCGAATTGAGGCTGAGCTGCAGAACAGGAACGCTCGACGCGTTGAATTGCACGACGACGGGAGGCTGGATGCCGGGCGGCATGAGGGCGCGAATGGAGTTGGTCGCAGAGACGATTTGCGCGATGGCGAGGTCGATATTGACGTCGGGCTGGAAATAAAGCTTCTGGACCGACACACCGTTGATGGTCTGCGCCTCCATGTTCTTGATGCCGTTGACGCTCGAACTGATGGCATACTGGCTGTAGGTGCTGACGCGCTGTTCCATCTCCGGCGTGGTGAGGCCGGTGTATTGCCAGATCACCGTCACCACCGGAATATTGATCTCCGGAAAGATGTCGGTCGGCATCGAGCGGATCGTGGCGAAGCCAAGAAACAGGATGAGCGCCGCCACAACATAAAAAGTATGCGGAAATCTCAGCGCGAATCGAACGATTCCCATTTGCTGTTCCCAAAAGTTTGAAGCTTAGCAGCGGCAGCTGGCGAGTTTCTTGTCGAGCATTTTGTTAGGCTTGTGCTGTTTTCCGTCGAAAGCCATGGGCCTCTCTTGCTCTGCCTCTGTCGCCTGTGAATTGGGCTGGATTGCCTGTAAATTGGGCGAAAATCTCTTGTGCGCTGCTAAGCATGGCCAACCGCGCCAGCATTGATCGTGCGGCCGGCGTTGCCGGTGAGGCCTGCGA
>Ga0116129_1000834_pt1 | contig 18397 bp, 32 predicted proteins | sample June2015DPH_17_2_FD_89732 | JGI IMG/M metagenome (GOLD analysis project Ga0116129, IMG submission 89732) | Peatland microbial communities from SPRUCE experiment site at the Marcell Experimental Forest, Minnesota, USA - June2015DPH_17_10 | ecosystem: Environmental > Terrestrial > Soil > Wetlands...
CCACGCGGCCGCCTAGAGCGGATTTCGGTGACCTTGAATTGTCGTCGCCGGGCTTGTCCCGGCGACCCCGAAAAGGAGGGCACGGTGCCCTCCGAATCGAGATAGCCGGGACGAGCCCCGGCCATGACCCGCTGAGTGGGCAAAGCTGAATGGAATCCGCTCTAAAAAGCCAACGACCACGAATCCGAGAGGTGCGCGTACATCCGGCGTCACCCACTCAAAATCGTGGCCGCAAAGACAAGCGCGCTTTACAGCGCCATGCTCGCCCTAAGAAGCTATGTAAGAGCGAAATCAGGTTTTTCAAGGGCCAAGGATGGATATGCTGATGTCGTCCAAGATCGATACAGGATCAAAGCATGTCGAAGCCTGACCAGGTCTCCAAGCATATCCAGGTCTCCGAGCATATTCACGTCGGCATCGGCGGCTGGACCTTCGCGCCGTGGCGCGGCGTGTTCTATCCCGAGGGCCTGCCCCATGCGCGCGAACTCGGTTACGCGGCCTCTCATCTCACCTCGATCGAGATCAACGGCACGTTCTATCGCACCCAGACGCCGGCGACGTTTCGCAAATGGGCGTCGGAGGTCCCCGACGGCTTCGGTATTATGGCGCACATGGCACCGCCCTTTCTGAGGGGTCGCCCGTAAGGGCGGCGGTGACGCACCCGGCCGCGCGCTATCCCGTTCCGTCCGTCTCGGGTCGTTCTTTCATCAAGTGCCTGCCACCCGGTTCGGCTGGCGGACCCTGGGTCACGATCCAGTTCTGCCGCAGGATATCGGCCACCACCTGTGCGGCCCACACCTTGGTCTGCTGATCGGTAATGGCTCGCCGGCCGTACACCTTCCTGATGATCGGCCGGATCGCCAGCTCGACGGTGAATCGGAAGGCTTTGCGGGTCTCATCGGTGAGGATTTGGGGCATGGCCGGAAGGTAGAACGGAAAGAGAACAAACGTCAAGGCCGCCTGATGTCAATTCGGCCGTGGTGTTGGCGATCCAGATGGCAGACCACGGTACGGTGGAGGCGCCTGCAGCGGCGCGCCACATCGTTGCCCGGCGAGACTGACAAGGTATTCTTGACGCGCCTGTAAGGCTGCGGCGTCTTGGCTCGCGGCACCTTTGGCATCCATCGCAAACCAGACCGGCCAGACGACGATGCCGACGACACCGGCAGCAACATTTTGTGCGATCTTGGCGTTTTGCTCGGAAGCCAAAGCTTCGGCCTTCTTATTGTTGGCCTGGATTTCAGCGTTGATCATGGTGCAATTGCTGTAGGCATCTTGGGGCTGCACGGTTGACACCGGCATCGCATCGCGCCCGGCACAAGCCCCTAATGCGAGGCCAATGGCGGTCACCCAAAATATACGAGTTTGCAAACTAAGCCTCCCCACTAGGCTGGGGATATCATCGTACAACCATAACGAGAGGTCAATCGATTTTGACCTAGACTCAATGATGTAGTAAGATTCATTACAGGCTCGGTCTGTCCCCTTCGAAATTGGTGTGGAGGGGGTCGGATTCGAACCGACGGGGGAACGTCAGTCCCCCAACCGATTTTAAGTCGGTCACTTTAAGCCACTCAGCCACCCCTCCACAGGGTAAACGGCCCCGCCCAACAGCGGGGCCGTTTTGCTAAGTAGCATAACGTTATTGATGATACAAGCCCGGTTCAATCTCGCCACAACGTGTTATAGGATGATTGATGCGACTGTTGTGAGCCAATAACACACTATTGTTACGAGCGTTATCGTGTGTTATACGGCAAGATATGAACACGCAGAACATCGATTCTCTGCTCGCGGAAGCCGCCGAACGAATTAAACGAGAGGCGTATGCGGCCGGCTGGCGCGACGCCATCGCCGCAATCAACAAGGCCGCAAGTGATCTAGTTGATCCAAACACTGCGGACGATATCGAGATTAGAAATACCAAGGAAGCGCCTACGACTATAGGCCGCCCCCAGAATGGGAAGATGCCAAAGCAAGGCAGCACCCCATGGGAGGTCATTCAAGTCGTTAAACGGCACCCTGGAATGTCCACAGTGCAAATTATTGAAGCCCTGAAAGAAAACAGCCATGCCGCACCGGAAGGCTCGATCAGAACTTCAATTTTCAGAGTAAAAAACCGCAGGTTTATCGTCGCCAGACACAACAAATGGTATCCGGCCTAAAACAGTTTAGGCCCCGAACAGTGGGGCCTAAATCGACAGAGCGTGGCGTACGAAGCACACCTTGGGTTTTCTAAAGGTTCGCTGCCGAGCGGGTCTACCCAAGGAAGAGTTGGTATCAAATCCAACCGCTCTACCTATAACATGTTGTGGCAAAGAATGGAATCCCTAGCCGTCTAAATGAAGGGTATGGCACCCGATCGCGGTTAAGACCTGGGCCAGAAAGACAGCCGAGAAGCCGCCCCTCGCCAATTTGTTCGCGATGTTGCGGTCGGTTTCATGTATCCCAATTTCTTCAAGCTTTTCAGCTAATTGCTTGTATCCTACTCCCCTCTTTTTCAGTTCGGCCTTGAGCAATCCCTTTACCCGTTCTTGCCAATCGCCATCCGTCATGGTGTTGTCCTCGCCTATGGTGAGAAAAATCACCATATTCGATATATTTGTCATTGACAACGGGATAAAGTATCATCATAAACGATGCAGATACATCGAATATGGTGATGGTGATGACGCAGCACTTCCTCTTGAACCCAGCCAGCAAAAACTTGACGCTGGCTCAAGTGTTCCGAATGACCGACGCGGAAGCCGAGACAACATTCCGCAAATTGAGGTGGCCGGAAACAAACGGCGAGCCGGTTTGCCCGTCATGTGGCAGCACTGAGACTTGGGACTGCCGGCGCTCCACAGGATGCCCCCGGTTTCGCTGCACGGCTTGCCGGAAGAACTTTTCGATCACAAGCGGAACATTGTTCGACAGTCACAAACTCCCGCTCCGTGGCTATCTCGGTGCCATTGCGGTGTTCTGCAACGAGGTCAAGGGCAAGTCCATGCTGGCGCTGAGCCGTGATCTCGGTGTCAGCTACAAATGCGCGTTCGTGCTGGCCCACAAGTTCCGTGAAGCGATTGCAGAGGAAATGAAGGGTCGCGTCGTCGGTGGCGAGGGCAAGGTTGCGGAGATCGATGCCGGGCATTTTGGTGGCTATGTCAAGCCGACCAATCGGGTGGGAAACCGGCGAGATCGGCGACTGTCTCAAAACCAGTCCGGCAAGCGTAAGGCTGTTGTCGTGATCCGGGAGCGTGGCGGCAGCACGGTGCCCGGAGTATTCCCGACCGAAGGGCACGCCTTAGCATTCATTCAGTCCCGTATCTCCAAGGGCACCGTCGTCCATGCCGACGAATCGCGAAGCTGGGATGCTCTCAATGCCCGCTACGAAATGAAGCGGATCAACCATTTAGAGGCTTACAGCGCCAACGGCGCCTGCACCAATTGGGCGGAATTATTCTACTCGCGGATGCGACGCGCCGAGATTGGCCATCACCATCATGTTGCCGGTCCCTATCTCATTCGCTACGCGCAAGAAATGGCATGGCGGGAGGATCATCGCAGAATGCCAAACGGCGATCAGGTCGGCGCCATTGCCGGCCTAGCTATGCGCAAGAAGCGGTCGGTGGATTTCACAGGTTACTGGCAGCGGCACATTCAAACGGAAGCGTGATAGGCTTCGGACGCTATTCGGCTGCAACGATCTCAATTAGAAACTTTGTTGCCCAAAAGGCAGCAACCAATACGAATAGGCCGCCGAAAATAACCCCCATAAATCTTAGCTGATTGAAGATGGCTTCCCGGAAAAATGGTGTGATGAATGGTGCCGCTGTTGGGCGCTTAAAGGCTTGTTCGAGGGCACCGGTCTTTGGGTCCTGTCGCCACCATCGACCATCTTGATCTCTGATATGGCGATCTTCATCGGGGCCGGGGTTGGGGACAAACGTGCCGGCTCCGGTTAGCTTTCTGCTGAGGCCCAGCACAATATTGATGGCAAGAAGTGCCAGCAAACACATAACCGCCCAAAAAATCATTCTCATCGCGGGGCGCCATCAGCACCGATACAACGTGTTGTTCTGTGCGACGCAGACATGATCGGGTTGTGGCGGTGCCGGCTGCGTCGCCATCATCTGAAATCCGGTCTGAGCCACACCAGCCCATGCCTGTCGCTGGGCATCATCAGCAGCCTGTCGATTGGCGACGGTAGCCTGCCGACAGTAGACATAGGCCGTAGAGCCCGGAGCGGTGCCCAATGATCGGCAATAGTTGTCGTCGGCATCGTTGATGGCTTCCTGTCGTGCGGCGTTCTGTGCCTGTATACGGGCACGATATTCGGCACACCCGGAGAGCAGGACAGGAAGGCAAAGCAGCACTAAGCCGTATCGACGAAGCATGGCTCAATCCCCCGTGTCTCACCAATCCGGCTGCTTGCCGGGCGGGTGATTGCGCGTGAACACAGGGCTCAGCACGCCCCACGCATTCCCCGTGAGGGTGTTGTATTTCGTGAGCCGCCCGACATGGCGGGTGGCCCTGTGTTTCAACGCGCAAAAGCGCGTCGCTCAGCCGCAATCACTCGGCTCGCGATGGATGGATTATTTCATGTCTAGAAGGCTGTGGCGAGGGGGGCTAACGACCTTGTGGTCGCGGCTCCCCATGGCAACACCATGTCCAAGGCTGATAAATTTACCTCTCATAATTTCAGGAGGTAATCATGGCTCCAAAGCGCGCGCTGCCGCTAATAGATATCCTGACAATCGAAAAAGTAGCTGCTGTGAATGGAAGCGTAGAGGTGACATTGCTTGGAGCTTTTCACGGTAAAGACGGTCCTTCCGGGAAAATTCGCTTTCGCCTTCGGATTGAAGATGCTCGTCATCTGGCGGGAGAGATAAATGGTCGGCTAATCGTTGCTCGAACTCAGACTCAAAGTCGCTCATGATGCGATCTCCCATCGGATGTACTCGCCAGCGGTCTTGATTGAGCGGATCAATCCTGTCTTGCGGTAGTGTTTGAGACAACCCGCAACGCGGTCCTCGATTAAACGCACAAGGCGGTTATCGGTCGTATCCAGATGCCGCGCCGCCATGACGTGCAGTGATAGTTCTTTGGTGAGACATGCCCGTTGCGCAGTCCGTAATGTGGCAAACAGAATATGGGCCATTTCACCCTTACCGGCCTCGAATGGTGGTGGCAGCGGCTTCGGCTTGATTGTGGTGACATCGATGCCCGGGCTGAATAGCCGGATCGTGGCTTCGACGTTCGCCAGGTCTATTTGAAGCTGGCGCACGGTAGCCTCATGGCGTTCTAGCTCGCCGGCTAATTCGGCGCGCTTCCGCATCAGTGCGTTTAGTGTTGGATCGGCTGCTTTCATTCATAGAAATTACCCGACGACCGGCGCGGCTCGTTCAAGAATTTGGTGCCGTCTGCGCCATAATACCGGACGGCTTTGTGTTTTCCGTGAAGGGGCCGCGCTTCGTCGTCCAACGCCGCGAGCTCAAGGAGGCCGGCGAATCGATCGACCGCTTCCTCAACTCCGGCGTGACCGAACTCGGCGACCGCCTCGGGCCCCTGCTGTGGCAGTTCCCGCCGACCAAGAAATTCGACGAGGCCGACTTCGGCGGCTTCCTCGCATTGCTGCCCAAGGATTTCAACGGCCATCGGCTGCGCCACGTGGTCGAAGTCCGCCATGCGAGCTTCTGCGTGCCGGAATTCATCCGGCTGCTGCGCCAATTCGAGATTCCCGTGGTGTTCAGCGAACACGACACCTACCCGGCCATCGCGGATGCCGCCGGCGACTTTTTGTATCTGCGCCTCCAGAAAGCCGACGATACGATCGAGACCGGATATCCGCCAAAGGCGATCGCCGCCTGGGCCGCCCGCCTGCGGGCGTGGATCGGCGGCCACGCGCCCTCCGACCTGCCTCACGTCGAAACCACGCCGTCCAAGATCAAGCCCCGCGATATCTTCGTCTATTTCATCCACGAGGGCAAAGTTCGCGCGCCCGCCGCCGCGATGGCGCTAATCGAGAAGCTGAAGTCGTGAGGCACCTGTTCGCCATCGGTTAAGTACAGCCCGTAGGGCACCGGCTTGAAACGCCGCGCGTTTCCTGGCAGCATCGAGGTTCGAAGATCACTTGCAGGAGGCTCACATGAACACTCGCTTTTATGCGGCCATTGGTGCCATCGCCCTTGTCGTCGCGATCGGTTCCGCTTCGGCGTTCGCCTGCGGTGCCGGCCATCATTCGGCGCGCAATGCGGCGCCGACAAAGGTCAGCGCGCTGAGCACACCGACGACAGTGAAGACGACCGCGACCAAGTAAGACGACTGGCTAAAGACGAAAGGGCACGTCGGAAACGGGGTGCCCTTTTGCTTTGGACCGCGGCGAAGGGGAATGTTCGGCGTGAGTCAAGTGCATTGTGAAATGAATTGTACACGATGAGAAGACCACCAGAGAGGCCGGAGAATCCGGCCTCTCTGGTGGAATGTTTTACTTCTGCTGTTCGCTCTTGGAATGCGCGGTCTTCGAATGTTCGCGCGCATTTTCCGATTGCTGCTGGGCTTGCTTGGATTGCTCCTTGCCCTTCGCGTGGTCATTCTTCCCGTGATGTTCGGCAGCGGCGCGATGCGTCTTTGCCGCAGCTTCGTGAAGCTCCGCCGCCTTGTTGTGTGCGTCTTTCATTTTGATTGATCCTGTTGCCCGACGAATTTCGGTAACGGCAGAAGCGGCTTCAATAGTGGCCGAACAAAGTGGCAAACGTGATTTTAGTAAGTGTGGGCATCGCGGGCATTACAGCTCAGTCATCCGTTAACCCGGCATTCAGGACAGTTCGAAATTGGCATCTCGCGTGTCGGAGCCAACTGGTGGCCGGAGTGTTGTTTCCATGTGGCGCATCTTGTCAGCTTCGCATCTTTTAGCTTCGCATCTTGCAATTACTCGGAGGCGACAATGAACGAGATCAGTTATTTTGTCCTCCGCGCGCTGCATTATTCGCGGCTTGCCCTCGAGGCAAGCGATCCCAGGCTGAAGGCAGCCTACGAAGCCGTCGCAACCGAGATGTCGGCGAAGCTCGCGACGGCCGACAGGAATCGTCACACCTTCCTGACCGATGGTGTGGCGGCCGGTACATACCCACTCAGTGCCCTGGCCCCCCTCTTGCCCTTGCAGCCAAGACATAGTCCCGATGGCGGTGGGGCGATAGAAACGCCGCCCCAACGAGATCTCGACACCGCTCGGCGTCGCGCACGCAACCTTGCAGCATGTCCGCCTGCTTTTTACGCCATACGTCCCGCATCTTGAACGCGGGGCGGCTTACGCTAGTGGGTGTCGCCGCCCGGACCGGAAGGCCGCACGACGCGCCACGGATCGAATATTTGATTTGGAATGGTGGAGAGAGCCGCGTTGTAGGCCTTGTCGTCCGACTTCTTCGTCTGCGCCTCGGGCTTTTGTTCTTGCCCGCGATTCTTCTTACCGCCAGGCATCCCCTGGGAGTAAGCAGGCACCCCACCAGGGCAACCATCAGCGCCGCTAGCGTGAAAGTTCTCATTCATATCCTCCACCGGCTCACCCCATCACAAAATACCCTCTTGCAACCAAATAATGGTAAACGCGACCAAAGCGCGCCACGACCCAACCCCGCGCATCGGTTTTGGATGACATCGCCCTCCAGCGTCGCGGCACGCCTCATCTAGAGCGCGATGCGATTCAACCTAAAATGATCGCGCTCTAGCCGCCGGACGAGCATCCTACCGCAGTCGCAACGCTGCAAAATCCGCTATGTTGTCGCCCGCAATAGTAGAACAGATGGCAGCCGCAAAATTAGAGGAATAGGAAACAGACCATGATCTCGTTCACAGTAGCGAAAGAATTGAGGAGCGCGGGATTCGCGCAGCGCACCAATGGAAATGCCGTGTACTTCGTCAACGATCATCTCAAGATCCGGAGAGAAAACATACTTCGCATGTGGTACGCGGATAAAGCGCGCGAGGGATGGGAAATCGATCTGTCCAAAGAGGTCGTCTACTCCCCGACGCTCACGGAATTGATCGAGGCCTGCGGACTGCCGTTTTATCTATCGTGTGAGGCGGACGGCCACTGGCGCGCGACCAACACGATGAGCGGCGAAGGCCAGAGCGGAAATGGCGCAACGCCGGCAGAAGCCGTGGCGCGATTGTGGCTTCTGGTCCATTCAAAGATATGAGCTGCAAAAGATATGAGCCGCGAGAGCCGATCAGCAGCCCGGAAGGCTAATAATAGCGGGGAATGGGACCGTCTTGGGGCGTCGGGCGATCCGAAAGGTCGAACGCGACTTCGTCGACATAACACCATCCCCAATGCTCAGGCGGATCATAGCCTTCGATGATCGGGTGTTTGGTGACGTGAAAATGCTTGGTGGCATGCCGATGGGGGGACTCATCGCAACAGCCGACGTGGCCGCAAGTTCGGCAGACGCGGAGGTGAACCCAGGCCGAACCGATCTTCAAACACTCCTCGCAGCCTCGCGCGCTCGGCTTGACATCGCGGATCGTATCCAAATGTGCGCAGGTCTTCTCCATCGGGCTATTCCCATCGCTGCGGCTCGAAGCTTCGACCCGGCTCCGAATCGCGTGAGCTATTTCCGCAACTTCGGCATCGTTCAGCCCTTCACGTCGGTTTTGGGTCGGTCGTCACCCTTCGACAGTTGGTCGTGCCACCCGCCCTTCTCGTCTTCGTAGGAAATGCCCGTCGTGTTTCCCGGCACGGATTGTTCCCTGGCGGCCCGTTCGGCCGCGCTGCGCGCTGCGTCATGGGACGGAAAGGTTTCCGAGTACACACCGTTCGCGCGGTAGGCCCAACCGCCGTCGTGCTCCACGATCTCATAGGTGATCTTGCTCATGCGTCGCTCCTGATATTGAGGTACGTCACGCTGAAGCGCTACTCCTGTGTGGATATGCCGAACAGCTCACTTGGCGCATGAGGTTTCAAGATTCGTTTAACCCCGCGCCGCGGTCAGCCAGGATTGTCTCGCCCTTCGCGGTCAGCTTGTAGTTTCCAAGTGATCCGCTGTCGGACAGCTCGACGAATCCATCTGCAATCAGCTTATCGAGTTCGCGCTTTTTTTCGAAAGCCAGTGCGAATACCGGCGATTGCCCCAAATCACACAAGATCGAAATTTGTTGGTCGGAGATGATGGGCATGTCGCGCGTCAACGTCTGGACATGCTTATGGTTCCGGCTATCGGCGCGACGGCATCCGATCGTGGAACTAAACGACGAAGCCGTTCGTTACATCGACGCGCAATTCCGCCCTTCCCTGACCGTTATTCGTGTTGTTCATCAGCACCGGCCTCGCAGGCAATGGTTCGACCGCGGCCGAGACATGAGCGCGGCAAAGGGTGCTACCCCGACGCTACCCATGCAAATCTGTAAAGGCGGTACGGGATGTCAAAACGTGGATTTTTTATAGGACTTCTTTTGATCGCCGGGAGCATCACCATGGCCAACGCGCAGGAACGTCTTGTCACGCTGCCGGGTGCTGCCGCCACGGCGAATACCCCATGGCGTCCGACTCTCGCGGTCAGGGAACAGACAATCGGGCATGCGGATCGCCAGCACCCGGTTTTGTACGTTCATGGTTTCACGTTCTCTTCCGACTTGTCAGTGTCCTGGAAAATGGACGGACGGTCGTGGGCCGACGCGCTGAACGATGCTGGATATTCAGTCTGGGGCTTCGATTTCGCCGGCTTCGGTGGGTCCGAGCGATACCCCGAGATGGCGGACGACATGGCGCATCCCGGGCCTTTGCTTGGTGGGGCGCAAGACGGCGCCGAACAGATCGCCCGGGTGGTGGCCTATATATTGGCGGAGACGAAGGCCACCCGCGTGTCGATCGTCGCGCATTTGAGAGGCACGATACCCACCGGGCTTTTTGCCACCCAACACCCCGAGCTTGTCGAGCGACTTGTGTTTTTCGGCCCGGTCACGCGGCGCCAGCTCGAGGTGCTGCCGGACGGATTTCCCTCCACCACGTCCGGTTTGCCGCAGTGGCGTTACGTGACCGTCAAGAACCAGCACGACCGCTTTGTCGTAGAGGTTCCGAAAACGCACGAGCCCGTTCTTCTCGAACGACATTTCGAGCCATGGGCGCAAGCCTACCTGGCCACCGATCCGACCAGCCACAAGCGGGATCCGGCGTCCGTGAAAGTGCCGAACGGCGCGCTGGCGGACCTTATCGCGGCGTGGCGGGGTCAACTGGCCTACGATCCTGCGGGCATAAAATCCCCGCTGCTGATCATCAGGGGCGAATGGGATACGCTCAGCAGCGATGCGGATGCCACCTGGCTATTCGGCGCTGCGACATCGAGCCCAGAGAAGCGATACGTCAAGGTCGCGGAGGCGACACATCTCATGCTCCTCGAAGAACACCGCGACGAACTCCACCGCATCACCAATGATTTCCTGCTCGGCAAGCTCGATCCGCAAATTCACTGAGGCCTGAAGGTAAATGCAGTCAACCCGCAGGACGCTGCGATAAAGGAACGCTTCATCCTGTCCGAGGAGCGCACCTTCCTGCGGCAAGTGGTGTGACTACTTGGTGTAAACGTTCGAGCACAACGACAAATCGGTTGAACGGTGATTGGCGCGTTGCGCCGGATCGGAGATTCAGATGATAGCCGTCATTTTCGAGGTTTGGCCGAAACCCGACCAAAAGCAGGAATACCTCGACATTGCCGCCGCGCTGCGCCCGCAACTGGAAGAGATCGACGGTTTCATCTCGATCGAGCGCTTCCAGAGCCTCACGGAACCCGGCAAGATCCTCTCGCTGTCCTTCTTCCGGGACGAGGCCGCGATCCAGACATGGCGAAATCTCGAGTCCCATCGGCGCGCGCAATCAAAGGGCCGCGCCGAGGTGTTCGCCAACTATCGCCTCCGCATCGCCGGCGTCATCAGGGATTATGGGATGCAAGACCGCGCCCAGGCCCCGACGGACAGCCGATCGACGCACGGCTGATTTCCTCGCGGGAGCCCGCCCTACGCGTTGACGCTTCAGTCCGTGCGGGAGATCCGATTGAGCGTGACCTTGCGGACCATGCGGAACCCCATGCGGCGGTAGAGCTCGATGGGGCGATTGTTGGCGACGCCGACATGGAGCCACGACACCACGCCGTCGTGACGATGATTGCGCGTAAGCTGCCGGATGAGGTTCAAAGCAAGACCTTTGCCGCGATGCGCCGGATGCGTGCACATGCCGCTGATCTCCGCATACCCATCGAGCATCAGGCGCTCCCCGCCCATGGCGATCAGTTCGCCGCCCGATCGCACGCCGTAATATGAACCCATTTCGCACGTCCGGTGGCGAAAGAAGCCCGGAAACGCGAGGGCTGTGAGGGCGACCATCTCGGGCGCGTCTGCTGCCGAGAGCCGAACGACTTCAATCGTCGCAGCACCCGGATCGGCCTCCTCGGGCAGCACCAACTGGAAGCAATCCAGCGTTTCTTCGAGGGTGAGGCCCGGCAAATGCGGGTAGCCCTCCCCGATCAGCCAAACCGATTCACTAGGCGTTAGGAGCGAGCGAAGCTGTCGCAACGCGACCGTGTTCGGCACCGCAACCGCCGCGAACGGTGCGACATCGGCAGGATAACGGCACGCATCGCCGGCGGATGCAGCGAAGTGGCGATGCGTCGTTTGGAGCGCATGCCACACCGGATTTTCGAAAAGATATTTTGGCAGATCGTCCATTTATTTTGGAACATACACGAGCCGGACCCAACTCAATGCAACAAGCTGGTCATGGCCGGGCTTGTCCCGGCCATCTCGATGAGGAGGGCACGGTGCCTCCTCATCGAGGTGGCCGGGACAAGCCCGGCCATGACCAACTGAGTGGGCAAAGCTGAACGGAATCCGTTGACTCCTCCAGTGCGTATGGAACATCCGATCGCACGTGATCCCGCAGGCTATTTTAAACCCCATTCCGAGGTAGAGTTCGATAGAGTGCCGCAAGCCACGGAGGCGCAACATGACTTCAGCCGAATCCAAGGACCTCAAGACGGGCAGTCGCGTTTACTGGCGCGGCGATGCCGCCGATAGCGGCAGCATCAGCGCAAGGAGTTGGAGCGCGGTCACGATCACCTGGGACAATGGTCAGGTGGCCACCGTGCATCATGGGGACATGGGCGAAATCCACTCAAAATCGACAAAGCCAAAAGGCGTCTAGCCGAGGCATCTAGTGGTGTGATTCCAACATTTCTATCCCACAGTTGTCATCGCCCAGCCTGACCGCATAGGCGCGAAGGCACCGTTTCTTCTCCCTCGCCCCGCTCTTGCGGGGAGAGGGTCGGGGTGAGGGGCTCTTGCCGCGAGTTCGGACTCGCGGAGAGTCCCCCTCACCCGACGCGTAAGGACGCGCCGACCTCTCCCCGCAAGCGGGGCGAGGTGAAGAAGCGCCGCCCCATGCTACGCGCCAACGCCTTAACCTAGCGCCTACGTGGTCAAGCCGGGCAATGACACCGTAAATTGGAATTGAAGCGTTAGAGTTACCCCACTAGCCGCCGCCCCGGAACGGCCATCATCCGATATGCCCTATTAAGGTCTCTTTCCCGCGCGATAAAGCGTGCTCGGCGGGCCGCGCCCTGCCCTCCTTAGTCGCGCCTGGCCGATCCGGCGCTCCGTTGCCGCTTTGATCTCAAGCCATCCGCGCCGAAAAGTCGCGCTGGTTGCGGCGGCTGAATCCAACGCTCATGAAAACGATGAAAGTCGTAACGGTGGAAAGTCATCATGAATAATCTAGTTCCGCATCGCGTTCGGGAAATGGAATCGGATAGCCGTGGTATCAAAGAGGGCTGGTACGCGGCAAACACATCCGGCCACATTTGCAGCGGCCGATTTTCAAATCAGGAAGATTGCCGAACCCACATCATGGAGACGTCCGTCGATATCGACGCTCGCCCCCTCAAGGCCGCTTTCAATCATTGAGCCATCATGCCACGGAAACGGCGACATCGGAGGCCGACGAGGCCATGTGCCGGGCCTGCGGCGCGTGCTGTGCGTTTTCCGCCGAGTGGCCGCGTTTCTCGCTGGAAACCGAACGCGAACTCGATCGGATTCCTCGCCGCTTCGTCGATGACGAACGCGGGCGGATGCGATGCCGTGGCGACCGGTGCACTGCCCTCGTGGGCGAGCTTGGGATATCGACGTCTTGCACGGTGTATGCCGTGAGGCCTCACGTCTGCAGAGCTTGCATGCCCGGCGACGACGCCTGCCTGATGGCCCGCCGCCGATTCAATATGACCGCGCCGCAATCGGAGCTGAAATGACATCCAAATTTTGTTCCGGACAAAACGTCCGCCTTCTCCGCAGCCTGTCCCGCAAGTGGGCCGCGGGCGGCGATTACCAGATCGTCCGCACGCTTCCCGAAAACGACGGCGAACCGCAATATCGCGTCAAGAGCGCGCACGAGCCGCACGACCGCGTGATCAATGAAAGCGATATGGAAACGGTTTGACCCGCGGAGTTCTGATCGCGGGGAACGCAGCGGAATCTGCTATTTCGCCTCGGGGTCCGAGGACATCGATCTGTAATAATGTTCGGCGTATTGATAGTAGTTCTCGGCGTCGACCGTATTGCCGTTTAGGGTTTCGGCGCGGGCGAGCGCCAGATACTTTTCATAGTTTCTTTGCGCGTTTTGAAATCCCTTCGGCTCGGTGCGGGGGGCATTCGACGTCCACCGCTTCGGCCGCGCATTAAATGACGATGTCGGTCTAGGCGGGCGCGCATTCATGTTTGTCCTTGGGCCATTCTGCATGGCTCACTCCTTGGTCGTGGTGGGTAAAATGCTCCATGCGGCACACGCAGGAGACAGAACCAGAATTGGTGGGATGCATTCTCTCAAAAGCGAGCCGACGCACCGGTAAAGGCCGCGGCCTGCCGTGCGCCGCATCGGCCGATCCATAAGACGTACGAGTCCCCGCCAGCGGCAGAGTCGCCCGACAATGAATTCTTGCAAGCGCAGTGGAGATGAAGGCCCCCGAGGAAATGCCAAGATTTCTGGAGCTGATTGGCTCGGTCGTCGTGGTCGGTACCTGCCGGCTACACGCGATATATTTGAACCAACTGCATTTCATATGGGGACCGCGGTGGAAATTGTCAAGTCCGGAGCGCCCTTCGCTGGGGATGGTCGGTCCCGCGTCCCGCCTTCGGCGGCGCCGAGAACCTCCGGGCGGTCGTGTTCGTCCGCCTGCGGCGTCGCGGAAGCCTCCTCTGGCGGCATATGGAGACACTGTTTGAGATGCGTCCGGGTGGACAGGCCCGGCACCTCGACGATGTCCCAGTAATGCACATTGGTTTGGACACCGAAGGCCTCGTGCATCGAGCCGGCCACGAAAGCCTGCCGAGACTGCGACGCTACCAAACTTCAGTGATCAATATTGCACAGACCAGTCCTCGCTATGGGCCTAGGCTTGTTCGCAACAGGCGGCGCGGCCGGCCGCCCGGATTGCCGGACTGCCCTTTGCGGAATTGGCTGTGCACCGGCGGCTTGCCGTAGCCGACCGCGTAGGCGGCGGGGTTGTCGCCGGGCCAAGTCTCGTCGGAGGTGTTCTCGCTGGAGGTCTTCTTCCTGGAGGTCATGGGATTTCCCTCGGTTGTGTCGTGCGGACGATCGCATCTGGCAGCGCCTCTTTCCCCGGGCTTGGATTCGGAAATTGCGGCGAAAAGGGCGCCGAGGCATTCGCCGGTACGCGTCCTCGGGTCTGCGAGGATGCTAACTTCAAATGATAGGCTTATTCCTATAATTTGTCAAGATAATTCCTATTGCAATGATTGCTGCTGGGAGAGTCCAACCGGAACGGGGGCTTTCCGAATGTTCGGCGCGGACGGTACCAGGTGACGGCCCTGACCTAGTTGCGGCCGATTGGAACCCGCGAGTGGCCCTCCGGTTTTCGCGCGAGCGAGTTGCACCGATCGAGGCCGCCGTCATGAACCGCGGTATTTTACGTACCCGATGGTGAATGCGCAGTTTCCTTAATCTATTCAATGCATATTGAACGACGGAACGTAACGCGGCAGAGAATGTTGACGGCCATGACCTCAGAGCAAACTGTTCCCGTGATCCTTATCGTGGAAGACGAAGCCTTGGTTCGGCTCTCGGCAATCGGCATGTTCGAAGACGCCGGGTTCCGGATGATCGAGGCCGGGAACAGTGACGAGGCGCTCGAATTGCTGGAGACGGATTGCGACGTTCAGTTGCTGTTCACTGACGTAAACATGCCGGGGACAATCGATGGCTTGGCGCTGGCCCGACAGGTGCGCGACCGCTGGCCCCACATTGGGATCATGGTGGCTTCCGCAAAGCCGATGCTGCAACCTGATGAACTACCGGCCGGCTCGCGCTTTGAGCAGAAGCCATATAGTCCCGATACGGTCGTCAGGCACGCCCGGGAATTGACGTCGGCCTGAGGCTCCCTGCCGGCGACATTTCATCTGGCTTCTTCGCATCTGGCTTCTTGGCAAAAGTGGCGGGGGTGACCGATACGGATGTCCCCTCGCGGCCACTCACGACGTCAACCCGGGCTTCGAGTTGTTGGGCTAGCGCATTGATGATGTTGGTGCCGAGGCCGGATTTTGCCTGGGCAAAGACGCCAACCGGCGCGCCGATGCCGTTGTCCGCAACCGAAAGCTTCCAATTCGTTCCGGAGATGGCGAATCCGACGGCTATCCGGCGATCGGCTCTGTCGCCGGCGAAGGCGTGTTTTAGGGCATTCAATATGAGTTCCGTGACGATCAAGCCGAGGCTTACGGCTTCACGGGAGGTTACAGTGCCTGCATCGCTGGTCACTTTCAGCATCGCCGGGCGGTAATCGGCTATCATCGATGTTTTGAGGCTCTCACACAGTTGAGTGAGGTAAGGCGCCATTTCGACCGGGCCGCTGGCCACGGTGGCATGGAGGTGCTGTTGGACGGCAGCCACCGACATGACACGTTTGTGTGCGTCCTGCAGGTGGAGCCGGCTCTCTTCCGACGTGACCATCCGCGATTTCATCAGAATGATGGCGGCGATGATTTGCAGGCTATTGCCGACACGGTGTTCCAGTTCTTCCAGGAGCACATCCTTCTCGCGCAAGAGCGCCTGCAGCTTACGCAACAAGTCATCCCTTTCGCGGTCGAACGCCCGTCGCCCGGTGACGTCCTCAATACCCAACAGAATGGTCGTATGGGAATTGCCTTCGTAGAACACCTTGCGGGCATTCAGCAGCATCGTGCGCTTCCCAATCTCGGGAAACTGATGTTCGACCTCGTAATCGTCCATCACGCCATGCTCGGGAACGATCTTTTCCAGCAGCAATCGGAGTCCCGGAATGTCCCATTGACCGTCGCCCAGTGAATAAAGGAACTGGCCCTGCGTGGTGTTCGGAGCGACCTTGAACGTCTGATAGAATGAGCGGCTCGCAGCGAGCACACGAAGGTCCTTGTCGAGTACCAGAAGAGGTTCTCGGACGGTGTCGACAATCGCTTGCGCAAGCGTTTCGGCATCCCGGTTTTCGATGAACGGCTGATTATTGGGCATCACGCACCTCTCGCGGACCGCACGTCGCGATCCCTTCGGGCGGCAGCTCTTCCCAACGACTCTGCTCGTCGAAGCACGCGATGACCGGTTTCGGACGCTGCGTTGCAGCCAAGTGGGCTTCGTATGGGAATATGGGTTCGGCCGCGCCGCACGACGGCGGAACGCGCGAAGGCGCTGGCCCTCAAGGAGGCCTACCGCACCGTCACGGTGAAAGAGGGCGGCGGCGCCATCGCGCTGCCGGCGATGCAGGCCATCCTGCGCAGCCAGGTCGCACTCGCCGCCAAGGGCCACGGCCCCGCCCAACGCGCCGTCATCGCGGCGATCCAGGCCATCGAGAAGGAGAACGCACAGACGGCGGCAGCCGAAAGCGCCGCGCTGGCGGCTGCCAATCGCCCAACCAATATCATCGATGCGGCACGGCGGGTCGCGTTTCTCCTCAAGCTCGGAGAGATCGAAGAGGAGAAGAACGCCGAGGCGGCGCGCGAAGCGCAGGCGGGAGGCGGTGAGGGGGCGGTGGCGCAGGAACGCGGAGAGGCGGGATGATCGCGTGGGCGCAAGTTTTCGCTTTCCGACAATTGGTTGCCCTTTTCCTGGAGAGGTTGCAGAACCTCATCCCGGGGAAGCTGCAACACACTCAGGACCTCATCCTGAGGAGCGCGCTTCTTCAGCGCGCGTCTCGAAGGATCGCCGCGAGTCACTGCCGTGCCGCCATGCTTCGAGACGCGCGCAACAGCGCGCTCCTCAGCATGAGGTCCGAATTATTCCACAGGCACTTCGCGTCGGAAGCCGTTTTGGCGCCATCAAGGCCGGCGGCATCGATGACGAGCCACCAAGACAATCTTGGAAAACGAATTCCCTGCTCGTCCCTGCTCCGCGTCGAAAAATCCCTGTTCGGATCGCAAAAATCCCTGCTTTTCCGCGGAGCAGGGAATTTGCCGGTAACGTTTTAATATCGCGCGCAATGACGCCGCGCCGACGTCGGGAAAGCGCCTAAACTGGCGGGAATTCCGAAAATTCGCTGTTAAATTCCCTGTTAGCAGGGAATTCAGATCAACCGGAGCGCAGGCGATGTCCGCAAAACCCGTGTTCACCATCGGCTACGAGCAATCGACCACCGGCGCGTTCTTCGACGCGCTCGCCGCCGCCAAGGTCGGGCTACTGGTCGACGTGCGCGCGGTGGCGGCGTCGCGGCGGCCGGGGTTCTCCAAGCGCCAGCTTGCCGCCGGGCTCGACCAGCACGGCATCGGCTACGTGCATCTGCAGAAGCTCGGCACCCCGAAGGAGGGCCGGCTCGCGGCGCGCAGCGGGCACGCGGAGACGATGCTGCGCATCTTCGAGCGCCATCTCGCGACGCCCGACGCCGTGCGCGAGCTCGACGAATTGACGGCGCTCGCCAAGACGTCGATGGCGCGATCGGGCCGGCCGATCTGCCTCCTGTGCTACGAGCGCGATCCCGCCCACTGCCACCGACAACGGCTGGCGGCGGAACTCCATACCCGCCTCGGCATCAAGGTCGAGGATCTGTTCTGCGCGCCGGCGTAGGGGCTATCGTCGAGCCGTCATTCCGGGGCGCGCTTTTGCGCGAACCCGGAATCCATGACCACGGACGGAAATGGTGCGGAGAGAATCGGGAGTATGGATTCCGGGTTCGGCCCAAGCGGGCCTCCCCGGAATGACGATGCTACTCCGCCGGCTGGGCGGCGCGGCGGTGCGCCATCTCGGCGCCGTTGACGGCCGCCGCCATGGCGTAGACGCCCGCCATCATGACGAAGCCGGTCAGCGCGATGGCGCTGAGCACGAGATCGAAGCCGCCGCGACTGTAGAGCTGCGCGATGAGCTGGACCGCGATGCCGGCGGTGATGAAGGTGAGGAAGTAGC
>Ga0116129_1000835_pt1 | contig 18372 bp, 20 predicted proteins | sample June2015DPH_17_2_FD_89732 | JGI IMG/M metagenome (GOLD analysis project Ga0116129, IMG submission 89732) | Peatland microbial communities from SPRUCE experiment site at the Marcell Experimental Forest, Minnesota, USA - June2015DPH_17_10 | ecosystem: Environmental > Terrestrial > Soil > Wetlands...
CTTGGCAGAACGGCTTTGCCGAACGGTTGATCGGATCGATCCGGCGCGAGTGTCTGGACCACATCATTGTCGTGGGCGAGGCAAATCTGCGCCGAATTCTGAAATTCTATGCCGATTACTACAACGGGGTCAGAACGCATCGACCCCTAAACAAGGATACGCCCGCAGGTCGTCCGATTCAGCGGACCGGTGTCATAACTTCAAACGCCCTCCTTGGCGGACTTCACCACCAATACTCCCGGGTTTAAGGTTTTCGGCACACCTCACTGGGCGAAGCCACGGGATTGAGGAAGAAAGAGTTCTTCGATTGATACTTGGTATCGCGTTAGTTTCTGTTCGTACAGGAAGCCGGACAATCGGTCGACTACGCTGCGGTTAAGCGCAGTCAGCCCATACGGTAGCGGGTCACCGCCAAATTGGTCGAATACCTTGACCCAGTGGCGCATGCCCCATGGCATCAGCGTCGTCCCCAGACGCCGCTTATAGGCGCGCGCTTTGCTTCCGGAATAGGCTTCAAACAGCGCCTGTGGGAGCAACGGCAACCGTGCTAACGCATCTTCGCGCATGACCATCACATGATTGATTGGATATATGCCGTAGTCACGTACATAAGCCTCCTCCGCTTCCTGCACATTAGCAATAAGCGAGCGCAGTTGGCGTTGGTCTTTGGGCAGAATTTCGTCGCGAGGCGTCGGTGTGAGCAGCGCGTCGATGCGACCCTCCAACAACTCTGTCTCTAGATCGAGGTCGATCACTTTCAAATCGACGCCTTCGATGATAGCGAAGCGCTGGTGGCCACTCGCAATCCATTTCATATCGGAGCTATTCACTCCGAACTGCTCACGGAGGATGCCGCGCGTCCAAACTGCTGCGGTCATGGAGTAGTCCGGCACGCCCACAATTTTTCCCCGCAGATCGGCAGGCTCCTTCAAAGGGCTGTCCCGCCGCACATACAATGTTGAATGGCGGAACGCGCGATAGGGAAATATGGGGACTGCATGCAGCCAAGTCGCTCCCAGGCTCTTCAACATCATGTAATTTGATAGTGAAAATTCGCAGACCTCGTAGGTCCTGTCTCTCAGCATTCCCTCGAAAATCTCCAGGAGTGGCCGCGTGACATAACGAATATCGATCCCATGGCGCGCCCCGGAAATTTCCAGCGTGTGCTCATAGTCACCCCCGTAGACTTCAATGCTTTGTTCGCTCATCAACCAACTCCATTTCTTTGCGACACTTACAAACCTGCCACTCGCCGCCTGACGCGGAGCTTGGCGATCACGAAACCCAGAATGCCGCCCGGTAGCGTGAGAACGACGAGTATCAGGGTAAGGCCGTAGATCACCAGCCGCAGCTCGTTCGCAAGTCGAAGGAATTCAGGCAACAGCGTAATTGCAAGTGCTCCGATGACCGGCCCATACAGCGTTCCCCCGCCGCCAAGCGCGACCATCAGCACGGTCTGCACGAGGATGCTCAGACCAGCGATGTTGGGCTCTATGTATTGCAGCAAGGGAGCCAACAGCGCGCCGCCGAATGACATGATCGCGCCCGACAGGACAAAACCACCGAACTGAAATTTCGTGACCGGAATCCCGAGGGACAATGCCTTGTCGCGATTTTCACGGATTGCTCGCCAACGTAGACCGATCGAGGAGTGAACGGTCAAGACCGACAGCAGCATGATCGCCGCCAAGCATAAGACCAGGGCAAGGTAAGTGGTCTCGGCGGAGTCGGTAAGGTGTGCGAAGCCGCGCAGTCCGCGAACGCCGTTCGTGATTGTATCTAGATTTCGGATGAGAAGCCGAATGACCTCGGCCGCAGCAATTGTAGCGAGGCCAAAAAAGAAACCATGCAGCCGCGCAAAGATCAGAAAAATAATCGCGGCAACCGCCGCACCAAAGATGACAGATGCCATTATCGCGAGGGGAATCGGGACACTGCGGAGCGCAAGGATAGCACAGGTGTACGCGCCTAGCGCGACCTGACCGGCGACCGACAGATTGAGCATGCCGAGATAGCCGTTAGTGAGATTTAACCCGAGTGCAATTATCGCGTAGATCAGCGAAAGGCTGAGCATGAACAGGAGATACTGATCGGTCACAACCAACGGCACGGCGGCCAGAAAGCCGAACCCAGCGCCGCTCCAAAGATACTCTTTTCGCCTTCGCCCTATGTGAGCGGGGCTATCGGGATCAACCATTTCCGTCACTGCCGCCTACCGTCCTTATATGTTGCCGCGAGTGAGTCGACCCTGGCCGAGGCCCTGCGGCCGGCGCACGATCAACACGATGAATACGAGCATTACGGCGAGGCGCTGCCATTTCGCGTCGAAAAGCGCTCCGGCAACACTCTCAGTCATGCCCAGCAATAGGCTGCAAAGCAGGATACCCGTGATGTTTCCGGGTCCGCTCATCACCACAAGCACAAAAGACAAAATCAGGAACGTCGCGCCGGTGACGTAACTGACCGAGTAAATCATTCCCCAGAAAATTCCGCCGAGACCGGCCAAACCTGCACCGACGGCAAATGCGGTGAGCCGTACGCGCTGCACCGGGATTCCGATGACCTCAGCTGCAACAGGATTCTGCGCCGTGGCGAGGACAGCCTTTCCCCACCGGAGTCGCGTCGTTAGCAAATGCAGGGCTATGAAAACGATAGCCGCCATTGCCATCGTGACGACGCGATCAACCGTCAGCACTACACCTCCGAGGTCAATTATGCCGTGCAGCGGCGTATCGAAGTATGTCGGCTGCGAACCCCATGCTAACAACATCACGTTCTCGATCACGATCGAGAGACCGAGCGTGACGAACAATGTGTCGATCTGAGCCGTATCATGCGACAGCAGGGGCCGGATGAACAATCGCTCGGTAACAACGCCCAATATCGCCGCGGCCAGGATACCAACGACAACCGCCACCACAAATGGGGCGCCGGCGGCGCTGACCGCGATCGCAGCGACAGCCGCGACCATCATGTTCTGCGTATGCGCGAAGTTGATCACGCCGAACAGGCCAAAAATAATTCCCAGCCCCGACGCAGCCAACGCATAGATAGCGCCGAGCGCGAGACCGGACGTCACCGCCTGGGCCACCAACATCATCATACGCTTGCCTCTATTCTGTTCAAACGGCGGCGTGCGGCTGCCGTAGTTGGAGAGAAAGCTCGGACTATTTCGGGATCGGCGCGAGAACGCGGCTTTTGGTCTTCGCGTCGAAAGCAGTTACGACGACAGGAAATTCAGCCTGACCGCCGCTATCGAAATGAAGATCTCCGTTGCCGTAAACTACGTTTTCGAAGGTCATCGAACGAAAGACGTCGCGCAACGCTTCGCTGTCGAGCGAGCCGGCCTTCTCGAAAGCAGCCGCCGTCATCTTGACCATGTCGTAGGAGGGCGGACCGTTAAAGCCAGGAGTTGAACCAAATGCTTTGCGATACTTCGCCAAATAATCTTGGACCGCCGGCCGGGGATTAGACGGAACCCAGGCACTGGCGGTCAGCATTCCGTCGATCAGGTCCCAGCCGCCCTTCTCCGGAACGTCATCGGTCCACGTCGATTCGCCGGCAAGCTGGATCTTCAAGCCCAGTTGACGATAAGCCCGCAGGAAAGCGATTTGCTCGTCAAGCAGCTGCGAGGCTTGAAAAATGAAGTCCGGCTGGGCTTGTCGTGCCTGCGCCAATATCGGCACAAATTCTTCAGTGTGCTCATCGTAATTAATGGACTCGACGTTGGTGATGCCGAATTCCGCCGCGTTCTTTTTGAAGGTGCTCCTAGCCTCCTCTCCCCAATCAGAGTTCACGGCAATGATAACGCCTTTTTTGAAACCCCGCGCCGCAAGATATTTTGCGAGATCGTGCGAGCGCGACTGAAACTCTTCCTTGATTTTGAACAAATACGGATTGCCAACCGGGCCCGCAAAACCGGACGTGCCGCTTACAGCGTTGATAACGACAGTCTTCGATTCACGCAGGATCGAAGCGGTCGCCAGGGCCGAGCTACTGCACATCCCCGTCCAAACCACGTGGAGCGGTTTCACCTGAGACAATGCTGCACGCACTGCATTGATCGCCACTGGAGGTTTACACTCCTCGTCGAACCACGTGACGTTAAATTTGTATTTTTGGTCACCGACCATTATGCCCTTGGCATTCACTTCATCGATCGCCATGCGTATTGATTTGACCGCCGGATCGACGTTGACCATTACCGGCCCGGATTGTGGAATGATGAGCGCGACATTGATGTCCTTTACATCCTCGGCCGAAGCAACCGCCGAAACGAACAGCAACGATGCGACAACGACGCAGCCAAGCCGGACCACTCTACGAAGCACAATCATAACAAGCCTTTCGTCAAGTAATGAGGACTTACGCTGGCACGCGCCGATCGTCGTCGGGGCCGTAGATTGCATTTGCGAGCCATTTTGGATCGTTAGCTTCCACAGCCGAACCTTCCTGAACGATACGACCGAGTCGAAGAACACTAATTGATTTCGCCACGGCGGCCGCCGCCTTGACGCGCTGTTCGACCAGCAAGATGGTAACGCCATCAGCGTTAACCTGGACAAGTTCACGGAGGATTCGCTCCATCATTACGGGCGATAGGCCGAGCGACGGCTCATCCAGCAACAGCAGGCGCGGCTTGATCATCATGGCGCGGGCTAACTCCAACAATCGTCTTTCCCCACCGCTCAGCGCTCCCGCATGCGTCGTACGCCGCCGCGCCAAAGTATCGAAGCGATCGAAAATGTCATCGATGGCATGCGGATCCGGTTTGGCTACCTGGAACAGGCCCATCTCGAGATTGTCCTGGACCGTAAGCTGCGGAAAAATACTCGGCTGTTGGGGCACGTAAGCGACGCCTAGGTCGAGCAGCCGGCGCGGAGGCGCGCCGGTGATATTGTCACCCCCGAGCAATAGCGTGCCTCGTGATGGACGCAGGACCCCGAAAATCGTGCGCAACAACGTCGTTTTGCCGGCGCCATTGGGGCCGATGATGACCCGGAAATCACCGTCAGAAACCTGAGTCTTGACGCCTTGAAGGACCGTAAAGCGGCCATAGCCAGCATAGATTTCATCGAGTTTCAGCACGCCTGCGACGCTCCAAGATAGAGGTCGAGGACCTGCTGGTCCTGACGGATTTCCGTCGGCGTGCCGCGTGCGATTACACGGCCTTCGTTAAGGACCCAGATCGTCTCGCAGACACGAAATACGACCTCGGTTTCATGTTCAATAAGCACCAGGCTCGTACCGGAGGCGTTCAGCTCGCGCAGGCAACCGATCACAGTTTCCACAAGCGCGGGCGACAATCCCGCCGTCGGCTCATCCAAAAGGATTAGTTGCGCTCCGGCGGCGATCGCCATGGCGATTTCAAGCAACCGTTGATGGCCGTAAGAAATGTCGCGGGCCAGCTCATTTTCGAATTCCAGCAGCCGGACAAGAGTCAGCACGTCACGCACCGCGGGCTTCGTCGATCCGCTCGGCGTATCTGCCGCAATCTGTGCAACCTCGACGTTTTCCCGCACCGTCAGGCGCGGAAAAATTTGGACCGATTGGAATACCCGTGCAATGCCGCCGCTGGCAAAAGCCTCGGTCGGAAGCCCGAGCATCGCCCGCCCGTTGAGCGATACGGAGCCACTTTGCGGCCGCAACTGCCCAGTGATCACGTTAAGCAGCGTCGTTTTTCCCGATCCGTTTTGCCCAAGCAGACCAACCGCACCGCCATTAGGAACCCAGAAATCGACATGGTCGAGCGCTAACACGCCACCGAATGCCATCACGACACCAGAGGCGAGCAATTTCACCGCGCCTGCATCCGGAACCGAAATATTTTGCAGCGCGGCGGCCATCGCGGCTACGATCCGATTGCCAGGAACACTTGGCCATCCGTCACTTTCACATCGTGGACCTGCAGCCCTCGGTAGCCGTGCAACTCTTTGCCGCCATCTTCCAGATCGAACCGCCATGCGTGAAGCGGACACGACACGATGGCGCCTTCAGTTTCTGACCGCTCCATCGGACCTTGCGCGTGCGGACAGAGGGCGTCGAATGCAAACAGTCGACCCTTCAACCGCGCTACGACAATTTTCTGACGGCCCACCGCAACGGTTTGCATCCCTTCGGCGAATCTGTCTTCTGATCCGACATTGACCCAGCTTGCCTCCATATCAACACTCCCCATCAGCAAAAAATTGCACGCGAGATCTGTGCGCGGATAAGTTTTTTGTCGTAGCCGTGCCGCTGGATACGTGACCCTAACGCTTCCACCACGGCGTCTACATCGTCGAGCAAACGCATTTCCTTAAATGGCTCGGAAAAAGGGATCGACAGCGACATTGCAAGGATATTGAACATGTGGTGCACGGTAATGCCGTACTTAAGCTGCATCTTGCAGTGCTGCCGGTAGCAGGAGTGATAGGGCACCACGATCGCATGGGCGCCAAGCTCGCGCGCTTCGGCAAACATGCGCTCCTGATCCGGCACAGGCATTGGATGCAAAGTCTGGCAATGGACGCCTGGACCGAGCGCATGCTGCGCCTCGATGATCTGCAAGCCCGGAACAGCGTTCATGATCGTCATCATATTACGAGCGTCTCGTTGACGCGCGTCGTTCGCAGTGTGGAAGTGTGCTACGAGACGCATGTTCACCGGCTTCATGTGCGTCTTTAACCTGTCGAGATACTCGATAAACAGGTCGGATATATTGCTGTGCTGATAGGGCATTCGCCCAACGCCGTGAGCGCTGAATACTTCGTCGCAGTCCGGGCAAATGGAAACGACCTTACGCGGCTTTGGCTGGCGGAAGCCATTCATTACGATCTTGGCGGTCTGCCTTTCGAGATCGTGGTCCTTGAAATGCTTATGTAATTCGCCGCAGCAATTTTCAGGCCCTCCGAGGATCAGGCAGTCGAGATCGATTTTTTGCAGGATTTTCTGCGCCAGCAAGGGAATATGCGGCGTGTAATGCGCCATGCACGACAGATGCACGATCAACTGCGATTCAGGCGTGTCGATAGGAAGTTCGGTATAATAGGTGAAGTCGTCGGGGGCGAGTAGATTTCCCACGCCGCGCACGGTCTCGAATAACGAAGTGTATGAAGGCCGCTGCTCAGATGCCATCACGTAGCTCCAACCAAAAAAGCTCATTGCATTCGTAAAATTAGCCCGTTTGCTAACTCATCCCCGACGTCAGCTCGGCTTGCTCGAGAGATGTACCTTCATCAGCATTCGGAGCAGTTGCTTGCTTGACCCTCGACGACGGGTCTTTTTGTGCAGTCTCGACGTCTCGTTTCCGCAGGAACTCGATCAGCCCTTTTGCTGGATTGCCAACATGATCGCGCATCGCCTCCTCTGCCCGCTTCACGTCACCGGACGCGAGCACTTCGAGAAGCGCCCCGTGCTCGAGCCCTGGCATCTCAACCGTGTCGAAAACTTTCATGTACATCAGCAAATAGGGTCGGATGGCCAGTCGGATGCGACCGATTTCCTGCGGCAATCGTGTGCGGTTGCCGAGCATGCAGATTGCCTGATGGAAGTCGTCGTGCCGCTTCAGCCATTCAGCCGGATCCAGGCGCGCGCGATCCATACGGTCCTTGAGCGCCACCAATTCTCCCATAACGTCCGGCGTCATCGACTGCATGGCAGTACGAACAGAAAGCACTTCAAGCGCACTACGTATCTCGAATAATTCCTCTACCTCATGAGCGGTTAGGCTCGACACAAACGCAGCACGGTTCGGACGCATAACTACCATGCCCTCCGAATGAAGTTGGCGAAGCGCTTCGCGCACCGGCATGCGGCTGAGCCCGAGCAGTTCAGCAATTTCGGCTGGATTAACTCGCGTGTTGCCCGAAAGCTCACCGCTTAGGATGCGATCGCGCAGATAGTGATAGGCTTCTTGCTGGGCAGTCATCAAATGCAGATCAATATCCATCGTGCACTCCTTCACGGAGCGCGATACCCGCCGCTCCGCAGATCACGATAGGCACAGCGTACATCACATCTACGATCCTGCGTTCCGCAAGCCGACAACGGCTTCAATTTCAATCTTCATTCCCGGAACCGCCAGTTCCTTGACGCCAATGAGTGTGCTCGCTGGGCGGGCATTCCCGAAATACTTTTGGCGCAGCGGATTCACTTTCGTGCGATCACGTACGTCGGTTAGGAAAACGGTGACCTTAAGGACATCACCGAAGTCGGCGCCGGCAGCCTTGAGAATCTTGTCGAGATTGACGAACACCAGCTGCGCTTGAGCCTGCACATCGTTGCTCGTCAGTTCTCCAGCGGCGTTGAGGGGAGCCACCCCGGACACGAACAACATGTCGCCGAACCGCACAGCATCGGTGTAGTGGCTGATCGGCTCGCTCAAGCCGTCCACTCGAATTTCCTGTCGTTGCGCGATTCCCATTCCTAGACTCCTGCATTCCCATGTCATTGATCGGACCAAAAGCGAGACCGAATCTAAGTTTCGGCTCCGATCAGTTTATAATTGCATCCCCCTATTGTAGTCAATGATAAATGGATATAGTTATCCTTGACTACAGTACTGCGACGGGCAAACATGTGCACGCGGCCTCGGTCGCTGGGGTGTGCCATGGGAACTAGGGAATCACTCGTTATCGTCGGGGGTGGCCAGGCTGGCGCTTGGGCGGCCAAAACGCTTCGGCAGCAAGGATTCGACGGGCGTTTGACGCTCGTCGGCGCCGAAGCGCATCCGCCGTACGAACGTCCGCCTTTGTCTAAGCAGTTGCTGCTCGGCCAATCTGAAATAGAAGCGGCTTATGTATTTCCACCGCAGTCCTACGAAGATTGGGGGGTAGAGCTCCGCCTCCATACAACCGTCGAAAGCCTTGCGCCGACCCGATCGCGTATTGTATTCGGCGACAAGGAAGAAATGCCCTACGACAAGCTGCTGCTGGCAACGGGCGGCCGCCCGTGCAAACTACAACTAACCGGTGCCGAGCTCCCGAATGTATTTTATCTCCGGTCGGTCAACGATGCGCTTGCGCTACGCAAGGCGCTTACTGCCCCGGCCCGCGTGCTGGTTCTTGGCGGCGGCTGGATCGGACTTGAGGTGGCGGCGGCGGCGCGCAAGCTAGGTGCCGCAGTTACTGTGGTCGAAGCAGCTAGCCGGCTCTGCGCTCGCGCGGCGCCGCCCGAAGTCTCCAAATTGCTGCTCGAATTGCACTGCAGCCACGAGGTCGATATCCGCCTCAACACAACTGTAACGGCGCTCGAAGGTCACGGACGCGTCGAGCGCGCGCAATTGTCCGATGGACAGACACTCGACATAACCGCTGTCGTGATCGGCGTCGGCATCGTCCCCGTCACCGATCTGGCAGAAGCGGCCGGGCTTGCAGTCGATAACGGCATCGTCGCGAACAGCAACCTACAAACATCAATCGCGAGCATCTATGCCGCCGGAGATGTCGCGAACTTCCGCGACAGCTACGGCCGACGTACCCGCCTGGAATCTTGGGACAATGCACAACGGCAAGGAATTGCCGCCGGCAAAGCGATGCTCGGACAGACAATTGCGATGGATCGTTATCCATGGTTCTGGTCCGATCAATACGGTCAGAACGTCCAGATGGTCGGATCCGTTATCGAGAGCGAAGATCGTGTCGAACTGCCAGCTACAAACGCGTCTAGGATCATTCTCTATCTGCGGGGCGCGCAGGTTACTGGCGCAGTTGGCATAAATGCGGGACGCGACATCCGTCTGATCAAACGCCAATTGGAATCCGGACCTCCAATCGACGCTTATGCAATCGCGAAATCCGGCCTCCCTTTGCAAGAAGCGATTAAGATTTGACCATGCCCAGCCAATCCGTGAACTTCGTTCCCGTAGCAAAGGCCGAGAGCCTCGCTCCCGGTTCCGCGATGAAAGTCGAGGCCGAAGGCCTGAGTTTCGCGTTGTATAATCTTGACGGCACATTTTATGCGACCGCGGAAATCTGCAGCCACGCTCACGCCTCGTTGGCCGAGGGATTCATTCTCGACGACACAATCGAATGTCCACTGCACGGCGCATGTTTCTCCATCAAAACAGGAGAAGCGCTGTCGGCACCGGCTACCGACCCGATATTGACGTTTCCGGTTCGTGTCGATGACGGCGATGTCCTCATTGGCATACCTTCAGCGACCAAGGGATAACAGACCATGCATCAGCAGACACATCTGGCAAAAGCACAGGAGAACAACGCATGCTGAAGAAAATCTCCTATACGACTGTCTTCGAGCGCACGCGCGTCTTGGGCAACGTCATCAAGCCAAACGGGCTACATTTCGAAACCGAGCTTAGTGCCGGTGAAACCGCGGAACAACTTGTTCTCCATGTCTCCTGCCAAGTCATGAACGTGCCACACGTGGCGTATCTGTCGCAAAAGATCATGGAGCGGCTGGACCTCAAATTCACTACCTTGGGAGGTCCGGAATATTGCTGCGGCGCCTATCACTGGCACTTCGGCGATCTCGATTTCGAGAAGCAGATAGCAAAGATTAGCCTGAATGGATTTCAAAAATCGAAGACCCGAACCGTCGTTTCGATTTGTCCGTCATGCGACGACAGTTTCGGCCGGCACAAGAATGCGAATTACACGTTCCGCCAATGCAACATCGTCGATCTTTTGGTCGAGCGGCTCGACTCGCTTAAGCCGATGATGAAGCCACTACCCTGCCGGATCGTTATGCACGACCACGACGCCGATGATATTCGTGTTCGGAACTCGGCCAATGTCCGCACCTTGATCGAAGCTATCCCTGGCGTTGAGTTTCTATCACCAAAGCAGGCCATGGGTCCCGGGATAGGCTGCCAAAGCGTCGCGCCAATGCCGATGGAAGACACGGAAACAATGTTCCGAGAGGCGGTCGATCTGAAGGCCGACTATCTCGTCGTTCCGTACCACTCTTGCTATCGGCAACATTGCAAAATGCAGTTGGTTTTCGGCGTCGAAGTCCATCACTATCTCTCTCTGATAGCAAAATCGATCGGCCTGCCCTTCGAGGAGATATTCAAAGAGCTGAGGTTGCTTGATGATGTCGATGCAGCAGTTGGAAGGTTGAAACCGAAAATCAAGGAGCTTGGCTATAACGAGGAAGAGGTGCGAAAATACGTAAAATCCGTGATTTACATGTAACGCTTCTCTCAGAACTCGCTGTTGAACCTGGACTATAGAATGACTGATGTTCCTGTCTTCGAACCCGGCGGTTACCGATTCATCAAAGCTGTCTTTCAATATTCCGGCGGCGTTGCGGCGATGCCCGGATACCGCATCGTCCGGGTCAAGTTTGCTCGGTCTGTCCCCTTGACCGAGGGCTTCCGGCGCATCGAGAAAGTCCTGCATGAAGCAGGGAGACCACTGACTGCGTTATGTGCATGCGAATTGCGTTCCCCTGCACCCTTCACTGAAAAAGGGTTCGGCGATTTCAATGAGATCTACGCAAGAACTCTGCAGCGTTGGTCTATCTTTGATGGGATTACGAATCCGGTTGCTCGAAGCAACGTATGTCCGGCCTCGGAGCCGCCGTCAGAACCTTCATTCTACGCTTTCGCCTATACCGAACGCGTAGAAAATCTTGAACCTTCGTTCATTGTTGCGGGCAGCGCGGAAGCTCCCGAAGGTAAGGCCAATTATCGTGATCATATTGTGCGTCGCGGCGATATCGGCGCCGAAGGGCTGCGTGAGAAAGTACGCTATGTGCTTGGCGCAATGGAAAGCCGCCTTGGCGCCCTTGGATTTAAGTGGAAGGACACCACCGCCGTACAGGCCTACACAATTCACAATCTTCACCCAACGTTCGGCGACGAGATTGTCAGCCGTGGCGCTGCTCGCAGCGGGCTGACTTGGCATTATTGTCGCCCGCCGGTCGTCGACCTTGAATATGAAATGGATTGTCGCGGAGTTTCGATTGAACGTATAATTTAGCTTAAAGAAGCAGCAGTAACGACGGTTTACCGAAGAGTACGTTCGCTTGCGCTTTGCTAGCCTGTTACTACGGTTGGACAATCGATCGCTATCGACGTGAGAAACAAAAAGCCATGCTCAAACGCGAGAGCGAACTCGTCTCGATTCTGGTTCCAGACACTCCAACTTGAGTTCGACGAGGATGACAATGTGGGGCTGCTGGTATCCGGGGGATGGCGCGTCGCCGTCGCTGGCATGAGGGAAGGCACGATGTACCAGCCATCCGCCGTCCAGGTTTGGTTTTATTGCTCTTCTCCCAGATCGTGGGTTAGAGGGGCGAACAGGTCTTCTACTGGGAAGACGTCTCCGATCAGCCCATCTGCCGCGGCGTAGGTCACCATGGCCTCGAGCTCCCGCTTGTTCTCAGAGAAACCGTAAGACCAAAATCGGGTACCCAGTATGTTCCGGGCTTCTTCGACATGCGCTCCCAGCCAAGGTAGCGACACCCGCAGGACATTGCTTATCAGCAGTTCGTTCAATGCCATTAACTTGGCTTGGGAGAATGCCCGGAAAATCTCGGCCGGCAACCACGGATGAGCGGCCGCGACGTCGCGCCTGACGGCCATGCAATGCATAATGGGGAAATACCCGCTCTTGGAAGCATACTGTCGTTCGCTCGCCACAAAATCTGGAAACAGTCGAACGATGTGCGCAGCGCCGTCGGAGAAGCACGCCGGCGGTCTAGGAGCGATGATGCCGTCGAGATCGCCCCGCTTCAGCGCGTCGTTCAGCGTGTCGGCGGCGTCGATCGGCCGGACATCCATGTGGGACGGCAAATTGAGACCACCCCGTTGGCCACGGCCCGGCCGGTCGAGGCCACCCGTTCGCCACGAGATGCTGCTGGGCCGCACGCCATAATGCTCCAGCAGAATCCCTCGGACCCACAGGGCCGCGGTTTGCTGGTAGTCAGGCAATCCGATAAGCCGACCGGCCAAGTCTTGGGGCGCTTTGATGCTCCTGTCGCTGCGGACGTAGATACTGCTGTGACGAAATGCTCGTGACGTAAAGGCAGGGACGCCGACATAGTCGGCCTTTCCTCCGGCCGTGCGGAGGATGTGGCTTGCCATCGAAAGTTCAGTCACGTCAAATGCGGCATCGTTGAGCGCGCGGCCAAAAATTTCCTCGGGCTCCCCTGCAATCGCCTCGATTTCGCAGCCTGCCACCTGGATCCGGCCGTCGAGAATTGGGCGCGTCCGATCCGTCGGCACACAGGCTAACGATATCCTCAACTTCGACATTTTGCGTCACTCTTGGGTTGGCGAAAAGCCTTGCGGCAGTGATCGAGTTCAGGCGTGCTCATCGCCGGACCGCGCGCTGAAGCTCACGGCTGGTTTAGGCCGAGTATCGACGTGGAGGCGAAAAACGTCAGCTCGGGCGTAGTGGCCGACCGGATCGAAGTCGAAACCTCCCTTCACCGTCTTGCGTAGATCGAGCTCTGCGCTGACGCTGCCCTCCATATCCCAGAGCGGACCGGCCAGGACGACTCCCATCGGATCGATGATGCATGCGCCACCGCGGGCAACGATGGCATCGGGCTCTACCGGTAATTCGGACGGATAGTCCGCCGGGAAGTCACTTCGTCGGCAGAATTGATTGGTCGACATCACAAAGCACCGGCCTTCCATTGCGATATGCTGCATCGTCGGCAGCCAGGTCGGCCGTCCGTCCGCCGTAGGCGCGCACCAGATCTGTGCGCCTTGGGCATACATTGCTGCTCGCAGCAGCGGCATGTAGTTTTCCCAGCAGATCACACCACACAGCTTGCCCAATGGGGTTGGAAGCACGGTCAGGGTCGAGCCATCTCCAAATCCCCAGATCAGGCGTTCGCCACCGGTCGGCATCAATTTGCGCCGTTTGGCGATCAGCTCCCCGGCCGGACTGAAGAACAGCAACGAGCAATAGAGCGTTAGTCCTTCGCGCTCGATGACGCCGACGACAAGATGAATCCTGTTTTCCTTGGCCATCAGGCCGAGCGCTGCCACCGCCGGCCCGGGCACGTCGATGGCCCCGGCGTGGTAGCGTGCATATAGTTCGCGCCCCTCTGGCAATCGCGCCCCGACCACCGTACCGAAGCCAGCCCCACGGGGATATCCGCCCACGAACGCCTCGGGCAGCAACACGAGCTGTGCACCGCCTTGGGCCGCATCCGCGATGAGATGGCGCGCCTTCTGCAGCGTTCGTGGCGTGTCGAAGATGACCGAAGCCGCCTGCACGCAGGTCGCCCGAACTGGTTTGTCATTGTCCGCGGCACAGTGGGCGATCACATCGTCGAGAGACATCGAAACGGACATGGACCATCCCCCTTCACCATCTTGAATTCCGATATTAGGTCAGTTAAATAGGCTAGATTGACATGTCAATATGAGATACTAGCTGGAAAGAAACCAATGCGCGTGGTCAGTTTGGGAGCCGGTGCGATCGGCGGATATTACGGCGGCAGACTTCTCCAAGCAGGCGGCGATGTTTCTTTTCTGGTCCGGCCGCAACGGCTGAAGCTCCTGCGCGAGCACGGTCTAAACATCAAGAGTCCGGCCTATGGCGACTACGCACACCTGTCCGTCTCCGCCTTTACCGCTGAGCAGAGTAGAGAGCAGCGGCCCTTCGATGTGGTGATGCTGACCTGCAAGGCCTATGATCTCGACACCGCCATGGATTCGATTGCTCCATTCGTCGAGCAGGGCGCCACCATCCTACCGCTGCTCAACGGCCTCGCGCATCTCGAAATCCTGAATCGCCGCTTTGGCCAGATAAACGTTTGGGGTGGCCTGGCGAAGATCGCCGCCACCTTGCTTCCCGATGGCACCATCCAACACCTCAACGATTGGCGTTATGTGACGTTCGGCGCTCAGGATGGGGCCATCGATCCGCGCCTCGAAGCGCTGAAGGAGACTTTCGATCGCACCAACATCGTGGCTACCCTCGCAACCGACGTCATGGCGCGCATGTGGGAGAAGTTCGTCCATTTGGCGACCGTAGCATCAATGACTTGTCTCATGAGGGCGAGCGTCGGCGAGATCGCCCGCACAACACACGGCAGCGGACAGATGCTCGAGATGTTCACCGTCATGGTGGAGATGGCCAAACGCGCAGGCTATCCTGTCTCGAAAGATTTCGAGGCAGAATACTACGACCTCTTCCGCAACAAGGCATCTGGATACACCGCGTCGATGCTGCGCGATCTGGAAAAGGGCGGGCGCATCGAGGCCGACCACATTATCGGCTTCGCAGATGGCAAAGCCCGGGAATTTGCTATAAATGCACCTGTTCTTTCTGCGGCGTTCACACACGTGAAGGCCTATGAAGAAAGACGCGCCTCCAGGCGCCTCTAGGGTTGGCAATGAGGAACGATGGTCAGTATCGTCAACGAGCCGAGCGGGCTGACGGATGCGCAGGAGGCGGGTCGGGTTCCAACTGCGAGCGGATCCGCGACCGACTTCGCCTATTCCAGGATCCTTGACCTCATCCTGTCGCGTGATCTGCGCCCGGGCGAGCGCACTTCGGTGAATCTGCTGGTCGCCCGGCTTAAGCTTGGTCGCGCGCCGATCAGGGAGGCGATCAGTCGACTACATGCTGAGGGCGTGCTGATCATCAAGAAACAAAGCGGCACAACCGTCGCGGCGGTAGACGGGACGGGCGCAATTCATTTGTTCGCACTGAGAGGTGCGCTGGAAGATCTTGCGGCGAAAACAGCCGTTGAAAACGCGACCAAGGACGATTTCGCGCGGGTCAAATTCCTGTTGGCCGAGATGAAGGAAACCTCGATCACGGCACCTCGTGACCGCGGCGCCGGCGCGCGTTTCGTCAAGGCCAATAGTGCCTTTCACGCAGCGATCGTGGCGTCGGCCCACAATCCGTATCTCGATCAAGCTTATTCCCGTCTGCAGCTTCAGTTCCAAATCGTCTCGTATCTGAGCTACCGCGGCTATGATCCCGTTGCGGCCGCGCTTCGCCAAGCGGAGCACGAGGAAATCGGTGCTGCGTTGATCGCCAGAAACGCACTGCATCTGCGCGACAGCCAGCGCAATCACAGTGCGAGCACCGAGCGCAGCCTCCTGCACTATCTCAGCCCACCGTAGGCGCAAGCGTTTGTCTCCACATCTTCTCAGGAGAGGCTGAGCGAACTTCTTGAGATGAACGATCTGATGCAGCGGCGGGAGCCGTACGGGTCTGTCTTCAGGTTGCACCCGACAGCCGCTCCGTCCCTCAGCCTTCTCCCTTCCCGAACCGCTTCACTTAGCTAGGTTCAGCGGCGCCAGGCTCATCGGACGCCCTGACATCAGATTTTACCAAGAAAACGCGGCCGCTCACTGATCCGTTAAATAGCAATGTCATATTGACATGTCAGTTTGGTGCAGCCATCATCCTTCCGTTCGATCGAGCTGGATGCAGAATTCAATTCGTTTCAGAAAGTGATCATGCCCCAATTGTCGGCGACCCGATATCGGTTGGGCATGGTCCTACGCGTGACCAGCGGCAATTTCCTAGAAATGTTCGATTTCTTTCTAATGGGCATCTACGCGCCCTATATCGCGCGGGCGTTTTTCCCCAACAGCAATGAGTTCGCGTCGCTGATGCTGACGTTCGTCACTTTCGGCGTTGGCTTCCTAATCCGGCCGCTCGGAGCGATCTTCCTCGGCGCCTATATCGACCGGGTCGGACGACGCCGCGGCCTGAGTGTCACACTCAGCATCATGGCGGCCGGAACCGTGCTGATCGCCTTCGTGCCGTCCTATGCCACGATCGGTTTGCTGGCGCCCGTTTTGGTGCTGACAGGCAGGTTGCTTCAAGGCTTTTCGGCCGGCGTCGAACTGAGTGGTGTTGCGGTCTATCTCTCGGAAATTGCGCCGCCAGACCGCAAGGGACTCTTCACGAGCTGGCAGCCGGCCAGCCAGCAGGTGGCGATCACCGTAGCCGCACTGATGGGCTTCGCTCTTAATCGCGCACTCACGCCGCAGCAGCTCGATGCTTGGGGCTGGCGCGTGCCGTTCTTCTTCGGCTGCCTCATCGTGCCCTGCGTGCTGATGATCCGCCGATCATTGACGGAAACAGAGGTCTTCTTGGCGCAGCGACATCATCCGTCAACGCGCGAAATCTTCGTATCCATTGGCGCGCATTGGAAGATCGTGCTGGCCGGACTATTGCTCGTGATCATGACGTCAGTCTCGTTCTACCTGATCACAGTATACACGCCGACCTTCGGCCGTAGCGTGCTCATGTTGAGTGCGTCTGACAGTCTGTTAGTCACCTTATGCGTTGGCATTTCCAATTTTTTCTGGCTACCGGTGATGGGTAGCTTGTCCGATCGCATCGGCCGGTGGCCGATCCTTGCCAGCATCTCAATCCTCACCATGTTGACGGCGTATCCGGCATTGCATTGGCTCGTTGCGGCGCCTAGCTTCGAGAAGATGCTGTTAGTTGAGCTCTGGCTGTCCTTTCTCTACGGCAGCTATAACGGCGTCATGGTTGCCGCACTGACCGAGATCATGCCTTTTTCCGTTCGCACGACCGGCTTCGCTCTGGCCTATAGCTTGGCCACCACCTTCGGTGGCTTTACCGCAGCGGTCTGCACCGGCCTGATCGAGATGACCGGCGATAAGGCGGCGCCCGGTTACTGGGTAAGCTTTGCCGCACTGTGCGGGCTTGTCGCCACTATCATGATCTGGGCCAAGAAGCGGCCGCTTCGCGCCGGCAGCAATCCCTCCTTGAATGAGGTCTGACATTCTCATGGACATCGACTATGAGCGGCTCCGCCGTGCCGTCGCCGAGACCGTCGAGCATCTGGAGGCCGGCCGCAAACAGCCAGAGCGATCTCGCAAGATCGAGCTGACGGTGGTGAGGGATCTCGAAGTCACCATTAGCAACGGCGAATACCAATTCGGCGTCGACGCGGCCATCGACGCGGGCGGCGAGGGCAAGTATGCACGACCCATGGACTACGTGCTCGGGGGCATGCTGAGCTGTCAGCAGATGTGGTGCGCACGCTGGGCTGCCGGTCGCGGCCTACGCTTCGAGGCCTTGACGCTAAAGGCTGCGGGTCAATTTACTTGGCGGGGTGAGTATCTTGACGAGGTCGATTCTGGATTAACGTCGATCGACGTGGAATATCACGTTCGGGCCGCGAGCCTCTCGGTCACCGATGCCGTCGATCTGGCAGACACCGTCGCACGACGCTGCCCTGTCTTCGCAACGCTCCGCAAAGCGACTACGATCAACGAGCGCATCATCCTCAACGGCGAGGCGGTGAGTTCCAGGACACTGTCACCACCCTCGCACGGATAAGGCCACAGCACCCGTTGGGCGCCTGTGTGTACCGAAAAGTCGATTCGGCGTAGACGCAGCAAGGGGACGCCGTAAGCTCGCATCCTGATGACCGATCTGGTCAGGCTGATTCTCGGTATCCTGGCTTCGC
>Ga0116129_1000836_pt1 | contig 18369 bp, 16 predicted proteins | sample June2015DPH_17_2_FD_89732 | JGI IMG/M metagenome (GOLD analysis project Ga0116129, IMG submission 89732) | Peatland microbial communities from SPRUCE experiment site at the Marcell Experimental Forest, Minnesota, USA - June2015DPH_17_10 | ecosystem: Environmental > Terrestrial > Soil > Wetlands...
GGGTCCGGCGCCAGATGCAGATAGGTGAAGAGGATCTGGCCCTCGCGCAGTTGCGCCCATTCGCGCGCCTGCGGCTCCTTGACCTTCACGATCATGTCGGCGGTGGCAAAAATCTCGCCTGCGGTGGCGGCGATGACGGCGCCGGCCTTGCGGTAGGCCTCATCGGTCGCCCCGATGCCCGTGCCCGCGCCGGTCTCGACGAAAACGCTGTGGCCCGAAGCGACGTACTCTCTGACCGCGCCCGGGGTGAGGCCGACGCGATATTCGTGAACCTTGATCTCTCTTGGCACGCCGACACGCATGGCAGGAACTCCCTGTTTGAATTATTTGTAGGAAGTTAGTGCAGACGCGGGTTTGTTTCCTTGCGATCACAGGATCGTTATGCAAATTAATGCAGAATATCGGCGTGAATTCAAGCTTTCGCGCAGGAAACAAAACCCATGAAGCTCGATCATGTCGATACCGCGATCCTGTCCGAACTCACGCGCAACGCGCGGGCAAGCCAGGTGGAACTCGCCGAGCGCGCCGGACTCTCAAGTACCGCGGTCGCGCGGCGGCAAAAGGCTCTCGAGGAGGAAGGCTTCATCCGCGGCTATCAGGCAGTCCTCGATCTGGCGCGCTTCGGTCTGTCCACCACCGTTCTGGTAAGGGTCACCCTGGAAAGCCAGAACGAGGAAGCGCTGAAATCGTTCGAGGCCGCGCTGGTCGATTCGCCATCGGTGGTTCGATGCTTCCTGATGTCCGGAAGCGACGATTACATCGTCATTGTCATGGCGCGCGATATCGAGGATTTCGAACGCATTCACAGAACCGAGCTTTCCCGATTGCCGCGGGTTGCGCGAATCCAGTCGAGCTTCGCGCTGCGCGAGGTTGTAAACCGCGCCGTCCCGCCGGTGATTTTTGCTGGAACGCGCCGCCGCGGCAGAGCGTAACCACCACGATGACGATCAGGCCGCGCGCCGGGCGGCCACCGAGTGATCGAAGGAAACTGGAAGCCGAGCAAGGGCGTCATTATCGGAGGACGCCACAGGTGGGCTTATCTATAATGCCTGCTTCCGGGGGGACGAACAGAGATGGCGCGAGCAAGCCGCGAGTGCCGCGGCAAAGCCGGGTTTTTCCGGGCGAGGAGCATGTGAACAGGACAGCTATCGGGCTCTTGGTTATTGCCCTCGGTTTGCTGGCGGCTTTTTTCTTATGGCGCAGCAGACAGGCCGGTTTTGACGATCATCGCGCATCCCGGCAACAGATCTTGTACTATACGCTAAGCAGGACCGACGATCCCATTATCGTCCTTGGCGACAGCATTGCGGAGGCTTCAACCTTGCCGCGATCGCTGTGCGGCCACGCTGTCGTGAATGCCGGCCTGAGCGGGGCATCGACCGTAAGCGATCTCGGCAACTGGCTCTCCGGCGCGCTTGCCGGCCAACAGGCTGCCTTGATAGTCGTCTCGCTGGGAACCAACGATGCGTTGGCTCTGCGCAGCCAACAGGCTTACGAAACCGACTACGGCAAGTTGCTGGCTCAACTTTCAACGATGGCGTCGCGCGTCGTCGTTCTGGCTGTTCCCCCGATCGAGGCTCGAAGCAAGGTGACCGTCCAGATGAGGGATGAACTGATGCGGTCGATCGACGGCTATAATGCCGTCTTGCCCAGCTTGGCCAGAAACGCCGGCGCATCGTTTGTGGCTCTGCCGCCGATGCCAGACCCATACACCCTCGACGGCGTGCATCTAAACGCCGCCGGCTACGCCGTCTGGGATGCGGCGTTCTGCAAGGCGCGGCGTCAGCCTGCAACTCGAATTGAAGCCGGAAATCAGCGTTAACGTCAGACCATTCTGCTCGTATCCGCAGGGCGCGGTTGAATATGTGAACTGCCTGCATCCGGTACGGAATCAGCTCGTGAAGCAGTCGAGTATCGTTCATCGCAGGATTGTTTTTTATCACAACGGGTGGCTCGATTTCGGCGTGCGGAACCGCACGAGGCAGAAGGACAATCAGGCGAGTCAGTTTTCCACCTTGAGGCCGCGGATGCGCTTGAACCCATCGACATTGGCAGTCACGATCGTTGCGTTGACGGCCGAGGCGTGAGCCGGGTTCGCGGCGCGTCAGATGCAGGCGACCACGGCGCCGCGAAGCTCGTAGCTTTCGACGACCCAGTTCGACGCGATCGTCGGGGCCTGCGCAAGCCGGATCCCGGGAACCCGAAAGAGCTGGTCGAGGAAGATTGCGCTTTCCTGCAGGGCGATTGCGGCCCCGGGACAGCGGTGAGGGCCGTCACCAAAGCTCATCAGGCTTCCAGGCAATCGGTGATCTTGAATCTGTCGATCCGGATCGAGCCGGTGAGGGCAGACTCCCGCGGCCGCGGGATCGGCATTGACAGCGCGGATGTCTATCGCCAGCAGCGTGCCGGCCGATACATCTTCCGTTCGTCCGCCGTCGTTCAGGATTATGTCCTGCTCGGCGCGGCGGTAAAGCGCGCCTACGACAGGTTCAAGTCTAAGCACCTCCTCCAGCAAAACGATCCGGCCGGCATCGTCACTGTCAAGAAATCGCTTTCGCAGATCCGGGCGGTCAAACAGATGCCAAGCCGCGACAACGATCAACTCGCGGGTGGTGGCCACGCCCGCGGCGCCGTAGGTTATGCACTCGGTAAGAATCTCGCGGGTGCTGCAACCTTGATCGATCAGATGGGAAATGATGTCGTCGCGCCCCACGTCGCGGCGTGATCGGATAGCGGGCATCACGTCGCAAAAAAAGAACCGCAGCATCCGCCAGAAGGCGAGGGCCATTCTTGCTGCATTCGCGAGCGGGCCGACGCCCTCCGGATCCTTGTCTGCCGAAAAGCTGCTCAATCGGTTCGACAAGTCTGACTGGCTGCTATCGGTCAGCCCCACTATCGCGGCGGTCACGGCGACCGACAACTCCATTCCCATCGCATCAAGGTCGGCCCGGCCGGTTGTGCGCAAGTCGCTCATTAGCCGCGCGCATTTCTCCTCAATGAGTCGGCGATAATGTGTGGCAACCGTCCTGGGCGCAAAGAAGAGCGCCGTGGCGCTCCGTTGCTTCCGATGGGCCTCGCCCTCCTGGAAGAGAACCGGGGCGCGGCTGCTTCTCGTGAAGCGGTTTGCAATATCCGCCATGAAGCCGGCTTGACGAAAGCCGTCGCCGCGAAGGATCTGCCGCGCGAGGTCTATGCCGCGAATCCGGATTTCTTTGCTCGATATGCGCTCAAATGCGGGTTGGTCGTATGCGCCGTTTTGGAAAGACGTTTTCCGGTCATCTCGGCAGTCCGGCTCCATCGGGTAAAGTCCAGATATGTGTGAGGGGGTCGTTCGGGCTTGTGGCGGCTGCGCTACAAATGATCAATTCGCGCTAGGCGATCTGGCGGTGGCTGGCAAACCGGTCGCCGTGCGAAGCCAGAGATTGCAGGACAGGTATGAGGCGAGGAGAAACGCGGCCATCGCAATCGATAAGGTAATCAATCGCGAGAACTGAGCGGTTGTGGCGCTCGCCATTCCGCTCCTTCGGTCGGGTTGGGTTTCCGCCATGGAAAGCACCTGAAGCTAGGTGAACACGGTTGGAGACCGCCCGAACGGTCTTTGGTGGAAAACATCAATAGAAGGTGCGTCGGCTTCGCGACAATGCTTAAATTTCAGCAACGTTATGACGACGGTTCATGAAGGCGTGTCTTTCAACCTAAGTCCCAAGAATTGAGGGACCTCACCGAGTTGCGAGCGACGTCGTCTCCAATAGGCTCCTCAGCGGAGCTTGACGACAACTTTGTTTCGATCGCGTCTGCTGCGAACCGCCGGCTTTTTGGTATTCATTCGCGCGCCGCCGTACACGCCCTTGTTAGCCGGAAAAGCCCGGGGCTGAGTGGTTTCAAAGTGCAGCTTGACGGCTTCGCGGATCATGGACCTCAGCCATTGCGAGCCCGGATCTTCGTGGACGCGGTTATGCCACAGCATGGAGACGTCGATCGCCTCCGCACGGTCCTTTGGCAGGTCGACGATCCTGATTTGTGCCGAGTTCGGCCAGGTTTCGGCGTATCGCCGCGGAACGAGTGCCACCATGTCTGTGACGGCGGTGATCGCCATCGCGGTTGGCGCGTCACATACCAATAACGATGGCGGCCCGCGCCTCGCCGACGCGGGTGAAGCGGCGACATCACCCACGTCCAGGATCGCACGACGCTGGATATCGTCACGTGTCAGGCGCTCGCGCGATCTCTCGCCTAGCGGAGTGGAGACGATGCCGACGAAAGGCCACGTTAGAAAAGCCTCATGGTCGGACGGTTGCTTGCTTGGAGGGTGATGGGAACCGATCACCCACGCCAACTCGTCCTGAAGCAACCATTCCGACCGGAAACGGGCTGGTATCCTGTCGAAGCCGCCAAGTGCAAGATCGATCTCCTGCTGATCAAGCGCCTGGGTGAGATTGGCGCCGATATTGACGATCTGCAGAGAGATGCCGGGAGCGGATCTGCGTGCAAGGGTGATCAAACGGACGATCAAAGTGGAAAAATAGGAGCCCGCCGAGATCGTGAAGCGGCGGCTCGTCGTGGCAGGATCGAACACCGGCGCCGCAACCACACTGCGGATTTCGGCCAGCGCCACCCGCAGCCGTGGCGCAAGCTGATGCGCCCGCTCCGTGGGCTGCAAACCTGACGGAATACGCACGAACAAAGGGTCTTCCAATACGATCCTCAGTCTGGCCAGCGCATGGCTAACCGCCGACTGGGTAAGACAGAGACGTGCGGCGGCCCGCGTCACGTTGCCCTCCTCATACAAAAGCTCGAAGACCCGAAGAAGGTTGAAATCGATGTCCACCATGAACCTGCTTAATGACGATCCTGATTTATATGCACTAGCATAATCGAATGCCGATCCACTATTGTTTTCGAAGCGCCAAACGCGCGCCGATCGGGCCCGAGCATGTCATGGCGAGCGGGGCTCTGCCGCCGGGATTTGCCGCGATCGAGGTCGACGGCGAACGCTATTGGGACGGCGGCCTCATTTCGAACACGCCATTGCAATGGGCGATGGACAGCGTTCCGCGCCACGACACCCTGGCTTTCCAGGTCGACCTGTGGAGTGCTCGTGGCGATTTCCCGGGCAATATGGCCGAAGTCGAAACCGGGCAAAAGGAAATCCAGTATTCGAGCCGCACGCGCGCCAATACGGATCAATTCAAGTACGCCCAACGAATCCGTAACAGCGTCGCGAACTTGCTCGAAACCCTGCCGGAGGCCCTGAAAAACGATCCGAACGCCAAACTGCTCGGCTCCATCGCCGACCGCAAAGTCTACAATATCGTTCATCTGATTTATCGTGCGAAGAACTACGAGGGGAACTCGAAGGACTACGAGTTCTCACGCTCGAGCATGGAGACCCATTGGCGCTCGGGTTACCACGACACCGTGCGGACGCTGCGCCACCCCCAATGTGTTGCAACGGCCGGCTAACCATGAGGGCGTCGCGGTCTTCGATCTGGATCAGGACGGTCGCGACTAGTGGCGGCGGCCTTGGCAGGATGGGTTCAGGCGCCGGGCGTTACTCGCGCGACAGATCCTGTCCGCAATAAAAAAAGAAAAATGTCACGAACCTGGCGGCGATTGCTGCTGCCTTTGGACATATCGACATCCTGGCAGCAACGCTGTTATACAAACCGTCGATCAGTTCGGGTTCGTAACGTGAAAGCAAACGGCATCATGGCGCAAACGCCACAAGTAATTTAATCTGGCGTTCCTGTGTCCCGCTTCACAGACGACGAATTGGCGAAGTTTGCCGAAACCTTGCTGCATGGCACGGTAGCCGAGGCTGAGGAAATCGGTCGGCTCCTTGAAGCGGACGCTAACCCAAGCGACGCCGTGCCAGAGATCCCTATGCCGGCCCCGCAATCAAAACCCCGGAAAGGCTTCATGCGGGGTTGGGCGGTCAGATTTTGGCGAACGAACAAGAGGCCGAACGGCTAGGCGAGCAAATGACGCGCGTCGAGGCCGTCATCAGAATGCAGGACCCGGCATACGACCTGCGGCATCGACGTCGTGCGAGCCGTTATGCTGAAGGAATAGCAACATCATCTTCTCGGCGTACCGTTAGCCCTTTGCGGGTCGAGGAGTGACAAGATCATCGGTATCTTCGTTCATGACCTCGTCCAGGGATGGTGCATTCTGCATAATCCTTTTGACTTGCTCCAAGCTGGACAGCGTTATTTTCGAATCCCGATCGTCGCCGCGGTACTCGGCTGCCGTCATGGACCTGTGCTTATGCCAGACTTTCACTTTGGCCCCCTCGAAAAAGGGTTCTTGCCTTGCAAAAGTAAAACTATACGGTATGGTTTTGATATGCAAGGATCGGTTCTAACGAGGAAGGAGAGTGCCAAGCCGCTCGGTGCCATGGAGATTTCCGTGGGGCGGCCTGGTCAGCGACCTGGCGTCTGACGCGACTGCTCCGGCGCCGCAACTATCGTTTGACGCGAACTACCGTGCGACAACTCAATCAGACGCCGGAGCGAGAAAATGACAGAATCTTCCGCAGACAGGATTGCTCTTTTTATCGATGGCGCCAATCTCCATTCGACCGCCAGGATGCTGGGTTTCGATATCGACTATAAGCGCCTTCTCGTGGAGTTTCAGAGCCGCGGCACATTGGTCCGCGCGTTCTACTACACTGCAATCAATATTGATGATCAGGAATTCTCGTCAATTCGACCGCTTCTCGACTGGCTAGATTACAACGGCTTCACCGTCGTGACCAAGCCAACCAAGCAATTCATCGACCCGAGCGGAAACCGCAGGATCAAGGGCAATATGGACATTGAGCTTGCCGTCGATGTGATGGAACTCGCCAACCGCGTTGATCAAATCGTTCTGTTTTCCGGTCAAGGCGATTTCCGCTCGCTAGTGGAAGCCGTGCAGCGCCGTGGCGTCCGAGTGACAGTCGTCTCCACAATTTCAAGCCAGCCGTCCATGGTCGCCGACGAACTGCGGCGGCAAGCGGATGTGTTCACTGATCTAATCGAGCTGCAGCCAAAGCTCGGCCGCGATCCGTCGGAACCGCGCGTAGCTACCTTACATGCGGCCCATGATGTTCGCCGACGGGCGCCTTCGCGAGGTGGCTAGGCGCGGCGAAGCGTTTCGATACCCGGCACGGAGATATTTGTGGCAGGCTTCGGCGAGTGCACGGAGCATGTCCAGTTGCTGTCGTTCGGCTCATCCGCGGGTCTGCAGGCTGTCAAACTCAGGCCCCGGCCACGACGCGTCTCCCGGGAGATCCGCGATTTTCTTCGTCGAGCCAGGCAATGCGGCGATCAATCTCGCCGAGCCTCGTAATTCTCGAGGATGTCACGAAGCGGACGCTCGGTGTCGAAACTGCAACCGAGGGTGCATTGATCGGCCGCCTGCTCGACCTTCATGAGGTCATGGCCTTCGTGCAGTCGGCCTTCCTTTGCAAGCGTCGCGTCAGCTGTGTCCCAGGTAGCGCATGGAGTAACTTGGCCATGCGGACCGGAACGTTTGCCTGCTCGATGAAGTCGGCCCTTGAAATCCTTCTTCGATTGGCGGGCGGTGCCGTCAAAAAAGAAGAAGATAGGCGAGAATTACAAATGACACGGCCAGAGAGCCGATGCCAAGCGCGAGAATCACGAACGCTGAAAGCCGTGTATGATCGGATATTGATCGCTGGTACATCGTCAATGCCTCTTCGCGCCTCGCTCCACCGTGCAGGATCTACCTCTGCGACGATCGGTAAGCGGCCGGCCCAGGGCTGCGGGACGTATGTCCAGGCCGGCCGCTCTGCGGATTACGGGCTTGGTGGCTCGGGGGACCCAAGTCCGTCGCCGCTTCTCGAACCCACGGTTCGCGGAGTTGCCGTTCAAAGAAGTGCCTCGACGGAAACTTCGAGGAGCGACAATATTTTGGGGCGGGTGCCACGATTCCTTCATCGCGCGCCGACCCCTCGAACGACCCGACTTACCGTGGACTTCCTCTCACCGGAAACCTCCTATTTAAGTCTGTTTGACCAGACGTGGTTCATATTTCTAGCTCACCGTAAAACTATACGGTATGGTTTATATAGTCGAACTTGCTTCTTTTGGCAAGGAGAATGTTAGCGGGCTGACGAGGCGGCCGGGCGCTGGACGGGGAAGGGGGGGCGGCGGACGTGGCGCTTGGAAACAGGGGGGACCCTCGATCTTGTCCCGGGGGCGCCGCAGAACGCCGGCCTCAACAGCATGGTGGCCGGGTAGCGCGGTATGGAAAGGCGGCGGTCGAGTTGCTCCTGGCCCGTTCGAAATCACCGAATCAGCAGGAGACACGTAGGCGCTCCGATGGAGGGGCCAACACGCGTCTGCGGGAACGGTCGCCCGCTACGTCGATCGAGAGGACGAAAATTGTGCATCGTAACGACCAATCCTGATACGCAACGCACGGTGATCCGGGATATGGCGGATCAAGCTGGATACGATAGACGCCGTAAGTTCCGCCGATCCTCCACCGACGCGAGCGGATCAGGATCCGGCAGTAACCTTGAAGCGGTACCTTGTTCTTCCTGGTCGGGTTACTCAGGATAGGGCTGCTGTGGCCGGTGTGGACCAACATATTGCCGTGGCTCGACGTGTGGGAAGAAGACATCGTAACATGAACGGCTTAGCCGTGTTCCACTACTCCTGAGACAGGCTGTAACTCGATCAGCATCGGGAATGTAGGCCCCGCAAAGTCTAAATACGTCCGGTGTGCACGCCTCTCTCTGTTGCTCGGTCCCCTGCGCCATGGCCGAGGATTGCACGAAAACGGCAAGTGCGGACGCGAAACACCATAAGCGAATTCGAAGCAACGCCATGTTCGACTCCTGAGTTATCGGCTATGGATGCGCTGACCATCGGCAAGATTCATGGCCTGTTAAGGGCGTGAATTCGATCTGACGGCTCGGTTGATGTGCCGGGTTCTCATGCATTGCTTCAGCCTTGCCCGATGATCAAAAAATCATTCGGGACGCCGATAATTTCCGGCAAAAGCGAATAATTTGGCTAACGGAGTTCGCATGTTGTCATCCAAACGCCCCCCCTCGCGTCGATGCCCCACTGCGTCCGTCCCGCAATTTCGCTGCGGCGCAAAAGTCCGCCTTGACTAATCGAAACTATACTGTATCGTTTATATCATTGTCAATCTTTAGGCCGTTGCAGGGAGAATTCTCGAGTGTCAAACAATGCGAGTGGGGCTAAGGCGCGCTCCAATCCGCGAATTGGCGGCCGTCCCGCCCGCGAACGCGCTTCGGTGCAACCTGGCCGGAGAGGAGGTGGTCGTCCCACTCTGGAGGAGTCTGTGCGGCGTGACGTGCGTCTGCTGGAGGTGGCAACAAATCTGTTCATGGAGCGGGGTTTCGATGGAACCTCCATCGAGGCCGTCGCCGAAGCGGCTGGCATCAGCAAGCCCACGGTATATGCGCGGTACCACGACAAGCGTGATCTGTTCGCCGCGGTCTTGCGAGGTAGAATAGCGCGCTGGCTCGCTCCGGTGTCGGCTGCGGCTGAGGCCCAGGCCAACGAAATCAGGCCGAAGGGTATCAGAACGACGCTGCATGAACTGAGCCGGCAGATGGTCGCTCAATGCCTGATGCCTGAGGCCGCTACGCTGCAGCGGATTCTTGCGGCGCAGGCTGTTCAGTTTCCCGAGTTGGCAAAACAGGCACACGAGGAGGGCTGGTTACGCGCGGTTCGGGGTGTGGCTAATCTTCTTCGGCAGTTTGCCGCTCGTGACGAGATAAGGGTCGCCGATCCCGAATTCGCGGCCGAGTTGTTCCTTAATCTTGTACTTGGGCGCAGTAGACGCTTGGCGCTCTACGGCATGGTGGCCGATCCCAAAACCGAGGAGCGACACAGACACGCCGGCGTCGAACTCTTCCTGAGCGGGTTTGGAACTCGTTAGCATCGAAACCAGGACCGGCGAGAGACAAAGACGATCCTTTGCATCACCCAGGTTGGTCGACGTTGGCAGCGAACCAACATCGCATTCGGGAGACCCGCGCTGATACCGGCCGAAAGCATTTGCTTGGCCCAAATGCGCCGTCGAGATTTCCCGAGCGGATAACAGACATGTCGCTTACGCGTGAGTTCAGTCGTTGATCGTTCTGATAAGGAAGCTTATCGTAAGCTTGCTTACGAAATCGTAAAGCTGCTCAGGGATAGCCGTCGATGAAAGTGGAAGTGAATCTCGCTATTCGGGCCTTGCCGCACGACGTCGCTCGATTGTTGGGGAAGCGACTTGCGGAGAAAGTCTGGACCTCTGGTAACGGCGAGCCTGACGAAAGCAGGCGACGCGCCGATCGTAAGAAAAGGAGCATGTAGTGGCTAATCCGAATGAAATCGATCCGCGCGATCTCGACGCGCTTGGCGGGCAGGACGTGTCCCACGCTCGCGATAACAAGGTTCGTCGACTGGATCGCGCTGCTCTTGATGCGAAAGATGCATCGCCTCTCGGCCATGCTGCGGCCCCGGACGTCAGGGTTTTGAAGCCGGCTGGCCGCGAAACCGAAGTAGAAGTAAAGGACGCCGTGGCGACGTCTCCTGATCCCGCGCCAGATACCGCCGACGCGTCGAAGAAGTCGCGGGTCAGGCCACTGATGTTTGGGCTGTTGCCGCTGGCGCTTGTCGTCGGCGCGTACTGGTACGTCAGCGGCGGCCAGGTGGTCTCGATGGACGACGCCTATGTTGAAGCGGACAAGGTCGGCGTATCAACCGATGTTCCCGGAATCGTCAAGGACGTCGATGTTACGGAGAATCAGCATGTCGAGGCTGGTCAAATCCTGTATCGGCTCGATGACCTGCAGTTGCGGCTCGCGCTCGACCGCGCCGAGGCGGCGATCGGCACCGTCCGAGACTCGCTGAACGCGCTTAAGGCCAGTTACAGAGACATGCAGTCTCAAATCCAGCAGGGGCAGAATGACATCGAGTATTTCGACACCGAATACCATCGCCAGCAGGGTCTTTTGGCCGCGCATGTTGCGTCGGAAATGACCTTCGATTCGGCTCGTCGAAACCTGCAGAATGCCCAGCAAAAGCTTGCTTCACTGACTCAGCAGCTTGCCGGCATTGCCGCCAATCTTGACGAGGATCCCACCGGCCCGGTGGAGAAGAATCCGCGCTACCTCGATGCCGTAGCACAGCGCGATGAAGCGGCACGACAACTTGCCCATACGGTCGTCAAGGCACCCTTCGCCGGCATCGTGACGAATGTTCCTTCGATCGCGCCCGGCAAATATCTCCAGGCGTCGATGACCGCCTTCTATCTTGTCGCTGTGGATCATGTGTGGGTTGTCGCCAATCCCAAGGAGACGGAGTTGACTTATGTCCGGACGGGACAACCGTCCGTAGTGACTGTGGATACCTATCCCGACATTGAATGGCCCGGAAACCTGGAGAGCATCAGTCCGGCCGCGGCGCAGGAATTCTCGCTTCTGCCTGCGCAGAACACCAGCGGAAACTGGGTAAAGGTCGTTCAGCGTATTCCGGTCCGTGTGCGCGTCGACATGAGCGACAAGAGCTTGCCGCCGCTGCGTGCCGGAATGAGCGTCGAGGTCGACGTCGATACCGGACACAGGCGTGGCCTGCCACGCTTCCTCACCGCAATGTTCGGTCATTGATCGACAGGGACATTGACGGCCATGGAAGCAGCCTTGCCCAACCACACCAGACTCGCGATCACCGTCTGCGTGATGCTCGCCACCCTCATGCAGGCGCTCGATACGACCATCGCCAACGTCGCGCTTCCATACATGCAAGGCAGCGTTTCGGCGAGTCAGGACGAGATCGCGTGGGTTTTGACATCATACATCGTTGCGGCGGCGATCATGACGCCGCCTACCGGCTACCTCACCAACCGGTTCGGACTGAAGCGTCTTTTCCTGATCTCGGTCGCCGGGTTCACCTTTTCCTCGGTCCTGTGCGGCCTCGCCCAGTCGCTGGTGCAGATTGTGCTCTTCAGGATTCTGCAAGGCTTGTTTGGAGCGGCGCTCGTTCCGCTCTCGCAAACCGTTCTGATGAACATCAATACGAAGGAGCGGCAAGGATCCGCAATAGCGCTATGGGGCGTTGCGGTTATGGCCGGACCGGTTCTTGGTCCGGTGCTCGGCGGCTGGCTGACCCAGGCCTATAGCTGGCGCTTTGTCTTTTACATCAACGTGCCCGTCGGCATCATCGCCTTTTTCGGTATGACGGCTTTTCTGACTGACACGCCCAGGAACGCAGCCGCGAAGCTGGATTGGTTCGGGTTTGGTACTCTGAGCCTGGCAATTGCCGCCATGCAGGTTTTGGTCGATCGCGGGGAAGAGCTCGACTGGTTTGGTTCCGGTGAGATCGTTACCGAAGCCATCATAGCGGTATCGGCATTCTATCTGTTCCTGGTCCACACTTTCACGGCGCGCGACCCCTTCGTGAAGCCTTCTATCTTTCGTGATCGCAACTTTACCGCCGGAGTCCTGTTCATCGCGATTGTCGGTCTCACTTACTACGCCTCGTTGGCGCTGCAGCCTCCGTACCTGCAGAATCTGATGAACTATCCCATCGTTAGCGCGGGTCTTGTGCTGGGTCCTCGGGGCGTTGGCACCATGGGCGCCATGTTGATTGTCGGAAAACTCATCGGGCGCGTCGATACGCGATATCTTCTGGGTTTGGGCCTGGGGCTCACGGCCTGGTCGTTCTATGTGATGACGAGTTGGACGCCGGACGTCTCGCAGACGACTATTGTAGTGATCGGCATAATCCAGGGAATTGGCCTCGGCTTTATCTTCGTGCCGTTGAGCGTAGTAACCTTATCCACGCTGACACCTGAGCGCCGGGCGGAGGGCGCGGGCCTCTACAGTTTGTCACGCAATATTGGTTCCAGCATCGGCATTTCCGTGGTGAACAGCCTGCTGACGAGGAATACGCAGGTAAACCATGCCGAAATCGCGCGAAACGTCACGTCGGTCAATCGGGCGTTCGAGGACCTTGCGATCTCGCAGTTCTGGAACCCTATCAGTGCCGCTGGACGTACGGCACTGGATGCAATGATCACCCGTCAGGCCCAGATTATCGCCTATATAGATGACTACAAACTGTTGATGATTGCGACGCTCGCCGCAATCCCACTTCTTGTCATCTTCAGTAAGCCCCCGCGCAGCGCCGCTACCGATTCCATGCACGCCGCAATGGAATGACGATGCTGGTCAGGTTGTTTCGGATATTGCGTGGAGGAATCGTGTTGCTTTCGAATGCGAGAATCGTTGCGGCGTTGCTCAGCATGGCAGTGGCGGGTTGCACTGTCGGCCCGGATTTCGAGGCGCCAGGCTCCCCCTCAGTTAGCCGCTATACCTCACCCGGTGAGCATACAGCGCCGGACCCTGAGGACAAAAAGACAGTGCCAACCCAGGCGGTTGTGCTCGGGGGAAGGGTGGCCGCCAATTGGTGGACGCTGTTCAGGTCACGGGATATCGATCTCGTTGTAAAGCAGGCCATGGCGGGTAGCCAAACGCTTGAAAGCGCAAAAGCAAAACTGGAGCAGGCGCGAGAAGCGGTCGTGGTCGCTACGAGCGCGCTCTATCCCCAGATAGGGCTCGGCGCCAATGACCAGCAAGAGAGAGTGACCGCAGCCACCTTCGGATTGACGCCCAGTGCGTTTCCGCTTCCACCGCAGTTCAATATCTTTCAGGTCGGTCCAACCGCCAGCTACACGCCCGACTTCTTTGGCGGAACGCATCGCCAGATTGAACAACAGTCCGCGCTTGCCGAATATCAGAGCGACCAGTTGGACGCGGCCTATTTGGCTTTGACCGGCAACACGGTTTCCCAGGCGCTTCAGGTAGCCGCGGCACGCGGTCAACTGAAAGCCCTCCGCGATATCCTTACTATCGATCGTCAAAACGTGGATCTTGTGCGTCAAGAACGCCAGGCTGGAACCGTGCCCGATAGCGATGTAATTACCGCCGAAAGCCAGCTCGCTGAGGACGAAACAATGCAGCCGGGACTTGAACAGCAGTTGAGCGTGGCGAAGCACGCTTTGGCGGTTCTGGTCGGGCAGGCGCCGGGCAACTGGTCGTCACCGGATTTCGATCTGGATGCGCTCACCTTGCCGGGGCGTTTGCCCGTTAGTATTCCGTCGGAACTCGTTCATCAACGCCCTGATATTCATGCGGCTGAAGCGCAACTGCATGCAGCGAGCGCCCAGATTGGAATCGCAACCGCGCAACTTTATCCGTCCATAACACTTTCAGCCGGCGTCAGCGCTTCGTCGTTGAATGGAGGCCCGTTATTCAACCCGGGCGGCCTCGTATGGAGTGTCGCCGCGGGACTTACGCAGCCCATTTTCGATGGCGGCATGCGGGAGGCTGAACGTCGCTCCGCGCTCGCCGCGTTCAAAGCCTCTGCCGCTGATTACAAGCAGACTGTATTGCAAGCCTTCGGGCAAGTCGCGGACATCCTGCAAGCCCTTACGCATGATACGAATCTCCTGGCTGCTCAAAAACACGCGCTGACGATGGCTTCGGAGGCTGTACGTTTGCAGCGCATCAACTATGGCAGCGGCGGCTCCGGCATTATCGGTCTGCTCGATGCTCAGCGGCAGCTTCAGCAGGCCGAACTCGGCTACATTCGCGCGGAGGCGCAGCGCTATCAAGATACCGTTCAGCTTTTGGTAGCCATGGGGGGAGGCTGGTGGGACCAAAAGCTTGCCTCTGGGGAAGTTGATACCAAGCACCAAAAACGCCCTTGAGAGGCGCTGGACAGCGAAGTGACGGAGATCTCATAGGAACAGCGTATTGAGGCTGATTGCCCAGGCCGGCGTAGTCGTGGCGGCTTTCGACGCCGTTCCCTATGCTGCGCTTATGAAAGATGGCGCCAGCCTGTCTCGATTTCCTATGCTTTGTTTCTCATATTCGATCAGCAAACGATTGCCACGCGCGACTATCGTCGCGCGCCAGGACGGCGTTGCCTGGACAACGAGTTCAGGCCTTGGGGATTATAACGTCCGCGAAACGGCAGAGCGTTTGATGGGTGGGCCGGGCGGTCGAAATCGGCATCCGCTCGTCTTAAAGACGATTTGCAGAGAGCCAAGATGAAAAAACAGGAAATTCGCCGGGCAGTCATTCGCGAATGGATGGCGCTTCCCAGCGACAAGCGATTGAACGAGGAACAGGCCGCCAACTTTGCCACGGCGGCGATGCATCGCTACGAGCTTCCGCGCAGCCGCCGCCCCCCTCACCAGGTGATAATGGGTTGGCTGTTGTCACGAAAAGCGAAGGCGTGACCAACGATCGAAATATATCGCAGCGGCGGTCTCCCGACCGCCGCTGAGTTGCTTGCGCTTAGGAGTATGAGTCTTTCGCCGGGTGTGCAAGCAAACGCTTCCTTTTGGTCATTTGCAGTTTGACAAGGAGATCGCCTCGCATGGCCGATCACAGTTCGATTCCTTCAAGGAGAGATATTTCGAATTCGCCTCCCTCGCGCAGGGTTGGGCATGATGTCTTGACTTGGAAAGAGGGGGCAGAGAAGAACGTCGCTGAAATCTATAATCAGGCCGGCGACGATTATATCGCCTATGCGGATGGCGATCTGACGCAGCCGTTCGCCTTTAACGGCATGCACGCGTACGCGGATCGCTGCGTCTGGACGCTTCTGGAGAAGAAGCTGGTTGAGCTGCGGGCTTCCGGTGCGAGTTGCGTGCGCTTCCTGGACGCAGGGTGCGGCCCAGGTACATGGTTGTGGCGGCTGGTCATCCGGGCCCGCGCCCTTGGCTTCACCAGTATCGTTGCGCGGGGCTTTGACATCGCGGAGGCTCAAATTGAGCGGGCCCGGTTGCTGGCTCGGGATCTCTCGGGCGTTCCTGGCGTGGATTTCACATTTGAGGTCGCAGACCTTACGGCTCGGTTACCCGAATCCGACGCCTCGGTAGACATCACTTTGTGCCTCTATAGCGTCCTCAGTCATCTTCCCGTGGCCAGCCTGGCAGATGTCTCAACAGAGATCGCGCGCGTTACCTCTGGACATTTCATAACCACGGTGCGTTCGATCGGTAGTCCTGCGACAGCCTTTGTTGAATCGATCGAGAGTGTCCGGCAACTGAAACAGGATCATGTTCGGGACCGCTGCGAAATCGAACTGAGCGGCGGACGGCATATTGCATTCAACTTTCACTTGTTTACCGCATCCGAATTGCGCCGCTGTTTCTCGAACCACTTCGACATCGAGGATTTGCGGGGGCTTGACCTGTTTCACAGCCGTTTCTCGCCTGACCCTCGCTGGAACCCGGCCCATCTGCAAGATAGCCTGGCAGATGACCTCCTGCGGTTCGAAGAGACCCACGCCACGAATCGCGCGTTCATGGACCACGCCGCACACCTGCTGCTCGTGGCCCGCAGCAAGGAAGCCGGGAAGCTGAGGCTCGTACATTCGGCCGCATCGGGGTGACCGGTCCGGCAAGTAACGTACTGAACTTGGTAAGTCCAATGGGACTCACCGACAACAACATCCTGCTAAATATCGTTGATGGGACCTCGGCGGATGATAACTGGCTCGCTGAACAAGGGAAGCCGTTGCCATTCAGCCAACGAGATAACCAGGTGACGACCATCGACTCTGATCTTGACGCGATCCGCGCCGACATTCTCACAGAAAGTCGCCGGATCTCCGTCGCGTCGTTTCATAACAGCCTGGTTGCTCATGGCAAACCTCGTCGGAGTATATTTTAGCCGCCAGAAGCGGATCGATTTTTTGTAATGTAATTGAGAGAGTATTTGAATCCCAGACGGAAGGGGTATCGATTTTATATCGACGCAGTAAATGCCCGGCATAGTTTGAAAAGGCCGGAGCTGCCTGATAAATTTATTATGAGATTCCTATATGGTGGCCCCGCCAGCCGTCTCGATTCTTTACGGCGTTCGGACCATCCTGCCAAATCAGCGATTTGTGGCTCCGACGAGCGGTTATCATCTTGCTTACGGCCAATTCGACATCGGTCGGTCACGAGCCCTCGAAACAACATCACGGCGGTGTGATTTCGGTGTTCAGCATCCGGTTTGGCTCGCGTGCGGCGAACCTCGGGATGGGCTGAGGAATTGCAAGGCATCGCATTGATTTTACTTCCACCAACCAAGGGAGCGCTCCGGTGATCGAAGGCGTCGGGATTCCGCAACTCAATCCGAAAATGCCGGCCTATCGCGCATATATCGTCGGGCTACACGGACAATGTATCAGAGCGGTTGAGATTGATTGCGTCGATGACGACGCTGCCATCGAATGCGCCAAGCACCTCATCGACGGTCGCGATGTGGAACTTTGGCAGATGGATCGGCCGATAGCGCGGTTCGACTTTGCGTCAAAAAGAATAATAAGAAAATAGAAGTTCTATAGTTTCGCGCCATCGATTCCGAATCGAGACGTGCGCGGCCCGACGGTTCGAATGCTCGGCCTCCTGTTACTCATCGTGAGGCTGAGTTCGAGCACGTCGGGAAAAGGGCGGGGCGGCATTACCGAACCGCTTGCTGTTGTCAGCGCATCGGAGCTAACCTCAAGGGAGAAGCGACGGCCCTTTCGGATGGTCTTCCCGTGAAGGGGCTCGAACCCTCCGATGGAAAGTAACGCCCGAAAGTCAATGCCCCGGCGGTTTGAGGCATACGACCACCAGCGGGCTGTCTGAAGCGGTTGGCGTCAAACCACAGGAGGCCGAGTTTTCACTCAGAAAATTTGCCGGCTTCCGGCTGGACCCGCAATACGCGGTTACAAGCACTGCATTCATGTCACACTCAGCCTGACAGGACTGCAACTGACAGTTCACCCGGATGACCTCGGTCTGCGAAGACTGTCCGGGTGGTCCGGGCGGTCCCATTTGGCCTTGGGGGCCTTGCGGACCGGAAGGACCTTGCGGTCCCGCCGCACCCATCGGACCCGGTGATCCCGGCGGTCCCTCATCCCCCTTTGGGCCTTTGGAATCCTCGCCACAACTTGAGAGGAATATCGACATGGCCATCGCGGCCATGACAAGAAAGGAACGTGCGGGAACCATTATCATCCTCGATCTTCGTTAGGGTGTGCGACGGCGAGGCCGATCAGTGAACAGGAAAATTCAGATCGTCCGAACTGTCTGTTGACGTATAGTTTTGTGCTTTTTTTCCAGATCATTTAGCCGGAAGCCGGAGGTGTATGTTGCACTGTATAACGGCCTCCCCCACGAAGGGAACGCAGCCACAGGCTGAAGCGGTCAAGGTAAAGGTAGATGACCGGCGTCGTATAAAGCGTCAGTACCTGACTCACGATCAGGCCGCCGACGATCGCGATACCGAGCGGCTGCCGTAATTCGCCGCCGTCACCCGCGCCGATGGCGAGCGGCAGGGCGCCGAGCAAC
>Ga0116129_1000837_pt1 | contig 18350 bp, 12 predicted proteins | sample June2015DPH_17_2_FD_89732 | JGI IMG/M metagenome (GOLD analysis project Ga0116129, IMG submission 89732) | Peatland microbial communities from SPRUCE experiment site at the Marcell Experimental Forest, Minnesota, USA - June2015DPH_17_10 | ecosystem: Environmental > Terrestrial > Soil > Wetlands...
CGTCGGGTCACCGTCTAGAAGGTAGAAGGTGATCGAGGCGAGTACACCCGTGTAGCCAATGGAGATCCGCTCGTGCGCGAACCAAGCGCGCGGTGGAAAGCCCAGGCGGGTCACTTCTCGCAGCGCCTCGCTCTGCTCCTCGTTCAAGCCCGCGTACATATCGCCGCTGCCGCCCGGCTCAATGGCATCGATGATCCCGTCGAACTTGCCTTGCAATATCCTCATCGCACGCGCCTGCACCGTGAAGACATTGGGCATCGACAGCGGACTTCCATGGATGAACGGCACGGCGCCGTCCCAGACACCGGTGGTGTGCTCGATGCAGGCAATGGATTTGTAGCCACCACCGCTACCCCCATAAACATACCCATAGGGGCGGCCGCCGCCGTACATCTTCTGCGCCAGCACACGCGAGTACTGCGCCGTCGCCGCGCTGGCGCGCCAGTTGGTGATGTCTTGTGCGCCGGCCATCGTCAGCGAACCCATGTTGGATTCGACCAGATACCCGCCGCTCGAGAATGCAAAGCCGATCGAGTCGCCATCCAGACCGGCGAGGCGACCATAGGCCGCGTTTTCGTTGCCGGCAATGTGCATGACGGGATGAAAAAAGCGTCCCTGGTACGCTTCCGCGGGAGGAAAATACATCGAGAACTTCAGCGGCGTATCGGTAAAGCCACCATGCACATAACGGTGACGTACCGGCTGATCGCGCCATTCATCGATGTCGATATAGGGCTTCGTATACAAAGGGTCGGTGTTCTGCAAAGGGTCGGTGTTCGGCATGGTTGACTCCTGCTTTTCAGCGCCTGCTGTGAGCGACGCGGCGATCGTGGAAGCGACGATCAGGGATAGGGTATCGCGTCGCATAACCATGGGTTGCTCCGCCATATGTTTTGAGTGATGCGGCCCCGAAGCCGTCGAGGACTATATCGAAGTAGTCCGTGTGTGCCAAGCGTGCGGTATTTATTTCCGCGAAGCGGAATATTGAAAAATTGCTTTACCGCGCGGTATCCATCATGCTAAGAGCAGCGTCAGCATTGCGCGAAGACCCAATTTCGAATGATTGCGCGATCGCAAATAAAAAAGGGGGATCACGATGCACCGTCTCAAAAACATCGCGTGCTTTGCCGTGCTGATTGCAGGCGCGGCCTCGGTCACCGCACAAGATAGGACGCCGGCATCCGCGGCGACACAAGCCATCGTGCACCTCGGCACGAAGGCGCAAGAATTCTATCTTTCGAAGATCACCGTCTCCGATCTCGTCAAATCCTACGACTTCTACACCAAGGTGATTGGAATGAAGCTCGCAACCTCGGCGGAGATGCCCGCGCCCAAGGCGCCGACCGCAAGCGATCCCGAAAAGGAATTTACCGAGATTCCACTCAACTTCAGCGGCTCCATGGCCGATCCGATATTCGTGTTGATCAAGCGCCGTGGGAAAACGCCGTCGGCCGAAGCGGCTGAGATGGTGACATTGGGATTCAAGATGCGCAGCACGAAGGAAGTGGTCGATCGCGCAATCCAATCCGGCTATAAGTTGGTGCGAACCCTGCCTCAGTTGAAGCTCAACTTTCTGGCTGATCCCGACGGCTACGGTGTCGAATTGATCGAGGCACCGCCGTTTTGAAGAAACTGCCGCCGCCACTTGGGGAGAATGGGCGGCGGCAGACACGTGGATAACCGCGGATGCGGCCACCCGTGCTCAAGTGGCAATGACCTCGCCGATCGGGCGCGAGGTTTGCATCGCTCGCAATGGTGCGAATTCCGGCCAGGGGAACGCGACCGGCAGCGAATAGTGCATCGGACATACCAACTCCCTCTGATCTGAATCCGCGCGCAGGCGCTAAGGCCATTATTAGCACCAGCCCTAGGCCCAAGCAACAATATTCCGGCAAAACTTGATCACTGCTAACTACGGTGTTAGCAGCGGTCACGGTGGTAGACTCTGCGCATCGATAGAAATCCCAGTCAAGGCTAAGAATGGCGTCAAAACGCAGGCTCGGCTCAGAAGATTCCGAGATGCGCGCGGCAATCATCGATGCGGCGGCTCAGGTACTGCAGGAAGAGGGATTCATCTCACTGACATCGCGCCGGGTGGCCGAGCGCGCTGGTTTGAAGCCGCAGCTGGTGTACTACTACTTTCGGACCATGGACGATCTGGTGGTCGCAGTCGTGCGCCGCGGCGGCGATTATGGTCTTAGCCGCATGGCCAGGGCATTGGCGTCGAAGAATCCTGTACGGGCTATCTGGGAGCAGGAGTCTGACGGGCGCTTCGCCGGCCTCGCCATGGAGCTCCTCGCTCTTTGCGTTCACCATGAAAGTATTCAGGCGGAAGTCGTACGCTATGCTGAACAGGCCCGTCGGCTCCAAGCGGAGGCGATCGCACACTATCTTGAGTTGCGCGGCAAGAAGTCACCCATTCCACCGCTCGCTGTGGCCACCTTGGTGGCAGCCGTGGGACGGCTTTTGATGCGCGAAAAGGCCTGTGGTATGAGCCTGGGGCACCGTGAGATCGATCAGGTGGTTGAGGACTGGCTGGGGCGGCTGAGCTTCGAGGGGGATACGAAACCACTGGAGCATCGGACCCGTGCGAAGCGGCGCAAAAAGACCGCCCGCGCGAAGTCCAGGCAGGTCACCGGCCGAATCGCTTAGTTGGACCGGCGCGGGCTCGCCGTGCTCAGTGCGCACGTACGGTCGCGCGCCGCTCGGCGCCTCGCACAGGCAGGCAGGTTATCGGGGCGCGCTCCCGGCCGCACTTCTGGCCCGTTCGCGTAATTCGCGCTTCAGGATCTTGCCAATGGCGCTGCGCGGCAGTTCATCGACGATATGGATCGCAGCCAGGCGCTGCGTTTTTCCGAGGTTGCCGTTCGCATGGGCAAGTATCGCGAACGGGTCGTGCGAGCGGCGCAGCACGACGAATCCTACCGGTGTTTCACCCCACCGCTCGGAAGGTGCCCCGACGACCGCCGCGTCCTCTACGTCAGGATGCGACTTCAGCGCCGCCTCCAGATCGGATGGGTCGGGGCCGATACCGGCGGCGGCGAGCCAGGCGTCGCCGGATTTTTCGTCGGCGCGGAAATCGAGGCGAATCTGCTGAACGGCAGATCCATCCGGCGGCACCAGGCTTTGGAGAGCCGGATCGACAAACAACCACCGGGCGCCGCAGTCGGCCAGCATGGCGCCGATGGCGGCAGGCGTCGAGGAGTTGGACAGCGGCGCCGGAATCGCGCCCAGGCTCAGGATCGCCAGATAGGCGGCCGCATAGCGTACCGAGTTCAGGCCCAGCAGGGCCACCAGGTCGCCTTTGCGGACCGCATCTCGGTGCAGGCTGAGCGTGATGCGATCGATCGACTCGCCGAGCTGCCTCCATGTGCAGCGCGACTGCTCGTCGGCAAGCGCCTCCCGCTCGGGACATTGTTCGACGTGCAGGCGGATGAGAGCGCTCAATTGGCCGAACGGTGCGGCCAATGCGTGCGACAGCCGGCGGCGACCCACTGGCGATGGCAGTTTGCATGGCGGGCGATTATGCAAATGCCGAATGACAATCGTCAACGGATTCGGAATATAATTCCGCAGAGAGGCGAATCGAGGCGATATGCCGGATCCATGGTCCGCCGGATGAGGTAAACTCGGAGTGGCTGGTAGGCAATCAATAGGCGGCTAGGTTCTTGAGGAAACGCAGCAACTACAAGTCTCCCAAGGCAAAGGGATCCGGCCGGCGCAATCCGTTTCCAGGGGACCGGCAATTCGTCGGCGCGCTGTATCGCGGACTCGAGATTCTGCGCTGCTTCAGGCGCACGGACGGCTCGCTGGGTAATCAGGAGCTTGCCAAGCGCAGCGGGCTGCCGAAGGCGACAGTCTCCAGACTGACCTATACCTTGAGCAAGCTGGGGTATCTCGTCTACTCGAGCGACGAAGGCAAGTATCGAATGGGTGTTCCGGTCCTCGGCCTGGGCTATACCTGTCTCGGCGGCATGAAAATACGCGAGGTCATGCAGCCGCACATGCAGGAGGTGGCAGAGTATGCCGGCGACGGCGCGCTGGTCTCACTCGGCGCGCGCGATGATTTGACCATCACATATCTTGCCTGCGCGCGCAGCGTCGGCGTGATCTCCCTGCAGTTGAGCGTCGGCTCACGCATCTCGCTGGCGCGCTCGAGCATCGGGCGCGCTTACCTCGCGGCCGCCCGTGACGAGGAGCGCGAGAGCCTGATGGAGCGAATGCGCGCGCATTACGGAGAGGAGCGATGGCCGTCCATCCGCAAAGGGATCATGCGGTCCCTGCAGGAGGTCCGTACTGAAGGGTACTGCGTCAATTTTGGGGACTGGCATCCGCAGATCAATGCAGTGGCGGTGCCTTTCCGGCCCGCGCATGCGGACGCGCCGGTGCTGGCGGTCAATTGCGGCGGCCCATCGTATGTTCTGACGGCCGAGCGGCTCCGGAAGAGTCTCGCGCCCCGCTTGGTCGAGATGGTTCGCAGGGTTGCCTCGTATACCCATATGGACACGTCGGCCTGAATCCAATTCAAAGCGGGGCTCGCTGATCCCCCGACCGCGCCGGGGGATCCCTACGAACTTAGGTCATTTGAATTTCACCCGCAGCGTGGCTCCGTAGGTGCGCGGCGCCGTCAAGTAAGAAGCGATGGTGTTGTATTGGAACGGGGAATCGAAGGCCACGCCGTAATAATATTTATTGGTGAGGTTCGCACCCCAGATCTCGACCGTCCATGACTCATCCAGGGCGCCGATGCCGACACGCCCGTCCAGCAAGCCGTAGGCTCCCTGGATTTTTCGAGGATCAAGATCCGAGCCGGTATTGTAGGAGGAGCTGTATTTCTCCTCCAGGCTGCTGCGCAAGCCGAGCGAGCCGGTCAGCGGCACTTGATAGCTGCCGGCTAGCACGCCGGACCAGAGCGGTGCGAACGACAGTCGATTGTTTTCGCGGAAGGTGCAGGCGGTATCGCCGGCGCCTCCGCAGAAATCCGAAATTGTCGAAGCCGAGCCGAAGTTGTCGATGTTGGTCAAGTCCTGGGTCACGCCGCCGCTGATGGTGAAGCCCTGCAGCGGTGTCGCCCATGCGAAATCCAGATCGACGCCTTTGGACACTACTTTAGGCAGCGTATTGACGACGAACTGAACGCCGGTAAAGGTGTTCAGCTGGAAATCGGTATACGCTTGATAAAAGTACGACGCGTTGAGGCGCAGCGTCTTGTTGAACAGCGTGGTCTTGATGCCGATCTCGCCGGACTCGACGGTTTCCCGCGGAAATGCCGTGTTGTACTGCGGCGTGATGCCCAAAGGATCGGTTGCGCTGGGGGGTGCCGTGACGCGAGACAGGTTGAATCCGCCCGCCTTGTAGCCGTTCGCCCACGAGGCATAAGTCATGACCTCCTCGTTGATGTGATACGCCAGCTTGGCGGTGCCGGACAGATTGTTTTCATTATCCGTTTGATTGAAACCGTTACCGTTGAAGAGTGGATTGGTTCCGGTATAGCAGCCGTAGCCCACCAGGAATTGCTGGGAAGCGACCGGAAGCGTGGAAATCGCACCGAGGTTATTGAGCAGTGCGCTGCAGCCGGCACCGCCGCCCGCGGCGTTGTAACTTGCGCTCGCCGTCTTCTTGTCGTTCGTATAGCGCGCTCCGACGGTGAGGTCCAGGGCCTGCGTGATGGAATAAGTCTCGTTGGTGAAAAGAGCGGTGCTGCGGGCGTCCTGTCTATAGCTGTCGTTATAGCCGGTGTCGGCAAAGGTGGCGCCGGGCGCATTTCCGGTGATTTGTGATACCAGCAGCGGGTCAAATCCCAATCCTCCGGCTTCCGATGCCACGGCGCTGATATAGGGTTCGAACTGGCTGCCTTGCAAGGCCAGCGTCCGAGTCGCCAGGATCTCGTTGCTGAAGAAAAAGCCGCCCAACCAGCTGACGGGCCCGTTCTTGCCCGCCAGGCGCAACTCCTCGCTGACTTGCTTGAAGTCGGTGGAGTTGGCGCTGCCCTCGTTGGGGAAGGTCAAAAGATCGATGCCGGTGTAATCGACATCGTTGCCGCCGGACTCGGTATTGTCGCGCCAGGCGGTAATCGAGGTCAGCTTGCCGAAGCCGAGGTTCCAGTTGACTTCGGCGGACACGCCCATGTCGCGTATGTACTGATTTATGGGTTGATTCGCGTACGCCAGGTAGCTGTTGGGCAGGAGCTGATTTTGCCCATAGGTATTGGCCAACGGAGAGTTGCCGAGCGCGCCGATCTTGCCACCGAGCAACGGGGTCGAAGCGAAGGTATTGACCAGCCCCTGAAAAGGGCCCGCATACTCCACCACGGCGCCGCAGCAGGATTCGTCGCGCTTGCTATAGTCCGCGATGAGCAGAATGTCCAAATCATCGCTGGGCGTGATGGACAGCTGGCCGCGGCCCGTGAACATGTGGCGGCTGTCGGTGTTGTTCTGCGTATTCGGACCGATGCCGTCATTCACCTGCAAGAAGCCTTGCTGCTGCTGGAAGCCGAAGTACAAACGGCCCGCCATGATGTCGTTCAGGGGTCCGGTGATCGAGCCCCTGAATTCTCGGTCGTTGAAGTTGCCGCCGGTGATTTCCGCCGTGGCGCCAAACGTGCTCGATGGTCGCTTGGTGGTCACATTGATCACGCCGGCATCGTTATTCTGACCGAACAACTCTCCTTGCGGACCGTAAAGCACCTCGATTTGGTCGATTTCGCCGAGGTCGCCGAAGGCGACGCCGTTGCGAGGACGGTAGACGCCGTCGATGTTCACGCCGACGGACGATTCCAGGCCAGGGTTGTCGCCCACCGTGCCGATGCCGCGGATGCGTGCGGTGGTGATGTTCTCATCGCCCTCCGAGGTGACCGTAAGACCCGGCGTCAAGATCGTCAGGCTTCTGATGTCCGTTATGCCCGCATCCTTGATTTGCTGCGCCGACACCGCGATCACGGAGATGGGCACGTCCTGAAGATTTTCCGAGCGCTTCTCAGCCGTGACGATGATCTCCGACAGGGACGGCCCCGCCGCTGCGCTCGATGAGTCAGCTGGGTTCGGTGCGTCCGCAGCCTGTGCATAGGCGCCGGGCAGCCCACCCCCAATCGCGAGAGCGAGACACCAGGCGCGAGGAAGGGAAGCCATTTTATGGGCGCTGCCGCGCCTCGCCCCCGAAAGAGCGATTCCTTGGATTAGACTCATCGAGTTCTCCTCATGCATATTCTTGCGGGTCATGCGCCGCGTTCGTGTTACTTATCGATCCGATGTTGCAGGCTAGCCACACCCGTCACAACGGTTTCCCCCTAAATGGGAGCACTCCGGCCCGTATGTTGAGCGCGTATACTGGCTGGAGCAAGTGCTTGTTGAGCTTACGGAAAGAGCGTCTCACTGCCTTATCCGCAAGCGTCATCCAATTGACACTGGGCGCCACGTTCGATATTCAATTACGTCTTAACGGCGCAACGCATCGGTGTAAGAATTGAGTTATGCGAAATCCCGACAAATGGCAGCCGCCGGATCCGGATGAGTCGCCAAATGAAAATTCGCGCCGCGCGGCCTTGGTCGGGCTGCTGGTGGTCTTGCTGCTGCTGGGCGGCGCGCTGCTGGTGACCCACATTCTGGGCAACGCGTCGAAGTTTCAGGATTGTTCGATATCGGGGCGTGCTAATTGCGCGGAGGCGCGCTGAATTCGCCGGCGCAACCAGCCACAGGATAGAGGCTCAACAAAACCGTCTGGCCACGCCGTTTGGTCCTCGCGGCCCAACGGAACTCGTGGTGCCCCCCGGGCATCGGGCTCGCTACGCTGCCAACACGCCTTTCGCCTTCGCGGTGTGCGTGGCCATCAGGTCCATCAGCGCCGGCGACAGGCAATCGTAGGGTTCTAGCTTGAGCGATTTGAGCTGTGCGCGGATAGCCCCCATTTGATCCGGCTTGACGCCCGATTCAATGACCGACGAGACGAATGCCGCGAATTCCGGCGCGGCCCAGCCCGCGGTTGTAAACAACTCGGGGTGCACGAAATCAAAGCCGTAGAAAGGATGGTTCTTATTTTCGATGCGTCCATACATGTGCACGCCGCAACCGCTGCAGGCGTGGCGCTGGATCGGCGCCGAGGCGTCGACCAGCTTCAGTTTCTGGGCGTTGGCCGTGACCTCGAGCTTGTCGCGCGGCACCACGGCGATCAGCGAGAAGGTGGCGCCGCTGGGCTTCCAGCATTTGGTGCAGCCGCAGACGTGATTGAAGGCAACGTTGCCCTGGATCTTCACGGTGACGGGCGCGGAGCTGCATTTGCATTTCAAGTCGCCGCCGCTGAAATTGGCGGTACCGCTCTTGACGCCTTTGTCCACGGCAGGATGTATCGCTACGCTCATGTTGGTTGCTCCATGAATCAAGTTTTTATCGAGTGCGCTCCCCGGCGCTGTGCGCTGCCCGGCGGCGAGCATTATAGTCCCTTCAAAACGCCGGATCGAAGGCAACTTCGCCCTGCAGGGCGACCTGGTAGGCAAGCCGATGGCGGCGCAGTGGGCCATTTGATATGGTGACTCATCCCCCCTCCGAGCCGGATCCGATGACTGCGTTGGCCTCGTTTCATCCAGCCGTTGCTGCGTGGTTTACACGTACCTTCGCGGCGCCGACGCCGGCGCAGAGCGCTGCGTGGCCGGCGCTGGCGGCGGGCAAGCACGTATTGGTGGCCGCGCCCACCGGCTCGGGCAAGACATTCGCCGCCTTTCTCGCCGCCATCGATCAACTGGTCAAAGAGGGTCTGGCCGGGCCGCTGCCGGACGAAACGCGCATCGTCTACGTATCGCCCCTCAAGGCGCTGTCGAACGACATCCAGCGCAATCTCGAGGCGCCGCTCAACGGCATACGCGATGAGCTCAACGCGTTGCAGCTGCCGGACGTGGAGATCCGCGCCGTGGTGCGCAGCGGCGACACCACGCAGTCGGAGCGCGCCGGCATGCGGCGCCGGGCGCCGCACATCGTGGTCACGACGCCCGAGTCCTTGTACATCTTGCTCGGCTCGCAGAGCGGCAGGGACATGCTGTCGACTTGCCGCACGGTCATCGTCGATGAAATTCACGCCATCGCAGGCAACAAACGCGGCACTCACCTGGCCGTTTCGCTCGAGCGCCTGCAGGCGTGCACGGTGGGACGGCTGACGCGCGTGGGATTGTCCGCCACGCAAAAACCGATCGAGGAGGTGGCGAGGTTCCTCACCGGGGCTGCCGACGCGGAGTGCACCATCGTCGACAGCGGGCACGTGCGCCGCCGCGATCTGGCGCTGGAAGTGCCGCCGGCGCCTCTCGAAGCGGTGATGTCCGGCGAGGTGTGGACGCAGGTTTACGACCGCCTGGCGCAGCTGGTGTTGGAGCACCGCACCACGCTGGTGTTCGTCAATACCCGCCGGTTGGTGGAGCGAGTCGCGCGGCATCTGTCCGAACGTCTGGGCGAGGAGCACGTGGCCGCGCACCACGGCAGTCTCTCCAAGGAACGCCGGCTCGACGCGGAACAACGCCTGAAGCGCGGCGAATTGAAAGTGCTGGTGGCGACGGCCTCGCTGGAATTGGGTATCGACATCGGCGATGTGGACCTGGTTTGTCAAATTGGCTCGACGCGCTCCATCAACGCCTTTCTGCAAAGGGTGGGAAGAGCGGGACATTCGGTCGGCGGCATTTCCAAAGGACGGCTCTTTCCGCTGTCGCGCGACGAACTGGTGGAATGCGCGGCGCTGCTCGATGCGGTGCGGCGCGGCGAACTCGACCAGCTCAGCGTGCCGGAGAATGCCCTCGACGTGCTGGCGCAGCAGATCACCGCCGAGGTAGCGGCGCGCGAATGGCACGAGGACGAATTGTTCGCGCTCCTGCGCCTTGCCCATCCCTACAGAAATCTATCGCGCGGCGATTTCGACGCTTGCCTGCGTATGCTGGCGGAGGGCTTCAGCACGCGCCGCGGGCGGCGCGCGGCGCTGCTGCATCACGATGCGATCAACAAGATGCTGCGCCCGCGCAAGGGCGCGCGGCTCACGGCGATCACTTCGGGCGGCGCCATTCCGGACAACGCCGACTATCGCGTCATGTTGGAACCGGAATCGATACTAATCGGATCGGTGAATGAGGATTTCGCGGTCGAGAGCCTGCAGGGTGATATTTTCCAGTTGGGCAATACCTCGTATCGCATACTGCGCGTGGAGCGCGGCACGGTGCGGGTCGAGGACGCGCATGGACAGCCGCCCTCGATTCCTTTCTGGTTGGGTGAGGCGCCGGGGCGCACGCTGCAGCTGTCGTCGGCCGTATCCAGGCTGCGCCAGGAATTCGAACAGCATTTGACGCAGGATCCCGGCTCGGTGCCGCGGTGGCTGGAGACGATCGGTATCGACGAGGCGGCGGCAGCGCAGATCGTGCAGTACCTGAGCGCCGGCCGTGCGGCACTCGGGTCTCTACCGACATTGCAGACGGTTGTGTTCGAACGCTTCTTCGACGAGTCGGGCGGAATGCAGCTCATCATCCATTCGCCCTACGGCAGCAGAGTGAACCGCGCCTGGGGACTGTCCCTGCGCAAGCGCTTCTGCCGCACATTCAACTTCGAATTGCAGGCGGCGGCGACCGAGGATCACATCGTACTGTCGCTGACGCATGCGCATAGTTTCGAGCTGGCCGAAGCCGCCCGCTACGTGCACTCCAGCAGCGCGCGGCACATTCTGATACAAGCGTTGTGCGCGGCGCCGATGTTCCAAGTGCGCTGGCGTTGGGATGCGGGCATCGCGCTGGCGCTGCCGCGCTTCCGCGGCGGCAAGAAGATTCCGCCGCAAATCGCGCGCATGAACGCGGAGGATCTGCTCGCTGCCGTGTTTCCCGATCAAGTGGCGTGCGCGGAGAATCTGCCCGGCGAGATCGAGGTGCCGGATCATCCACTGGTGAAGCAGACCATCCGCGATTGTCTCGAGGATGCGATGGACATCGACGCCTTCGAGGCGCTGCTGCGCGGACTCGAGAGCGGCGCCGTGCAAGTGATTGCCCGTGATCTCACCGAACCCTCGCCATTGGCCTTGGAAGCGTTGAACGCCAGGCCGTACGCGTACTTGGACGATGCGCCGCTGGAAGAGCGGCGCACCCAGGCCGTCATGAGCCGCCGCTGGCTGGATCCGACCGATGCGGCGGACATCGGCAAGTTGGACCCGGAGGCGATCGCGAGGGTCCGCGAGGAGGCGTGGCCGGATGCCGACTCCGCCGACGAGCTGCATGATGCGTTGTTGTGGCTGACGTTCATGACCGAGCATGAATGCGCCGGCAATCCTGCCTGGCCCGCACTCATGGAGGAGCTGGTAGCCACGGGCAGGGCGGTGAAACTCACCTCGGACCCCCCAGTGTTGTGGGTGGCCACCGAGAGACGGGCGTTGTTTCCGCCTTGCGAGGCGAGCCTGGTCGAGATCGTGCGCGGCCGGCTCGAGGGGTTGGGTCCCGTCAGCGCGGCGAGCATCGCCGGTTCGCTGGGTGCATCCGCCGGCAGCATCAATATCGCGCTAGCCGCGCTCGAGGCCGAAGGCTTCGCGATGCGCGGCCGCTATACGGCTTCAGGCTTGGACGATGAGTGGTGCGAGCGGCGGCTGCTGGCGCGCATTCATCGCTACACCGTGAAGCGCCTGCGTGCCGAGATCGAAGCCGTGCCGGCCAGGGACTTCGTGCGTTTCCTGTGCGAATGGCAGCGGGTTCTACCGGAAGCGCGCATGCAGGGCTCCGACGCGCTGGCCGCCGTACTGGCCCAGCTCGAGGGATTCGAAGCACCGGCCGCGGCGTGGGAGACCGAGATCCTCCCCTCGCGCATCGCCGAATACGATCCGGAATGGTTGGACGAGCATTGCCGTGCGGGGCGCTTCATGTGGACCCGATTGGCGGCACGCAGCGCGATGCGCAGCGATGCGGCCGGCCTGCGCGATGCGGCCGGCGTGCGCGATGCATCGACACCCGGTACATCGGCGCCCGGTACATCGGCATCCGGCGCTTTGCCGCCCGGTGCAGCGCCGGTCCGCTCGACGCCGATCGTGCTGCTGGCCAGGCGCAACGCAGGCCACTGGTCCAGCCTGATCGGGCCGCCGGATGCGACCCGCCTGACATCGAAGGCGCAGGCCGTTGCGGATGTCATCAAGGAATTCGGCGCGTCCTTCTTCGATGAGATTGCGCAGCACGCCGGCCTGCTGCCCTCCGCGGCCGAGGATGCCTTGGCGGAATTGGTCGCGGTGGGCATGGTGAACTCGGATAGTTTCGCCGGCCTGCGGGTATTGTTGATGCCGAGCGGCAGGCGCGGCAAATTGAATTCCTATGCGGCCAGGCGCAAACGCCGCACGGCGCTGTTCGGCATGGCGGATGCGGGACGATGGGCGCTGGTGCGGCGGCCGAGTACGGCCGCCGCCGAACACAAGGATCAGGCGGTTGAGCAGGTGGTGCGCACGTTATTGCGCCGCTGGGGCGTGATCTTCTGGAAGCTGCTGACGCGCGAGGCGCAATGGCTGCCGCCGTGGCGCGAGATTCTATCCTGCTGCCGCAGGCTCGAGGCGCGCGGCGAGATCCGTGGCGGCCGCTTCGTCGCCGGATTCTCGGGAGAACAATACGCCACGCCCGAAGCGGTGGGACTGTTGCGGGAAATGCGCCGCAAGGCGCCTACGCAGCAATACTTGTCATTGTCTGCCGCCGATCCCTTGAACCTGCTGGGTATCATCACCCCGGGCAGCAGGCTTGCGTCATTGGCCGGCAACCGATTGCTGTACCAGGACGGCCTGCCGATGGCGGTGTACGCGGCGGGCGAGGTCCGATTCCTGGAGACTCTCGCGCCGAAAGATCAGTGGGAAGCACAAGTGGCGCTGCTGCGCCGGCAAGCACCCGTGCTGGTCGAGTTCGAGTCATCCGCAGCCGCCGCCGTGCCGACCGCAACCGGATCGTTCTGACCGAAGCGCCCACGGCCGGCGGAACCCGCCACGCGCTGCTTTTGTTGAATGTGACGAACCAGTACAATCATCAGTACGATGAATACGACCAGAATCCCACTCAATACGCGAGCCCGCCGCACGGATTTATAGTTAGAACTCGTCGGGGCTAGTCCTAGACAATAACCAATTACGACGGCGGACCAGCACTCATCGCATGAGCCGTACACTTGAGCGGTTGCAAAGTATTACGAACTACCTTTATTTTTGGTTGAGCGCATGGCCGGTCGCGGCGGCGCGTTGATCGCGACTAGGAGGAAATTAGGATGAAAGCTGTCTTTTCTGCTGTGCTCGGCGCCGTGCTGCTGGCGGTTTGCGGATCGCCGGCGCGAAGCGCGCCAACCTGGAGCGAAGGCGTCAACTACTTCTTGATCCAACCGGCGCGGCCGACCTCATTGCCAAGCGGCAAGGTCGAGGTGACGGAAGTTTTCTCCTATGCATGCCCGGCCTGCAACGTTTTCGTGCCGACGATGCATAAATTGAAGCAAAGCCTGCCGCCGAATGCGGTGCTGGATTACCTGCCGGCGTCATTCAATACGGCCGAGGACTGGCCGATGTTTCAACTTGCCTACTTGACCGCCCAAGTCCTCGGCATCGACAGCCAAACGCATGACGCGATGTTCGACGCCGTTTGGAAGGGCGGCGATCTGTCCGTGGTCGATCCGGCCACCCATCAGTTGAAAAGCCGCCTGCCGACGATCGAGGACGCTGCGAAGTTCTACAACAAGCAGGCCGGCATACCGATCGACAAGTTCCTGGCAGCCTCCAAATCCTTTGCGGTCGACGTCAAGCTGCGGACCACCGAGGATCTGCTGGAAGCCTACAAGGTAGATCGTACCCCGACCATCGTGGTCAACGGCAAGTATCGGCTGCACGTGGAATCCGCGGGCGGCGCGGATCAGTTGATCGAATTGGTGAACTGGCTGGTGGCGAAGGAAAGCAAGTAACCGCCGGCGCCGGAGCGGCGCTACCGCCGCGGCCAGAGGGGACGATGAAGAAACTCTTCGTCAATCATCCGCGCTTGTGGCTGTCCATGGCGGCGGCGGCCGCGCTGTTCTTCTTTCTGCCGCAAGCCTGGTCGGTGCTGACCCGCGTGCTGGTGTGCTGGAACTTTGGCGTCGTGCTGTTCTTGGTGCTGCTGTACGCCTGGATGAGCAGCCTATCCGCACTGCAGATCTGCTCGAGGTACAAAGAGGAGGACGAATCCGCGCCCTTCATTTTGGCCGGAGTGGTTCTGGCGGCGATGCTCAGCCTGGTGGCCATCGTCGAACCGCTGGCCACGCTCAAGTCCGTGGCCGGTGCCGCACGCGTCGGGCACTTCGCGCTGGCCGCTCTCACATTGGTGAATTCATGGCTGCTGGTGCCGACCATGTTCACCATCCACTATGCTGACGCGTTCTACAGCACTGCGGAGGCGCAGCGGCCGCTGCGGTTCCCGGACACCCCGATGCCGGTATTCTGGGATTTTGCCTATTTCTCCTTCACGATCGCCGCCGCCTGCCAAACGGCGGATGTGTCCACCTTGAGCGCCAGCATGCGTCAAATCGTGCTGGGCCAGACGCTGATCTCGTTTCTCTTCAACGCCTCCATTCTCGGATTTGCCATCAACGTTACCGCCGGATTGATTTAGGACGGAGCTACGGCGATTTGAAGACTTCGCCCCCTTTCATCACGAACGCGACGTTCTGCAGAACGGCGATGTCGCGCAGCGGATCTCCCGCCACCGCGATCAAATCCCCATAGCGCCCCACGGCGATCGCGCCGACATCGCCGGGCCGGCCCAGCGCTTCCGCGGCGTTCACCGTTGCCGCCTGAATCGCTTGCATGGGCGTCATGCCCCACTTGACCATGGTGACGAACTGGCGCGCATTCAGGCCGTTGGGATAGACACCGGCATCGGTGCCAAAAATCATCTTTACGCCGGCTTTCACCGCGGCCTGGAACGTCTGGCGCTGCTTGAGGCCGATGCTGCGCTCCTTTTCCAGCGATTCCTTGAATACGCCGTTCTTCTCGCCTTCGGCGAGGATGTAGTCATCATCGTATATGTCCATGGAGAACCAGGTGCCATGCTGCTTGGCCAGCGCGAAGGCTTCGTCGTCCGCCAGGCTGGCGTGCTCAATGGTATCGACGCCGGCGCGAATCGCGTCTTTTATCCCCGAGGTGCCGTGCGCATGCACGGCGACCCGCAATCCCAGCATATGCGCCTCGTCCACGAGCGCGCGCATCTCGGTGAGATCGTATTGCTGCGCGCCCACGGCGTCGGTCTTCGACAGCACGCCTCCGGTGCCGCAAAACTTGATCACTTCAGCGCCGTACTTGTGCAGCTTGCGCACCGTGGCGCGAATCTGTTCCGCGCCGTTGGCGACCGCGGGACTCGGCGTCGTGATCGACGGAGGGAACGCGGTGCTGTCGCAATGTCCGCCGGTTGCGCCGATTGCGTAGGTCGCCGGAACGATGCGAGGTCCGGTCACCATGCCTTGCTCGATACCTTGCTTGATGGCGACGTCGTCGAAGTTGGCCGAACCGACGTTTCTAACGGTGGTAAAGCCTGCCTCGAGAGTTTTCTTCGCATTCGAGACGCCGACCACGGTCCAAAAATTATCGGTAAATTCCAGCCGACGATAGCCGCTATAACGCGGGTCGGAAGTCAGATGCGTGTGCATGTCGATCAGGCCCGGCAACAGCGTCATACCCGGCAAATTCACACGGCGCGCCCCGGCGGGAACCGCCGCGCCGGCGGCGCCCAGCGCCACTATGCGGCCATCGGTTACGGTCACCTGCGGGTGGTCGAGCACGCGGCCGGCCAGCACATCCACCATTTTGTCGGCGCTGACCACCACCGTATCGGCGTGCACCGCTACGCACAATCCGCAGCTGAGCGCGAACAGGCCCGTGACGAGCAGCGCAGCGCTGCGCGCCGGCACCATGAAGTTCATCAATTTGATTCATCCCCTGCCGCAACATCCAGCGCTTAACCTATCACAATGACGGCGTGGGCACTTCCAGTCCGGGCAGCAAGGTTGCGAGATGCGGCGGCTCGGCGCCTCGAACATAGGCAAACGCGACGATGTGCTCGACGATGTGCTGCACGTAACCGCGTGTTTCGTTGTACGGAATGTTCTCGATCCAGATCGCGGCTTCCTCGGATTGCGGCGGCATCCAGTGTTCCACCGCCGCCGGTCCGGCGTTATAGGCAGCCAGGGCCAAAGCTAGATTGCCGGCATATTTGTCGAGCAACTCGCGCAGGTATGCTGCTCCGAGCGGCACTGCGACCGCTGGATCGAACAAAGCATCGCGGCCGGGCGGCGCCATATGCCAGCGCCGCGCCACTGCGGCCGCAGTCGCCGGCAACATTTGCATGAGGCCGCGCGCATCGGCTCGCGACAGCGCATCCTTGCGGAACAAACTTTCCTGGCGCATGACGGCTAGAATCCAATCGCCGGAGACTTGCGCCAGTTTGCCGGCCCGCTCGACGCTGTCGGCGTAGGGCCGTGGAAAGCGCAGGTTCAAGTCGTCGAATTCACCCGTTTGCGCCAAGGTGGCGATCGATTGCGAATACCAGCCCCAGCGCGCGGCGAGCCGCGCGGCTTGCACTTTGAGGGCGTTTCCGGCGTCGGCCATGGCGCTGTTCCATTCCGATGCGCCGTCATCGGACAGGTTGCAGTCGAATAGCTGGTGCGCGCGAATCACCGCCGGCTCGCCGGCCAACGCCCGTTGCGTCGCGATGTCGTCCGGTGACGCGCGTGCATTCATGCGATAGCTTCGATGCAGGCGGTCCGCCGCCAGATAGCCGTAGTAATCCCGAAGGTCGGCAATCTCAGCGAACAGCGGCGCGGCCGCATCCTCGCCGGCGGTTGCCGCCATCGCCCGCGCATGCCAGTAGCGCCAGCGCGGCAACGATGCCAGCGAGGGCGGCATTTGCTCGGTCCAGGCGCGCACTTTGTCGAAGTCGCCGGCGTACAGCGCCGCGCGCACGCGCCATTCCTGCACTTGATTGTCCACCGCATCCGGCGGCAGATTTTCGAATGCCGTCAGCGCCTTCGGGTCGCGGTCGTATGCCAAGCCAAGAGCCAGGGAACGCTGCAACCGCGACTGCAGCGCCGGCGTGTTGTCCGCCCGCGCCGTCAACTGCGGCAGCAGCGCGAATGCGGCTTGAACATCGGAGCGCGCCAGCTTGTCGAAACCCGCCGCCAATGCCTCCGGCCCGATCGGCAAGGCGGGATGCGTCGCCAGTACATTCAATGCCGACTTGGGCGACTCCAACAGATCCGACCAGCGCAGCAATTCGATGGCCTGCGGCGCAGCAACGTCGGCGGCGAATTCGCGCGCCAGGCGTGGGTTATCGGCCACGAGCGCCGCGCGCGTACGGCCTTCCGCAAGTGCCGGCGTGATCAGGCCTTGCTGATGCAGCCACATGAACGCGTCGCCGCATTGCGCCGGTTGTTTTTGCGGCAACGACCAGCGCGCCAGCGCTTCGGGCGCCAGCGCGGCGGTTGCGCCGGTCGCCAACAGCCCTGCCAGCCGATCGCAGGTCAGCAGCGGGTCGACGACATCCGTGGAGCGGGGCAGGAACCAGTCCCAGCGGCCGCGTTGCGCCAGACTCGCCAGCCAATCATGGCGCAATGCGCGGGCCACGGGTTGCCCGGCATGCGCTTGCAGGAACTCGTCGATCCTGGCATCGAGATCCGCATCGCCCCCCGCCGACAGATCGCGGCGCAGGCGCGCCGCCACCAAGTAGTCGTGAATGGCATAGGATCGCAGCTGCGGCGAATCAGGCAGATCCGGCAGGTGCAGCCGCACTCTCTGTAGCGCCGCCATGAAGTCGCGCTGCCCGATATCCTCATCGGCCGCCGCCGCGGCATCGGGTTCGGGTTCCGCGGCGCGCACCGCGAGCGGCGTTACGGAGCCGCACAAGCCGTACGCGGCCAGCCCTACCGCGATGCTCGTCAAGACTCGATTCGACATGTGCACGTCAACGTTTGTAGCATTCTTTCATGAAATCCAAAGTCGTGGCCATTCTCGAGACGCGAGTCGGCGCTCACATGGCCGAGTTGATCGAGCGGCGCGGCGGCACCCCCTTGCGGGCGCCGGCGCTCGAGGAGGTGCCGGACGTCGATGCCAGCGACGTCGCTTCGCTCCTGCAAGAGGCGCGCAGCGGACCGTTCAAGGTCGTGATCCTGCAAACCGGCGTCGGCACGCGAGCATTGTTCGCGGCCGCCGATGCGCTCGGCGCCACGCAGGATTTTCTGCGGCTACTGGCCGGCGCGGTGACCGTGGTGCGCGGACCCAAGCCGACGGGCGAGTTGAATGCGCGCGAGGTGCGCATCGACATCCGCGCGGCGGCGCCATTCACCACGGAAACGATTCTGGCCGCACTGTCCGAAATTCCC
>Ga0116129_1000838_pt1 | contig 18302 bp, 10 predicted proteins | sample June2015DPH_17_2_FD_89732 | JGI IMG/M metagenome (GOLD analysis project Ga0116129, IMG submission 89732) | Peatland microbial communities from SPRUCE experiment site at the Marcell Experimental Forest, Minnesota, USA - June2015DPH_17_10 | ecosystem: Environmental > Terrestrial > Soil > Wetlands...
CCACCGTGATCAACACACCTTCAACGCTGTTCTGCGCACAAATGTTTATTCTCGCGCCATGCGGCATCGCTTCAATCGCATTCTCTATGACATTGAAAACGACTCGCTCCACCGGCGAGCGCTACAAGTGCAACAAAATGCCCTCGGGAACCCCAAACAGGACTTGGACACGTCCCGGCTTCTTCGTTGCCAGTGCCGAGTCCGAAGCCGCGATGATGACTTCGCGAAGGTCGCACACTCCAACGACCGCTGGATCCCCTTGCACGACGCTCATCAGATCCGATACGAGTCCTTGCATACGGACTGCCGCCAGCCTGATATTCCCAGCAAGGCTCATCGGCGCGTCCGGCTCCGGCAAGTCTACGTTTGGGCGTCGTCATTTCCAGCCGACGGAAGTGCTGTCGTCGGATTTTTTCGCGGCCTCGTAAGCGATGACGAGAACGACCAAGCCGCAACCGGCGACGCCTTCGACGCGCTCTACTACATGCTGGCCAAGCGCCTTGCGCGCGGACGCCTCACTGTGGTGGATGTGACCAACGTGCGCCCGGAGGATAGGAAGCGATTGATTGAACACGCGCGGCAATATCACTGCTTCGCCATCGCCGTCGTGTTGAACGCTTCCGAGAAGACATCGAAGATCGTGAACGGCGTGGTTTGCCGTACTCGAACAGAGTCACATCTCCCGCTTTTAGGTCAGGCACGAAGTGCTTGCCCTGCCTAGCATGGAATGACAGCACCAGCCTCGTCTGCGCGCTGAAGCTGACCAAGGAGGGTTCTTAACCGTGCGATGTGCTTAGTACCTCCTTCACTTTGTTGAGCATCTCGGTTGCAGAATAGGGTTTTGGAAAGAATGCGAAACCTTGCAACTCCACTCTGTACGTAAGGCGACTGTCATCGAGGAGACCTCCGAGCATAAGGACCTTCATGCTATGGCATCGCTCGCGCAAGTAAATGGCAGCGTCATGGCCGGTCATGCTGCTAATATAAGCACGAGTTATCAATAGTGCAGGCGTGCACTCTTTCAACCGGTCTATGGCCTGTCCGATGTCGGCTGCCGGCAGAACAACGTAGCCTTAGTGCTCCAATGTCTCCTGAAAAACGGAGCGACCGATGGGATCTGAAACCAAGAGCAGGATGGTCGTGTTGTGCACGTTATTGGTAGTCATGGTTACCCGTTGCCTTTTCACACTTGGACCTCTTCAGGATGCGGTCTGAATCTCCATCGGGGCGCCTAGGTTATGGAGGACCGAGAGGACACGGCTAGGCTCCCCCAGGTCGCTCCATCTCAGGCCGGCGCAGTGGAGCACGGCGAGCTTTCTTGCCTGCACCGATAGGACGTCCTGAGAAAAACTGGTGGAGGAAATCCCGTCGTAAAGATCGCACAGCCCGATGCTTCCGATGCTGTCGTGAAAGATGGCCGAATACGTTCAAACGCCTCCATCATTCGGAACCGCGCAGCGGATGAGGTGAAACGCTTTCACATGGCCAACCATAATGAAGGTATTCCACAAGCAACGACGGTCCATCAAGTCTGAAGCAAGCATTCCGGAAGGTTTCTCCCAGAAGCGCCCGACCCGGTACACGGAGCCGGACTCAAGCTCGCCCAAAAGGACTCCCGGTTCGATCCAACCATAGTCCACTGGCGTCTCAGGAGTAACGCCCAGCAGGACGACCATGTTGGGCCGAGATGCCGCAGCGAAAAATGCCGACTCGACGTGACTGGCAAAAGCCTCATCGTCTAAAAAATGATGATCTGACGAAAAAAACGGCGACAAGGCCGTCTGGGTCTAGTTTGCGAAGGTGCAAGAGGCCGTAGAGAATCGCGGGTGCAGTTCCTTGATTGGATGGCTGTATTAGTAATCTTGATCGTTGAATTCCGGCAATTTGATCGCGGTAGAAATACTCGTGCTTTCTGGTCAAGACCAATAAAGTGTGCGACGGCCGAATCGCAATTGAGAAACACGGCGACGTGTCCGGCGCAGGAGCGTTTCGCTACCCAGAATGGCGCAAAACTGTTTGGGTCGATCGTCGCCGGTAATTGTTCGCGTGAGCGGGAGCAGTCTGGTTCCATCGCCGCCAGCCAGAATGATCCCCCACCGATGGCGCCGCGAATCGATTCCGTTGCCGCCAATTGACTCTCTTTTTGGGCTTCGCGTCAAGGTTTTCGCTTCCTCAATTCGTTCGATGTAACCACTAATGCGTGGTCTGACTTCGCGAAACGGGACCGCGCGAGTAAGTTGCTTCCGCAATCGCGAAAGCAGTCTCCAGGTCTGATGGCGATCGTGATCAATTAAGACTTGGCGCTTCCAAATAGGTACGTCTGATCACTTGAAGATCCCAATGCGCTTCGGTATGTTCGGATCGAGTGTCCAGTTAGTTTGATTAGAAGCGGCATTAACTCGTCCGTGCTGCTCAGATTTTCCCGAAGCGCATCGGAGTTCGTCTCACAATCTTATGCTAAAGAAATGTTTCGGGAACTCCTATAGCAGGGGTTAAGTAATTTTCATGGGTGCGAGGCGGTAGATCGCGGGAGGGGCCGACCTATCCGCTACTCCTCGGAAACGCGACAAGAACTTGACAGACACGGGTGAGATTCGCTTTGTCCGGGTTCCGATCAGTCACCCGGATGTCCGCAGCTACCGTGCCCTATCTGAGATTAATCGCATAGCTCATCGCGTTTTCAGGTCGAGGCGCCCGCATCCTTCCTGGCCCGAAACGGGAATTGGCCTCGCCCTGATGCGGGAGTGATGGCTGGCTGGCAGCGGTTCGGTCATAGAGATCCAGCGCGGCGACGATGCGAGGTATTAATCAGGATCGCTCCTGGTTTCATATGGCGACGTCGAGAGCGCCAATAGCCCGCGCGAGCGCGATGACAGCACGAGATGGATGCTGACCGCATCGGAGCCCGACAAGAACGCCTGTTTCGAAACCAAAGTGGAACCAGCCCGCTTGCGCCTGCTCAACGGTCAGGTTGTCGCTCCACGCCACGACGGTCATGTTCAGTGCCCGGCAATAACTAGCCATGTATGACCCGAGCCGGCCAAGCCGGATGATCCCGATGGTCTTGCCCGCCAAGCTGATTCCGGTCGGCAAGTCTTCCTGAAATCGTCCAGAGCGCATGTTCGCGTCACCGGATGGGATTGCCCCAGAGTGCGAACTTGGCTGGATACCCAAAATTGACAAGAACATGAAGCACCATACCAAGAGATCGTTTGGAAAAATACCAAGATGTCGGTATGTCAGGAGGAAACTAGCCATATTATCATCGACATAGAAATGCACAGAGTAATGCATTCAGCGACCGGAAACACCCTTTGTATCCTTCATTTAAAATAAAAACCCCGTCAGGGCAAGTGCGTTCGCGTTCGATTGGATCTTCATCCGATCTACCGATCCGATCCCTCTTTTCGAGAAGTAAAGACGGATCGCCGGGGCACAATATGGTCTTCGAAACTTCTACCGTCTCGAACGCGCGAGATGAAGGAGTGCATCACAAGGTCCTCGACCTTGGACCGATGCTCATCTGTGCAAAGCATCGTATGCGCATGGCTGCCAGCGCCTCCCTGTTGGGAATCCTTGCAATCACTGCGAGCGGTTGTCACCGGAGCGAAGCAGCGGAACACTCTCACGCCGCTGATGTCCCCACTGCGGCGGTGGCCAAGGTCGACCGGGTCGATCTGTCGAAAAATGTGGTGCTTACGGCGGAATTCAAGCCGTTCCAGGAGGTCGACGTAATGGCCAAGGTCGCCGGCTATGTAAAGGAGATGCGAGTGGACGCTGGCGACCGCATGAAGCGAGGTGAGCTACTGGCCGTCCTGGAGATTCCTGAAATGACGGATGATCTGGCGCGCGCGAAGGCCGCCCTCGATCGCAGCCGGTCGGAGGTTACCCGAGCCAAAAACAACGTCACTCGCGCGGAATCGGCGCATGAGATCGCCCACCTTTCGTATCAGCGCTTGTTTGATGTGAGTAAGAGCCGGCCCGGGCTCGTGGCCCAGCAGGAGATTGACGATGCGCAAAGCAAGGATCTGGTGGCCGAGGCCCAAATTGAGGTCGAAAGATCTGCCCTGGCGGCTGCGACCGAGCAAGTCGATGTCAATAAAGCCGAGCTTGCTAAGATCAACACGCTGTTCGATTACACTCGTGTGACGGCGCCCTTTGCCGGCGTCGTTACGAAACGATATGCCGACACCGGATCTATGATTCAGGCTGGCACCGCCTCGCAGACGCAGGTTATGCCCCTGGTCCGGCTATCGGAGAACGGCTTGCTGCGCCTGTTCCTGCCGGTGCCGGAGTCGGTTGTGCCGAAGATTCACGTGGGGCAGCAGGTGGACGTGCACGTGCCTGCGCTCAATCGGACCTTTCCTGGTAAAGTGGCGCGCTCCGCCGAAAAGGTCGACCTTTCCACGCGCACGATGGACACTCAAGTCGATGTGCCAAATCCGGGGCTGATCCTGATTCCCGGTATGTATGCGGAGGTCAACCTAGGTCTCGAGGACCGGCGCCATGTGACCGCCATCCCTCTTTCGGCGGTGGACCGGGGTGCCGACAGCGCCTCCAATCAGGTAATGGTGGTTACCACCGCCAACCGGGTGGAAGTCCGCAAAGTGACCCTCGGCCTGGAAACCGCGAATCTTGTGGAAGTGGTTTCCGGACTGAACGAAGGAGAGATGGTCGTGATCGGCAACCGAGCAGCGCTCGAAGCCAATGAGAAGGTCACTCCCAAGGTCACGGCGTTAGCCGCTACCAAGGAATAGCCATGCCGCGCTTCGCCATTCGTACTCCCTATTTCATCATTGTCGTCGCTCTAATCATCGCCGTGGTCGGGGTTACTAAGCTGGCCCAGATGCCGGTGGATATGTTCCCAGCGATCAACATCCCGGTGGTGGTGGTCGCGACTTTCTATTCCGGGATGCCGCCGGAGCAGATTGAGACCGACATCACGAGCCGCTTCGAGCGATTCTTTACCCTCGGCGCAGGCATCGAGCATATGGAGTCGCGCTCCCTGCCAGGCATCAGCATTATCAAGGTGTTCTTTCAGCCCGGTACAAATGCGGACTCCGCCGTGACCAATATTTCCAATCTCGCGATGGCTCAGTTGCGGCGGTTGCCGCCGGGAACCTTGCCTCCAATTGTGCTTAAATTCGACGCATCGAGTCTGCCGGTTTGCCTGGTTACGTTCAAGGGCGAAGGCCTCACCGAGACCGCACTGCGGGATATCGCCCAGTACAACGTCCGCAACCAGCTCGCCGCCGTCGCGGGCGCCAGCGTACCGCAGCCCTTCGGCGGCCTGTACCGCCAGATTATGGTGTATACCGATCCATACAAGCTCGAGGCGCACGAGCTGAGCCCAATGGATGTGGTGCGGGCGGTGAATCACGCCAACCTGATCCTGCCCGCCGGCGACGTCCAGATCGGGACTACGGACTACAACATCTACACCAACAGCCAGCTCAGCACTATCGGCGAGATCGACAAGCTGCCCGTCAAAGTCGAGGGTCAGAACCCGGTGCGGGTCGAAGATATCGGTGTCGCGAAAGACGCTAGCACCATCCAAACCAACCTGGTGCGCGTGGACGGGCAGCGTTCGGTCTACGTACCCGTGCTCAAACAGGGAGGCGATACCAATACTATCCAGGTGGTGGATGGAGTCCGCGAAACCCTCACGCACCTGTTCGATGTACCCAAGCAACTCGTAACGGAAGTTGTTTTCGACCAGTCCGTGTTCGTCAAGAACGCTATCAAAACCCTCCTTCACGAAGGCGTGACCGGCCTGTTCCTCACCTCCGTTATGATTCTGATCTTTCTGGGTAGCCTGCGGGCCACCCTGGCCGTATTCTTCTCGATTCCGCTCTCCGTCCTGGCTGCGTTTATCATCCTCTCGCTCGGCGGCAGTTCCGTCAACACCATGATCCTCGGCGGCCTGGCGTTGGCCTTATCGCGCCTGATCGACAATTCGGTGGTGGTGCTGGAGAACATTTACCGGCATCTGGAAATGGGCAAATCTCCCATCGTGGCGGCCGAGCAAGGAGGCATGGAAGTCTCTCTGCCTGTCCTGGCATCCACACTGGTGGACGTCGTCGATTTTTTTCCCGTTACCATGCTCTATGGCGTCAGCATGTACCTGTTCTCTGCGCTCGCGCTGGCGGTCGTGCTATCGCTGATGGCGTCCTATGTGGTCGCCATGAGCGTCGTGCCGCTGTTCTGCGCGCACTTTATTAAAGGACACGAGCACGACTCCGGCACGCATCGCCGCCGTGATCTGCTCGATCGCTTTAACGACTGGTTTAACCCGCGCTTTGAGAGATTCCTCGACTTCTACGACCGCGTGATCAGCGTCGTGTTGCGCGCCCCGGTGTCGATCTTGTTCGTGTTGAGCGGCATGGTCGTCGCCAGCCTGTTCCTCTTTCCCTTGCTGGACCTTGCCTACTTCCCGCGCACCGACTCCGGCCAATTCGTCATGAACGTGAAGGTCCCTTCGGGAACGCGCATCGGCGTGACCGAGCAGGAAGTCGCCCGACTCGAAAACCTAGTCCGCCAGGTGGTCCCTCCGGAAGAACTCGGTATGATCGTCTCCAACATCGGCTCCACGGCCGACTACTCCGCGATGTACACCAGCAATTCGGCGATGCACACTGCCACGGTGCAAGTCAACTTGAAGGAAAGCCATAAGGTCAGCAGTTTCGATTACATAGAGCGTGTTCGCGTTCGATTGCAGAAGGAACTTCCGGAGATGGCCGCTTACTTCCAATCCGGCGGATTAGTCGACGCGGTACTTGGCTTGGGTATGGCGGCTCCCATCGATGTACAAGTGGCCGGTCTCAACCAGAAAGATGCTTACGCAGCGGCCTCAGACTTGGCACGCAAAATCAGGTTGACCCCCGATGTCGGCGATGTTTACATCCCCCAGGATCTGGACTATCCCGCGCTGCAGCTCGATATCGATCGTACTCGCGCCCAGGAAATGGGGCTCAGCCAGGAGGAGGTAGTCAACAACGTGATCACCGCGCTGACTTCGAACACGATGATTGCTCCCAGCTACTGGATCGACCCAAAGAATGGCAACGATTACATGCTCACTGTGCAGTATCCGGAGTTCCAGGTTCGAAATCTGGAGGACTTTCGCGCGATTCCCATACGCGGTCCTAAATTTGTGAATGGAACGAGGCTCGATTCCATTGCCTCCATTCGGCGCTTCAACTCGCCCACCGAGGTCGACCATTATGCGCTGCGCCGCGTGATCGATATTTACGTGCAGCCCAAAGGAGAGGATCTGGGCCGTAGCGCCACCGCCATCGACCGGATCATCGCGGCTACGAAGATCCCTGTTGGAACTGGCGTCTCGATGCACGGAATCGTGCTCGCCATGCGGCGCAGTTTCAACGATTTTCGGATCGGCCTTATGCTCTCGGTCGTTCTTGTTTACCTGATCCTTGTGGCGCAGTTCCGCTCCTTCCTCGATCCACTCCTCATTTTGACCGCGGTCCCACCCGGATTGACGGGAGCCTTGATGATGCTCTACATGACGGGAACCAGCATGAACGTGATGTCGCTGATGGGCATCATGAGTCTGATCGGCATGACGGTTTCCGATAGCATCCTGATCGTCGATTGCACGCGACGCTTGCGTTCGGAAGGAATGAAGGTCCGGCAGGCGGTGGTATCGGCGGCGAGAATCCGGCTGCGCCCCGTGCTGATGACAGCCTTCGCCACCATCATCGGTCTGGCACCGATGGCTTTGAAGTTCGGCGAAGGTAGCGAAGCCTACGCTCCGCTCGCCCGCGCGGTTCTTGGCGGAATGAGCGTCTCTCTCATGATGACAGTAATTATGGTACCTGCGGCATATTATGTTGCCTATCGCAGGGACGACAAGGGCACCGCGTGACGCGCTGGACGCCCTCCCTCATGCTTGCTGCGTTTTCCTCGCATCGCCCTTAGTGCTGGGACCGCCTGAATAGTTTGTTTTCGTCCGGACATCGCACTGTACGGCCGCCGGGCTAAAATGTCACCCATGTCCCCGGCCGTACAAATTGTCAACCAATCATCAGTCGCAGCACTAGGTCTTCGGCCGCGAGGTTAGGTCCCATCGCGTGGCTGTTTCAGCCAGTCACAGCCCTCCCATCGTTTCTATCTCTTTCCTTTGCGAACCTTAGGTTCGTTCTGCCGTCCCCGCGCGGGAACCCTCCAGTAATCTCTGAAGCAGACAGGCCCTTGGTGGAAGCCAGCGGGCGATTTTTCGTACAGCCAAAGTGTGCATGAAAATGAGGTGGCAAAAATTCGCACAGTGGGGTGGGTTCCCGACTGTTCCCGACCTGCCGTCTTGGGTTCGTTCTGTATTTTCGAGTGCGTGCCCCGCGCAGCCGGATGAAAAGAACATAACCTCACGGTCGCAGACCTAGAGGCCTCTGATGGACTTCTTCTAAATGTCCAGGCCCGCGTAGCTTGCCATACACGAAGGTATAAAACAAGTTACCGGGCCTGCACTCAAGGCGGGGTTGTGATCACGACCCGCAGCCGGACTCTATGTTGCACGATCTGCGATTCATAGCCTCACCGTAATGCGCCGATCGCATACTGAAGCCCTGCATACTGGCTCTGATAATCGTACTTGGCGCTGAGATTTTCGATTTCCGCCTCAGTCAGATTCAACTCCGCCTGTGTCAGCTCGACGATCGAAGAGAGGCCGAGATTGTAGCGGCCCCGGGCGAGATCGAGCGCAAGCGCCGCCTGCCGAAGAAATTGAGCGGTCACATCGATCCGTTGGTAAGCGGTGATCGCGCCTCCATACGCGACCCGCACGTCGCGCGCGATAATCTGCTGCTGGTTGCGCAGGCGCTGATCCGATTCCATCGCGCGTTGGTGAGCAGCTTCGCGACGGGCTGAGAACAAGTGACCGTTGAACACCGGGATACTCACATTTGCGACAACCCCCTCATATTCGGCAGGGATCGGCGAAGTCGCCGGGGTGTTGATGTACGGAATGAATCCGCCTACCGCGGCTATACTCACGGTGGGCCGCTTCAGGTCCCTTTCGGCTTCGAAAAACTTGTAAGCAGAGTCGCGCGAGGAGCGGAGACTGGCCAGCTCAGGGCGGTTTGCGATGGCTTGCGCGATCAGATCGTCGGGCGTAGCAGGGGGGCCGGTGGGAACGGGTTCTTCGACGAGTTGATAATTGACCGGCTGATCTGAGCCAAGCGCTCGACCTAATTCCGCGACCGCTGCATCGAGTGCCTCCTGAGCTCTGATGAGCAGTAGCTTAGCCTCGGAAACGTTGACATCGGCGAAGCTTACGTCGAGCTGTGATTTGAGGTTATTTTTCGCTAGCTCCGTCACCTGGTCGCTCAGGGTCTGTCGAGCTTCGATGGTTTGTTGAGCCGTCTTGATCACAGCCTGGGCGTGTAATACGTCGAAGTAGGCGCGGTTTACCTGAAGCACGACATCATAACGTGTGGCTTCGAGAGTCTGAACGGCTGCCTGCGCCTGAAAGCGCGCGCTCGCCACCAGACTTGGAGTACGTCCGCCGTCGGTAACCAGTTGGTTCACCATAGCCCCCGTTCCGAAACGGTTGAACAATCTAGACGCAGACAAATCGCCCGCGCCGATTCGCGACAGGTCATTTCCCTGCGATCCGGTGATGTCACCGTTGAGCGTCGGGTAATAAGCCGCCCGATTGATCGTGATCTGCTCATGGGCGAAATTTGCCTCATACTGGGCGCCCTGGATCTGCGGATGATTCTTTACAGCGATCGCGACTGCCTCTTGTAGCGTGAGTTTTGGAGGCTGCGCCAGGACTGGGCCTGTGATCGTGAACACAATCAGTGTGGAAAGAAAAAGATGTCTATTAATTCTGAGTAGCATTTCGTTCCTTTCTTTCGTAAACCAGAAGATATGCAGCCGGGACAATGAACATGGTTAGAATCACCGACGTGGTCAGGCCGCCGATAATGGCGCGGGCCATGGGGGTATACTGCTCGCCGCCCTCACCAAGCTTCATCGCCATGGGAAGCATGCCGATAATGGTTGCCAGTGAAGTCATAAGAATCGGACGCAAGCGAACTTTGCAAGCTGTTATCACGGCGTCCGCGACAGACATGCCTTGTCCTTCCAGCTTGTGGGCAAAGTCCACGATCAAAATGCTATTGGAATCGGCGATACCGATGAGCATCAGCACTCCCATCAAGGACATTACGTTAAGAGTGGTGTGCGTCAACGGCAAAATAATGAGGACGCCTACGAAGCCCATTGGAATCGCCAGCATGATCAAGAACGGATCGATCCAGGACTTGAACTGCGCCACCAGGATGAGAAAAAGAAGTACGAACGAAATGCCGAAGCCGAGCCCGAAGCTCTTAAAGGATTCGTCCATGCTGTTGACCATGCCGCGAAGCGTTACTCGGATGTTGGACGGTAGCTTCGCCTCCGCGATGGTTTTCAAAATTCCGGTGCGGAGTCTCGCCAAATCCTCGCCGGAAGGGGTGACGTAGACATCTACGACTCGCTGAATCTGGTAATGATCAATCTCCGTCGGAGACTGAAGATTCACTAGCTTCACTACCGAATCGAGAGTGGTGGAACTCTTTCCATTGGGCGCCCGCAGAGGGATCTGCTTTAGATCGATCAAATTGTGAATGGCGCTTTTTCCGTGCTCGGCATACTGCACACTCAAAAAGTAATCGTTGCCGGTTTTATAATCGACCCAATAATTGGGGGCAATCATAATGTTTGAATTCAATGCCGTGATCACATTATCGACCACGTCTTTCTGCGTGAGGCCCAATTCTCCGGCGTGCACCCGATCGATGTCCATCCGGACCGACGGATAGTTCATATCCTGCGGAATGTAGATCTGGTCGACGCCCGGAAGTTGGCGAATGCGGCGAGCCATGTCCTGCGCCGTGGCGTAGGTCAAGTTGAGATCGCGCGTGTTAACCTGCACGTCGATCGGCGCGGGTTGTCCCTGATTCAGAATCGCGTCCTGCATGGACCCACTCTGGAAGAAGGTGCGGACATCCGGGAAGGTCGCACTCATATCCCTTTTAACGCGGTCCATGTACTCGAAACTGCTGCCGGCGTGCCCCTCATTCAGAGCCACTTGTATCGTCGCCATGTACATGCCTGCGTTGGTTGTATACAAGGAGGAGATGTCGTTAACCACGCCGATATTCGAGAGAATCATCTTGAGATCCTTCGAATCGACATCGTGGCGAATCAGATCTTCCATCTTCGCAACGTAGTCGTTGGTGACCTCGATGCGAGTCCCGGTGGGAACCTTCACGTTCACGGTAAATTGTCCCGCGTCCGTCTGCGGAAAGAACGCTTGACCAAGCAATGGATAGATACCGAGGCTCGCCGCGAAGACTCCGACGAGCAGCACAACCGTCAGCGCAGGACGCTTGAGAGCGCGGCGGACCCATCGTTCATAGAAATCCAGGAACCGATTAAATTGCCGATTGAACCATGCGTTGAATCGGCCGCTCCACGAGGGATCCTCAGCCGACTGTCCTTCTTCATGACCGACCGGGATAGCCTTCAGAAAACGGGAGCAGAACAATGGAATCACCGTCATGGCTACTACGAAAGACGCCAACAGCGCCAGGCAGAACGCGAGAGCCAGTGCGGAAAACAAAAACTTGCTGACCCCGTATAACAGTGTTACCGGAAAAAAATCAACCACGTCAACGAGGGTGGCGGCGAGCACGGCCAGATTCACTTCAGTCCCGCCTAACTCCGCCGCAATCGCCGGCGCCGCCCCCATTTCCAAATGCCGGTAGATGTTTTCGAGCGAAATTACCGAGTTGTCGATGACGCGTGAGAAAGCTAGCGCGAGACCGCTGAGGATCATCGTGTTAATTGTGTTTCCCATCAGGAAGAGCACTACAAAAGTCGCGAGTGCCGAAATTGGAATTGATAGCAATACCGCGCCCGTGGCCCTCATGCTTCCCAGAAACAACAGAATCATGACGCTGGTCAACACGAGGCCAATAAAGCCTTCATGCAGAACCGTGCTTAATGCTTGTTTGACGAAGACGGATTGATCAAAGACGATATCGGTCTTCAATTGAGCGGGAAGATCAAACAGGTGCTGAGCCAGCTTTCGGACGTCGTTCACCACCTGAATCGTGTTGCTGTCGCCGCCCGACTTCATGATCGGAATGTCGGCGGATTTCTGTCCGTCAATGCGCACGATATTGTATTGCAGTTGACTGGCGTCTTTCGCTTTGCCGACGTCTCCGATCGTGACCCACCGCGTCCCCACGGTTTTTATCGGCACGGCATCCAAATCTTCGACATTTTCAACCAAGCTGTTGGAATAAACGTAATAGTCGCTGGAACCGATCTTGACATCCCCCGCGGGCAGGATGAGATTACTGTTATTCACCGCATCGACGACGTCCATCACACTCATTTGCCGGGAAAGCAGTTTATAGGGATCCACGTAAATCATCGCCTGCCGGTACTTGCCGCCGAATACCGCCGGGATTTCGGAGCCCTTCACCACCGCAATCTGGTTTCGTATCTCGAATTGAGCGAGATCGTGAAGCTGGGTTTCGTTCAGCCCTTCGCCCTTGACCGTGACCAGGCACACAGGAAGACTGGAGGCGTCGGATTTCAGAACCAGCGGCGGCAACGTTCCGGGCGGCAGGCGTTTCAAATCGGCGAGTGCGAGATTCGATAATTGTGTCACGTCCGCATCGGCGTCCGTTCCCGGTTGAAAATACGCCTTGATAATGCTGACGCCGAGCATGGAACGAGACTCCATGTGGTCCAGCCCACTTGCCTGGGTGAAGAAACGTTCCAGGGGATTGGTAATATCCACTTCAATATCCTGCGGCGGCATCCCACTATAAAAGGTCGCCACGACGACCACCGGCAAGCTGATGGGAGGGAATAGATCCACTGGCATCCGCGAAAGAGCGTTGACGCCGATGACGGCGAGAACTAAACAAATAACTACAATGAAGTAGGGGTTGCGGATTGAAAAACCTGGCATGGGTTATTCCTGCGCTAGTGCTGCTCTTCGGAGCTTCGATACTGCATCAAGTCCACCGTTTTGGACTGGACAACCTGGCCCGCTTTCAGACTGCTCCGATCACTGACCACCACCATGTCACCTTCCTTCAATCCGGAAAGTACTTCCGCGTCCGTCGCCGTCTGGATACCGAGGACGACTGGACGGATTTCAACTTTGTTCGAGGCATCGACCACGTCCACGGTGCTCTGGTCCCCGTCATGGTCCACGGCCTGGAGCGGTACAGCCAACGCATCTTGCTTGTGTTCGAGTTGAATGGTCGCGTCGGCGTACAGCCCCGGTAGCAGCACACGTTTTGGGTTCGAAACATCCACTTCCGTATGCATTGTCCGCGTGTCCTCCCTCACGTCCACGGAGAAGCGCGCAACCTTTCCGGGGAAAGATTGGTCCAGCGATGAGACCCTGACGCTGACCGGATCGCCGATGTGAATGTACTTAACATACGTCTCTGGTACGGGAATCACCAGGCGAAAAAGATCGTCCTCGGACAGCCGGACGATCGGCATCGCCTGGGTGCTCGAACTGGTTCCCGCTTGCACTAATGCTCCGAGATTGGCGAATCGCTGTGTGATCACGCCGGCGAACGGCGCCGTAATCTTCGTATAGTCGAATAGGTCCTGGTCATGCTCCCGCTTCGCTTGCGCCGCCGCGAGCTGGCTTTGGGCTGACTGTAGATTCGATCGCGAGGCTTCCACCTGCGCCGCGGACGCTAAAGCCTTGCCTTCCGCATCGTCCACTTCCTGCTGGGCGACCAGTCCAGGCTTGGCCTTAGCGACGCCGTTTAATCGATCGAACTGAAGTTGCATCACTTTGTGCTGGGCCTCCACCCGGCTCAATTCGTTTTGCGCGTGCGTAATCTGGTCGGCGGCGTTTCTTATGGCAGCATCATCCTGTCGCAACTGCGACTGTAGTTCAGGAATTTCCAGAGTAGCGATGAGTTGGCCTTTCAGCAGGTGCGTTCCATAGTCGACCGGCAGGTCTTTTATATAGCCGGATTCCTTTGCAAAGACGTCAATTTCCTGGAATGGAACCAGCTCGGAAGACACGGTCAAGGTTCGTACTAGGGGCTTCCTGCCTATCTTGACAACGCCGACCGAAACTCCAGCCGAGCCCAAACCGCCGGGATCCTTGGCTTCAACCTTTTCTGTCTTGCCACAGGAAGTCGAAACGCCCAAGACTAGGGCGATTAGACCAAAGCAAAAACAAATTCGCACTTTGTCGCTAATGAATTGCCTCAACGAAGCCTCCAAGGAAGGTCACAGTTCCGTGGCGATTTGCCGTGAGTAAATCTCCAGACCGGATCTTCAATCCGCCGATTTCGACCGGCTCGTTGAAATCGATGATATGGGCATAGGAGTGAGACGCCGAGAGTTTACCCGCAAATAATTGAACCTGAAGCGTTTTTATGGTGGGGAGATCGCATGCCGCACCATTGGTGACGCACCCCACACAATCAAGAGCAACGCCGATCGCGGCGTGCATTTCGCCTATGAACGCTCCCACGCCCGGTTTTGGATCAGCGTCCGGGACCACAATCGCCCGCGGTTTGGGTAAAGGTGCCACATAATTCCACCAGTCCATGCGGTCATAGTAACAGCGCTGGGTCCTTGGCGGAGACACGGTGCGAATTCGTCCGGTAGCTGCGTAACCGACCATGGGAGGTAAGTCGGGAAACCGGCAACGCACCACGCCGAAAACGAATCCTTCGTTTCGCGGTCGCGCGTTTAAGCGCTCGATCACGTTCGAAACGGTACAGATGTCGAATGCACGTAACCTTTTAAAATCCACATCGGAGAGATCCTGGTCGAAGCCATTTGTTTCCAATTTTACACATGTGGCCGCACTGTCAATTAAAGGGTAATGGCATCGCAAAAGTGTGTCCCTTCAATAACATACGACGGAATGAGCGTTCCCGACATCCCACGGTCTTGGTATTTTTGCCCCAAAAACTTAGTAGGTCTGTCATATTTGGCGCGGAGTCGGTTAGGATTGTTCTGGAGATGAACAAGCTTGACGTGTTGGCTTCCGATGTCGTCGGTTCGGGCCGTGTATCTTTTAGAAGTTCCCGTACGGCCCTAGTGATCGGCTTTGGCGGTCTCATCTCGATCATGGCACTGGCCGGCTTCGACGCTCTACGCTCGCTTCAGCAGTTTCGGTACAGCGACGATCAGATCAGACGCCATTATCTCTCTCAAAACCACGTTCTGAACGATATTCGTTCCGACGTTTACGTTTCCGGCACCTATGTGCGGGACTATTTGATGGAGCCCGACATGGAGAGGGCTGAAGCCTATCGGATCGCCCTCGAAGACGTGCGTAAACGCATGGAGGCGGCGCTCGAATCCTACGGCCACGAAGTAGCTCCTCCTGAAGCGCGCCACTATACCGATCTAAGAGCAAAGTTAACGGACTACTGGCAAATCCTGACACCCGTCTTCATGTGGGACACCGCGGCGCGCCGCCGCTCAGGATACGCCTTTCTTCGGGATGAGGTGTTCCCGCGGCGCCAGAATATGCTGGCGGTCGCCGATCAAATCGCCAACATCAACGAGCATCAGTTGAACGCCGGAAACGATCAGGTGGTTGGTCTCTTACTGAAATTTCAAGCTCGTCTTGTCATTACGCTTGTCGCGGCGCTGGCGCTCGGGTTGGGATTGGCCGCACTCACCATGTACAGAATTCTGAAGCTTGAGGCGCAGGTACTCGCGCGGTATGAAGAGGCGGCCGAAGCGCGGGGTGAGTTGAAGGGCTTGTCTGCACGTCTGGTCCAGGCGCAAGAGATTGAACGGCGAGCACTCTCCCGCGAATTGCATGATGAGGTGGGCCAGTCGCTTTCAGCCGTTTTGATAGAGTTGCGAAACTTATCGGCCGGACTTGCGACCAAATCCCAAGAGCATCTGAGTGAGCATGTCGAGACGATCAGGCATTTGGTGGAAGGAATGATCCGAGTGGTTCGCAACATGGCGCTCCTTCTGAGACCCTCCATGTTGGACGACCTGGGCTTGGTTCCGGCCTTAAAATGGCAGGCTCGCGAAGTTTCTAAGCGCACCTCCACGGACGTGAGCGTGGCAGCCGAATTCGTTTCGGATGATTTTCCAGACGAGTACAAAACGTGTATCTATCGGGTGGTCCAGGAGGCGCTCCATAACGTGTCGAATCACGCTCATGCAAGGAGTGTCCGCATCCGCGTGCAGCAGGAGCAGGACCGGCTGACCCTCTCGATTCAGGACGACGGCCAGGGATTTGATTGTAAGCAAATGAAAGGATTAGGATTACTCGGCATTCAAGAACGAGTGACCCAGTTAGGTGGCAAATGCAGCATACACTCAGCGCCCGGGAGCGGAACGATACTTGCCATTGAGTTGCCGTTCAGTTCCCCACTCTTAAGTTCCAAAACAAACGCTGCGAAATGAGGATAGGCGTGAAACAAATTCGCATACTGTTGGCTGACGATCATAATGTAATGCGCCGGGGTCTCAGGCTGCTGCTCGAAAGCCAGCCGGAGTTCACGGTGGTGGCGGAGGCGGCGGATGGCAGACAGGCGGTCGAGCAGGCCGAAGCGACCGCCCCGGACGTCGTGGTGCTCGATATTGCCATGCCAAATCTCAGCGGCATCGAGGCTGCGCAGCGGATCATCTCGCAGCGCCCCAATACATCCATTGTTTTTTTGAGTATGCATTCGGATGAGGGATATGTTCTTCGTGCCCTCAAAGTCGGTGCGAAAGGTTATTTGCTCAAGGATTCCGCAGAGGGTGATCTTATTGAAGCAATCACCACAGTCCACCGGGGAAAGACATTTTTCAGCCGGGAGATCGGTAGGATGCTTGTCGAAGATTACGTGCGGGAAATCAGGACGCGTGGGATTGAGGACAGTTACGAGCTGCTTACATCACGCGAGCGCGAAATCCTTCAGTTGCTGGCGGAAGGCCGATCTAATAAGGAGATCGCCGGGGCACTCAATCTTAGTGCCCATACAGTCGAGACGCACCGGCGGAATCTACAGGACAAGCTCAATCTTCACAGCTTCGCCGAGCTGATCCTTTATGCCGTGCGGAAACGCATCATTTCTTAGCCGTCGTCTTGGCCATCGCCGATGTTTGCGAGGCGCTGTTCCAATAAGACCAGGCGAGCCTTACCGTTCTCGAAACATCCTCCTCTCGAAGTGGTTTGGGTAAGACTTCGTATCCGCCATTGTGCACCACCTCATTCCAGAGGTAACCATCGACAACCCTCGAGATGAGGATGATGCAGGTTTTACCATCTGAGGAGGCGAAAATAGACATCGCTTCTCTCCAGTCGGTGCCGGCCAAATCCCTGTCCATGAATAAGATCTGAGCCTTGACGCGATCCATTAGCGCGAGAGCCTCCGGACTGGTGCCGGCAAAAGATACATCCCAATGGCCGCGGCGACAGAAATCGGAGACGACTTTGCGGTCCCGCTCGTCGGCGAGCAGCGCGATGATGGTCGGCTTCACTGGCCTTCTCTTCTGCAAGAGATCCGAGATAGCAGCCAATAATAAATGCATGAGACGCCGGCGACAGCTTCTCAGTTGTGCCCTTGGCTCAAGCTTAGCCGAGATGCTCGTATCGATAAATACTGAAACGCCGGTATTCGAGGCCGCAGTCAGCTAGTAGTCACGATCAATGTCACTTTTCGCTGCTGCGCAGGGATGACCGATGAAGACAGCAGTCGGGGCGCCAGAGCATCGCGGCGGCGAACAATTCAGAGCCGAGCGCGACGAGCGGGATATCGACCGTCTTGCCCTGCGATGCGTGGGACGTGACGACGTAACCATGCGTCAGCCCACCGTAGTCCTTCGGCACAACTAAGTCGTTGGTGAGCTTGATAACGCCTTGCCGGGTGAACCCTTCGATCTGATAAATATCGCCGTTATTGAGCCTGTAGGAATATATAGATGAACGAGGAACGATCCCGCATTCAAGCCAGCGGGAACTGACTATAGAAGAATGAGGAGGACCATTCACCTATATGTATTACGTTGGACTCGATATCCACAAAAAGTCAATCGCCTATTGCGTCAAGTAGGCCGATGGCGGGATTGTGCGCGAAGGCTCGGTGGCGGTGCGGTGCGAGGATTTGCACGTCTGGGACGCCGCGCTGCCCCAGCCCTGGACCGGAGCGATGGAGGCGACGCTGTTCAGCGATTGGGTCTACGATCAGCTCACGCCATTCGCCGCGGCACTGAAAATGGGCAATCCGGCGCGTATGCGGGCCATTGCCACAAGTAAGAAGAGACGGACCGGCTCACAC
>Ga0116129_1000839_pt1 | contig 18245 bp, 17 predicted proteins | sample June2015DPH_17_2_FD_89732 | JGI IMG/M metagenome (GOLD analysis project Ga0116129, IMG submission 89732) | Peatland microbial communities from SPRUCE experiment site at the Marcell Experimental Forest, Minnesota, USA - June2015DPH_17_10 | ecosystem: Environmental > Terrestrial > Soil > Wetlands...
ATCGCCGCAGGCAGAAGCGCCGCCTGACCCCGATCGTCACCCCGCATATAGCTCATGAAAATGGCCGCATCGTTGCCGATGCGACCATTTTACCTGACTCGTTTGAGTTCTCACACAGCCTGTAAAGGCGGGGTTTTTTGTTTTGGGGATTGAAAGGACGACCCACATGCGCCGGCAGACGGATAATGTCCCCCGGCCGATGTTTCCCACTACATGATGCTGTGAAGCACTTGCCTGATCCCCGCGCGCATGCCTCAATAGCGAGGGAGGATGACCATGCCCCAGGAAAGCAAGATAAAACGATCACGCCGCGTCGTTCTGACGCTAATGGGCACCGCGGCCGTCAGCGCCGTATCAATGGGCTTCGTACCGCGCGGCGGCTGTGGACCCGGAAGTGCCCCGATGCTCGGCCCGGACGGAAGGCACTATTGCCGCGCCGCCTATGGCGGTTTCGGCGGCCACGGATTCCGCGCGCATAATCACGTTCATGGCGGCGGCGGCTAGCGCTTTGCCGCCCGCCATACGCTAGCGCTCTCCATGCAGCGCATTGCCTGCCCCGAACGCGACGACTGGCGCGCCACCGCGGACAGCGCCGGATTCGATTTTCACACCATCGACGGCGAACGTTACTGGGACGAGCGCGCCTATTATGTATTCACGCTCGATGAGATCGAACGTGAAATCGAACAAGCCAGCGGCGAAATCGACGCCATGTGCCTCGAACTGGTCGGCCGCGCGGTCGACGACGAGTGCTATCTGCGCCGGCTGAAGATACCGGAAGCCTTCTGGCCGCTGATCTGCGAGAGCTGGCACCGTGACGAGGGCAGTCTTTATGGCCGGCTCGATTTCAGTTTCGACGGCCGCGGTCCTGCGAAACTGCTGGAATATAACGCCGATACCCCGACCTCGATTTTCGAGGCGGCGGTGTTTCAGTGGACCTGGCTCGAGCAGGCGATCGAGCGAAACATTATCCCGAAGCGATCGGATCAATTCAACTCGATCCACGAGCGCCTGATCGAGGCGTGGAAGAAGGTTGGCGACGGGCGTCACCTTCATCTCGCCGGGGCCACCGAAAGCGCTGAAGATGCCGGAACCCTGGCCTATCTCGAGGACACGGCACGGCAGGCCGGCCTCGCCACCACCATGATGGATATCAGGGATATCGGATTACTGGACGACGGCAGCTTCGTCGATCTTGACGAGCGTGGAATCGGGCTTGTGTTCAAACTCTACCCCTGGGAATGGATGTTCCACGATGCGTTCGGCGCACAGCTCAAGAAAGCGCCGACGCGCTGGATCGAGCCGCCCTGGAAGGCACTGCTTTCCAACAAGGGCATTCTTCCGCAGCTGTGGGAAATGTTTCCAGGTCACCCCAATTTGCTGCCGGCTTATTTCGAGGACGATCCGAACGCAGCCAGGCTCGGCGCCTCGTTCGTGCGCAAGCCGCTTTATTCCCGCGAGGGAGCCAATGTCGCGCTGATCAGCGAAGGCATTACCGTTGTGGAACAGGCGGGGCCCTATGGCGCCGAGGGTTTTGTCCGCCAGGCATTGGCGCCGCTGCCGAAATTTTCCGGCCAATATCCCGTGCTCGGAAGCTGGCTGGTCGACCACACGCCATGTGGACTGTCGATCCGCGAGGATGAGAATCCGATCACCGGCAATACGTCGCGGTTTTTGCCGCACGCAATCCTGTAGGCCCTGCTCAGCGCGCCGGCGAGGCAACCGCCTTCAACCCGTGCGGGTTCACCGCGGAGCCGCCGGCTCGCACGGTTGGGGTGGCGTTCGGACGGTAAAGCCCGCGCCGTTCCGAACAGGGCTTGAAGGCATTCGATATCCCGACGACGGATTCGGCTGCGCCCAGCAGCATCACGCCGTCTGGTTCGAGCACCTTGGCAAGCCGATCGAAGATACCGACCTTGGTGTCGTGGTCGAAATAAATCAGGACGTTGCGGCAGAAGATCACGTCGAATGTTCCGAGATGAGAGAAGTCCTGCAACAGGTTCAACTGGCGATGCTGGACCATGGCGCGGATATCGGCATTGAGCTGCCACAGCTCTCCTTTTTGCGTGAAATGCTTGACCAGCATCTGAATCGGCAGCCCGCGCTGGACCTCGAACTGGCTGAATATCCCGGCTCTGGATTTTTCGAGGACCCCCTGGGAAAGATCGGTGGCAACAATTTCCAGCCGCCACCCGGCCAGCGCAGAAGCAAATTCCTTCAGGCACATCGCGATCGAGTACGGCTCCTGCCCGGTGGAGGAGGCCGCGCACCAGATGCGAAGGCTGCGGCGGTTGGCGCGCGACTGCAGAAGCCCCGGCAGGATGCTGTCCCGCAAATGATCGAACGGAATCTTGTCGCGGAAGAAGAACGTCTCGTTGGTGGTCATCGCCTCGACCACCTCCGATGTCAGTGCGTCGGATCCGGCTTTGATCTTCTGAACCAGTGCGGAGATTCCGGCAAGGCCGACCCTTCGCGCCAGCGGAATCAACCGGCTTTCGACCAGGTATTGCTTGTCGGCAGACAGGTCCAGTCCGGAGCGTTCTCTCAGAAGCTTACGCAAGAACTCGTAGTCCAACGGCGTCACAAACGATCTCCCGAAAACAATCGAACCAGTTTCGGTGCGATCTGATTTAGCGGCAGAACGGCCGCGCAAATGCCCGCGTTCGCGGCGGCTCCCGGCATTCCCCACACCACACTCGAGGCTTCGTCCTGGGCGATCACGCTGCCGCCAGCCGCGACAATTTCCTTGCCGCCGCGCATCCCGTCCGAGCCCATGCCGGTCAGCACGACCGCCATGATGCCACCCTGCCAGCAGTCGATCGCGGAGGAGAACAATGGATCGACCGCAGGTCTGCAAAAATTCACCGGCGGTCCGTCGTCGAGAGCGATTGCTGCCTCCGTGCCAAGGCGCACGACGCGCATATGGCGGCCGCCCGGCGCCAGATAGATCTGGCCGGACTTGACCAGTTCGCCATCGATGGCTTCGTGCACCGGCCTGCGGCTGGAGCGTGCCAGATGCTCCGCCAGAATCGTCGTGAAGGTGGGCGGCATATGCTGCGTGATCAGCACGGGAAAACGATCGATCACAGCACCGAGCTCGGTGACCAGCGTCATCAATGCCTGCGGACCACCCGTCGACGAACCGATCAGAAGCGCGCGCGGCGCCTGGGTGCTGAACGGGCGGCGCAGCAGCTGCGGCTGAGCAAGCGGAGCCGGCCGGAGCAACGGCTCGCGCGGCCGGACCGGCATCGGCGCCAATGGAGGACTCGGCATGGCCGGGACTGCGCGGCGGACCTTGGCGCCGAGATGGCGAATTTTCTGGATCAGATCGTGGCGAAAGGTTTCGGCGGAGGCGGCCTCGCGGGTGCTTTCGGGCTTTGAAATGCAGTCCGATGCACCGAGCGAGAGCGCCTTGAAGCTGATCTCCGCGTTGCGGCGGGTCAGGGTGGAGGCCATGATGATGATGAGGTTGCGTTTCCTTGCCAGCAATTGCGGCAGCGCGGAAATGCCGTCGAGTTGCGGCATTTCGATATCGAGCACGGCGACATCGGGATTGACGCGCTCGATCTGGTTGACGGCGTCAAGGCCCGTGCGCAGCGAGGCGGCGACAACCATATCCGGTTCGGCTTCAACCCAGCGGGAGATCAACCCTCTGATGACGACGGAGTCGTCGACCACCATCACCCGCAACGGCTCCTGCCGCGTCGAAATCGGAGTCGAGGAACCTGTCAGCGCAAAACTCATTGATCACCAGATACGGCCCAAGCCGCAGCATTGAAACGACAACACCGAGGGCCGTTCAGCCGCCGGATCGAAATTCGCGAACTCAGATAAGGCCGACCTCCTGGAATTTCGCGGTAACGATGTCCTTGTCGAACGGCTTCATGATGTATTCGTTGGCGCCGGCGTGAAGCGCGCGCGCGATGTGTGCGACATCGTTTTCGGTGGTGCAGAACACCACCTTGGGCTGGTCACCGCCGGGCATGCGGCGCAGATTGCCGAGGAATTCATAGCCGTCCATCACCGGCATGTTCCAGTCGAGCAGGATCGCCTCTGGCAATCCCCGCTTGCAGACCTCGAGCGCCTTCTCGCCATCTTCGGCTTCGACGATCTGGAAATCCAGCCCTTCCAGGATGCGCCTTGCGACCTTGCGGATGACGCTTGAGTCATCGACCACCAGACACGTTCTCATTTTTGCCTCCGCCAGTTCAAGATTCCAAAAAGGGACGTTTCCATTGCAACTCAAGTCTACTTTAACGCTGTGCCATCGATGTCATGCCGCCAGCCTGTCAGGCACGATTTCGAGGACGCGATCGACGTCGAGGATGACCATGAGCTGGCCGTCGAGGCGATGCACGCCGCCGGCGAGCTTGGCCATGCGGGGATCGAGGTTGACGGGGTTTTCCTCGCGGTCGCTGTCGTGGAGTTTGAGGACCTCGCCGATCTGGTCGATCAAGAGGCCATAGGATTCGCCGCGCAGATCGACGCCCACCGCCATCGGCGGCTTGCCGTCGTCGTTTCTTGCCAGGCCGAGCCGGGCGCGCATGTCGACCACGGTGACGATGCGACCGCGCAGATTTAGCACGCCGGCGATTTCGCCTGACGACAGCGGCACCCGCGTCAGCCGCTCCGGCATGAACACGTCCTGGACCCGGGAGATCGGCAGCCCAAACAGCTGTCCGCCGATCATGGCGGTGACGTATTCGCCGACGGCGTCCTCGGTGGTTTCGGTCTTGCTGGTCATCTCGACTTCCTTGATGCGGTCCGGCCGAACCTGTTCAGGCCGGGCTGAACTTGTTCATGCCGCCCGACTGAGCTCGGCAGTCTGTTCCTTCAGTGCCGCGATCAGCCCGGGACGGTCGAACTTGGCGACGTAATCGTGGAAACCGGCAAGCCGCCCGCGCTCGATCGCCGCCGGCGACGCCAACGAGGACAACGCGATGATCGGCATCGCCGCAAGATGCGCATCGGCCCTGATCGTCTCGGCGAACTCGAACCCGTTCATTTCGGGCATTTCGATGTCGGTCAGCACCACATCGAAGGCCTGGCCCGAACGCAGCGCCGCCAGTCCCTCCTGGGCGTTGGGGGCAACCCGCACCCGGTAGCCCGCCGCCTTGAGAACCGGCGCCAGCATGTTGCGGAAGAACGCGCTGTCGTCGACCAACAGTACCGATTGCGCCGATACCGAGGGCCGCATCTCCTTGCGGCTGAACCAGTCGGCGAACGCCATCGGGAGGAAGTGGCCGACGTCAATCACCTCGGTGGCGTGGCCCCTGATCACGGCGGAGCCGAGAATTCCCGCTTCCCCGCCTGCGACCTCGATGTCCAGCCGTTCCTCGACGATGTCGATGATCTCGTCGACCACGAGGCCCATCGAGCGGTTGTCGTCGGCGAACACCAGGATCGGCTGGGCGCCGGTGGTGCGGACGGCAACGCCGTCCATCTGCACCAGCGGCATCAGCTGATCGCGGTACTGCACCATATAGCGGCCGTTGGAGAGTTCGATCTTGCCGGCGGCGATTTCTTCCAGCCGGGTCACCAGCCCGAGCGGCACCGCCTTGGGCTGGGCGGAGCCGGCGCGGAACACCAAAAGCGAGGTCAGTTGTTCGACGGTGCCGGCGCGCGCGGCGTTCTCGTCGGCGATGCCGTGGCTGGCGTCCACCGAGGTGCCGAGCGCCTTCGCGATGCCGTTGGGATCGATGATCATGATCACCGCACCATCGCCCAGGATGGTGTTGCCTGAGAACATGTCGATGTGGCGCAATTTTGTGGACATCGGCTTGACCACGATTTCCTCGGTGTGGAACACCCCATCAACGACGATACCAAACGTCTGGCTGCCGACTTGCGTGACGACAATGAAGCCGTTTTCCGGATCCGAGGAGGAGCCGTCGTCGATCTTGAGCAGCTTCTTCAAGTGCATCAGCGGCAACAGTTTGTTGCGCAGCCGCAACACGGCGGTGTCCTTGATGCGCTCGATACGGTGCTCCGAATTGGCCCGCGCCCGTACCAGTTCGACCACCGCCAGTTGCGGGATAGCAAAACGGTCGCCGGCGGCTTCCACGATCAGCGCCGAGACGATCGCCAGCGTCAGCGGAATCTTGATGGTGACGCTGGAGCCCTCGCCGGCCACCGACTTGATGTCGATGGTGCCGCCGATCTGGTCAATATTGGTGCGCACCACGTCCATGCCGACGCCGCGGCCGGACACACTGGTGACGCTGGCCGCGGTCGAGAAGCCCGGCGCAAAGATGAACTTGTGGATCTGGGCTTCGGTCATCTTCTCAAGGTCGGCCTCGCTGACCAGGCCGCTGGAGACCGCCTTGGCCTTGATCCTCCCGGTGTTCAGCCCGCGGCCGTTGTCGGCGATGCAGATGATGATATGGCCGCCTTCATGATAGGCCGACAACCGGATGGTGCCCTGCTCGAGCTTGCCGGCGGCCAGCCGTTCGGCCGGAGTCTCCAGCCCGTGATCGGCCGAGTTGCGCACCATATGGGTCAGGGGATCCTTGATCAGGTCGAGCACCTGGCGGTCGAGTTCGGTGTCGGCGCCATGCATCTCCAGCTCGATCTGCTTGCCAAGCTCGCCCGCCAGGTCGCGCACGATTCGCGGCAGCTTCTGCCAGGCATTGCCGATCGGCTGCATCCGCGTCTTCATGACGCCTTCCTGCAGCTCCGCGGTGACGTTCGACAGCCGCTGCAGCGGAACCTTGAACTCGGTATCCTCGTTGCGCCGCGAGATCTCCAATAGCTGGTTGCGCGTCAGAACCAGTTCCGAGACCATCGTCATCAGATGTTCCAGCGTGTCAACATTCACCCGGATCGACTGGTTGGCGATGCGGTCGCTATCGGACGAATCCCGTTCGGCGACTATTGTCTTCGGAGATGGCTTTGGCGCCTTCGGTGCCGCCGCGGCCTGCGCAGGCGCAGGCTGTGGTACAACTGCTGCCGGCGGAGCGATTTCCGTCGGGGTTTCGCGGAACGCGCGCTCCAGTTCATCCAGCGATACTTCGCCGGGACGCAATTGCCGCTCCAGCACCTGAAACGCCAGCGTACCCTGCTCCATCGCGGGCTGGACGGGAGCCACAGACGCGATCGGCGCAGCCGCCGCGGACATCGCCAGCTTCCCGCACTCGACCATCTCATGAAGCTTGACGATCAAATCTTCGTCGGTGCCTTGCGGCTCGGCCTCGGTGGCCTCCAGCCCTGCGAGAATTTCCTTGATGCGGTCGATGCTATTCAGGATCAACGTGACCGCTTCGGCCGTGACCGGCATTCCGTCACGGAATTTACCCATCAGCGTCTCGCCGGCATGGGCCAGCGCTTCCAGGCGCGGCAACCCCAGAAAGCCGCAGGTCCCCTTGATGGTGTGAACCAGCCGAAAGATGTTATCCAGAATCCTGGCGTTGTTCGGATCCTGCTCGAACTTCACGAGCTGGTTGTCCACCGTATCCAGGCTTTCGCTGGTCTCCGTCAGGAACTCACGCAACAAATCATCCATGAAACCGGCCTTCGGACGCATGGGCGCGCGACTTTCGGCACGCCACTGGAATTTGGCCAGCTTCCATGCAAAGCGTTTAATATTGGTTGAGTAATTGGAAAAGAACGGGCTCAACAAAGAGATAAGACGGCTTCATTGAATTGGCAGCCGGCCGGTTAAGCCCTGGTTAACCGAATTTCGGCCCGTGGAGCCCCGGTTCTGTCTTTCTGTTTGGAACGTTTTCTTCACGCGAACCGGCACCCGCCCCCGGATCAAGTCCGAGGGCGTGCTTCGCTTGAAAGCGCTTTGAGCTCAGGAAGCGGTGACGACCACCGCATCGCCCTCGGGGGCAAGCATCACCTTCAGTCCGCAGGCCTCGGCCAGCAGCCGCGTGTAATAAGGCTGCACCGCATGGGCATCGACGCTGCCGGCGTGTTCCGAACTGAGGAGACCGGCTATATTTTGCGGCAGGCGTGCGTTCAGGCCGCTGGCAGCGACGCGAAAGCTGATTGCCTCGCCTTCGCCGACCGGATCGACGGTGAGCACTCCGCCGCGCGGTATGGTCTGCTGCGCGATCACCATCATGTTGAGGAGCAGTTTGACCTTGTTCTTCGGAAGCAACAGGCGCGGCAAATTCCACGTGATGGTGGTCTTGCCGTCCTCAAGATGGCCTCGCGCCATGGTCTGCGCGTCACCGAGGTCGATCTGCGCGCCCGACGAGCCCGCCGCACCGAACGCCAGGCGGCAGAACTGCAGGCGTGCCGACGCGGTCCTGGCGCTCTTGCGGATCAGATCAAGCGCGAATTCACGATCTTCCGGTTTGGGATTGTCGTCGAGGACCTCAAGCCCATTGACGATGGCGCCCACAGGACTGATGAGATCGTGGCAGACCCGCGAACATAACAGCGCCGCGAGTTCGAGCGCATCGGGGGCGGGACCGGGAGACGAGGTACCTGACATAATATTTTCCTGGAAATCCGCCAAGGCGCGGACGCGGTGAATCACGCAAGCTCGCCAGCTTGATACACTGCGGACCCGCGGGCTGCCAACACAAGGCAGCAAACCCGGGAGCAAACAGCTTTGGGAAAGACGAACGAAAAATGAGGCCTACCAATGAATGAGGCAAGCGGGTCATCGGCAATCGACCGCGACAACCTGGCCGCGCTGATGGAACCTTTGACCGATCTGGTGATTCGGGCCGGAACCGCCATTGTTGCCGTCAACCGCGCAGCGATGAGGATCGAGGGCAAGGTGGACGGATCGCCGGTGACGGAAGCGGATCTGGCATCCGACCGGATCATAGCCGAGGGGCTCGCACACCTCGTTCCCGGCTTGCCTGCACTGTCGGAGGAACGCGCGTTTCTGGCAAAACCGCCTTACGACGGCAGCTTCTTTTTGATCGATCCGCTTGACGGCACCAAGGAATTCGTCGCCGGGCGCAGCGAGTTCACCGTCAATCTCGCGCTGGTGACCGGCGGGACGCCGCTGCTGGGCATCATCGGCGCGCCAGCGCTGGGATTGATATGGCGCGGGCTGGTCGGCCGGGGCGCGGAACGGTTGACGACGAATACCTCGATCCGGACCGCCGAGCCGATCCATACGCGTTCCACGCCGAAACCCGGCGACCCCTGGATCGTGGCCGTCAGCCGTTCGCACGGCGATGCCAGGACCGAAGCCTTCATCGAGGGCAGGCCCGGCGCAATCCGGCAGGTGCTGGGCTCGGCGGTCAAATTTGGCCGGGTGGCGGAGGGCGGCGCCGATATCTATCCCCGCCTCGCCCCCACTTGCGAGTGGGATGTCGCAGCCGGCCATGCGATCGTGACCGCGGCCGGCGGCAAGATCACGGATGCCAGCGGCGCCGGGTTGCGTTTCGGTCGGGGCAGCGAAGGCTTTATCGTGCCGGAATTCATCGCCTGGGGCGATCCCTCGGCGGCGCCTTGATGGCGCCGGAGACAGCTTTTGCTTGACCACGGGCCTTGAACGAACGACGGCGTCTGTCGGGGGTTCCCCCGATCAAGTCCGGGACAGGGCTTGGGTTTGGCGGATCATACCCTACTGGGCGAGATCCTGCTCAAGCTTTGGCCAGCGCGAAGTCGCATCCCGCAGGACGTGTTGAGGATCGGCGGCGAAGGCATCGCGGCTTTCCTTGCTGCCGAACAGATAGAGCCGCTGTCCCGAGACCAGCCAGTACCGCGGGTCACCGGCATAGGTGACGCCGCGGGCCAGATAGATCGGGTCGTAGCCGCCGAATTGGGGGCCGTAAATGTCAGGATGGGCCAGGAAAGAAGCGCGATTGCCCTCGTTGCGGAAACGCCAGACCGCGCCCGCTTCGGAGGCCTCGAAATCTGGCAGACCGACCATGGGGCGGGCGTCGGCGAAATAGGCTACCGGATCGTAACCCTCGATGGCCAGACCGGTGAAACGGTTCACGATCAACCGCTCGGTCGTGGCGGCCCGCGCCGCGAATTCAGGGCGGCCCGGCGCGCCAAGGCCTAACCAAACAAGGCTTGCTAATGGGCCGATAAAGGCTATTCCGGGGCGCCAGCCGTTTCTTTCTTGCCGTTGTGCCGTCATAGTTGGTGCCGATAACATCCGAGTCGGGGAACTATGGACGCAACCTAAAGCCGAGCTTGTTGGCATAAGGTTAAGGCGGCGGTCTTGATTGCAATACCGGGGGTTCTTTCATGATTTTCGCTTCACGCCTTGCAGCGCTGACGTTCGCCGCTCTGATGTGCTGCAGCTTGCCCGCTTTGTCGCAGCAACCGCCGCCGCAGCCCCCGCCGCAACGCGAACCCGGTTCCACAACCTACGGGCCGGACGAGCTGACTTCCGCCGGACACCGGTTTTTCGGCAACGTATCGCGCGGACTGGCGTCCGTGATCGAGCGCGCGGTCAGCCAATGGGGCCTTCCGAACGGCTATATTCTCGGCGAGGAAGGCTCCGGCGCCTTCGTCGCCGGATTGAGGTATGGCGAAGGCACGCTCTATACCAAGAATGCCGGCGATTTGCGGGTCTTCTGGCAGGGACCCTCGGTCGGCTTCGACTGGGGCGGCGACGGCGCCCGCACCATGACGCTGGTCTACAACCTTCCCGCGACCGGTGCGATCTACCAGCGCTTCGCCGGCATCGACGGCTCGGCCTATATCATCGGCGGCTTCGGGATGACCGCGTTGACCGCCAACGGCATCGTGCTGGTGCCGATCCGCTCCGGTCTCGGCCTGCGTTTGGGGGCCAATATCGGCTATCTCAAATATACCCCGAGCGCGACCTGGAACCCGTTCTGACCTCACCGGCGGCCGGCACTTCCAGAAAGCCGGAGCGTTTTTGGGCGAAGTGGAAGAAAACGCGTCAAAACAAAAAATAGAGCCGCGGTTCTGATACACTCAGGACACCGGAACTCCATTCTGGTTGCGATTCACGTTAACGCGGCAATAGGCTGGTGTTTTCCCGGTCCGCCATGGCATGGTGAACGGAAGATTTTTTCTCGCGGGGAGTACCGTTGATGATCGAACCGATCATGTATCTGGCGATCGGTTTTCTGGTCTCGATGCTGTTCGGGCTGATGATCGTGCCGCTGGTGCATAACCGCGCGGTGCGGCTGACCATCAAACGGCTGGAGGCGGCGACGCCGCTGTCGATGGCCGAGATCCAGGCCGACAAGGACCAGTTGCGCGCGGAATTCGCGATGTCGGCGCGGCGGCTGGAAATGAGCGTCGATCAGCTCAAGAACAAGACCACCAGCCAGCTCGCCGAACTCGGCAAGAAATCCGATGCGATCAACCGCATGAAGCTTGAACTCGGCGAAAAGAACGCGACGATTTTTTCGCTTGAGGCGCGCGAGAAGGCGTTCAGGGAGCAACTGCGGGCCACCGAGGAGGAATTCACCACCAAAACTGAAACGCTACGCGGCGCCGAGCAGGCGCTGACCAACAAGCAGGGCGAGCTTGCCAGACTCAATGCCGAATTATCCGACAAATCGATGATGGCGGAGAGCCGCCAGGTCGAGCTGATGGCGGTGCGCGCCCAGATCGACGCGCTCAAGAACCGCGTCGGGGATGCCGAAAAGGAATTTGCCGCGACGCAGTCCCGGCTCGAACAACAGCGCAACGAATCCGAAGGGGCGACCCGCGAGCTTGCCGAGGCGCGCAGCCGCGTCGAGAATCTGAGCCAGCGCGTCACCGATCTCGACCGCCAGCTGATCATCCAGATCAAGGAAGCCGAAATGCTCGGCAACCGCGTCAACGATCTGGAAACGCGGCTTGCCACCCAGGGCAAGCTGTTGGCCGAGCGCGACTATGAAAACAACCAGCTGCGCCAGTCGAACGAAGCCGCCGAACGCACGGCCAGGGAACTGCGCGACGAGATCGCCGCCGTGAACGGCGGCAAATCGCCGGCGCTGGAGAAACTGCGGGCCGAGAAAGCGGCGGTCGAGCAACAACTCGGCATCGCGCGCGACGAGCGGACCAAGCTGCAGCGCGACATCAACGCGATCCAGCAGCAGGCCGAAAGCTCATGGGCGACCGAGCGGATGGAAAACGCGCTGTTGCGCGAGCGCATCAACGACATCGCCGCCGAAGTCGCCAAACTCGCGATGCAGCTGGAGGGACCGAATTCGCCGATCGAGGCCATGCTGGCGGCCGAGCCGGCGACCAAGGCCGCGCGTCCGGCCAATGGCGGCGTTGCCGAGGGCGGCGGCTCGCTGGCCGAGCGCATCCGGGCGCTGCAGTCCCACGCCTCCCGCGCCCGCCAGCAGCCGGGTTGACCGTTCGCCGGCACAGCCCCGATACGACAGCTTGACACCGGTGCCCCGCACTTCGTAAATCGCTGAAATCGGCGATGTATCGTTCGATACGGACGCGGGTATAGCCTACTGTACCCTACGTTTTGACTGCGCATCAAAATCCCGGACGCATAGCTCAGCGGGAGAGCGTTCCCTTCACACGGGAGAGGTCCAAGGTTCGATCCCTTGTGCGTCCACCATTCAAAGCCAGGCTTGAATGCGATCCGCGCAGCAAATCCTTCGACGGCGTCTGTTCCCGACAAGCCTGCGCATCTCCCGCCTGCATCGCAGGCTGCGAGCAATTGTGCTCATCCGCGCGCCGCATCAAGCGGCGGTCGATCTGGTCGGGCTCGCGCCTTCCGAGCTTCGGTGGAATCCGACACAACCGGGAGCAAGCCAACTGGCGACGATTGGTTCCCGGCGCCGGTCTACAGTAGCGCCGTTGCGTGGCGATATTCTTGGCCTGCGGTCGGCCGTTTCGGGAACATAGTGAAACCTCAACGCTTTGTTTGCCCAACCGGCAGGCACGGTGAGACGATGTTTCGATCCGCTTTGGTTACAGCCTTCGTATTGATTTCGGCGCCCGTGGTCCGTGCCGAGAGCGGCCTTGCGTCTTACTATCGAGGCACCGGTTCACGCGGAGAAATGACGTGTGCTCACCGAACACGCGCCTTCGGCAGCATGGTCACCGTAACTCACGCTGGTCATTCAATCCGATGTCGCATCAATGATCGCGGTCCATTCGTTCGTGGCCGGATCATAGATGTATCAACGAGCGCAGCGCGCGCCCTGGGAATGATCGGGGCGGGCGTAGTTCTGGTTTCGGTCGAGTAGCGCCTCATCAGTGTCTTCCAAACCGCGGAAAACTGTTCTACTTTCGCCGTTGCGATCCGCAGGTGATGAAAATGCGAGCCCGCGTCAGAAAATCTGCCCATGTGCTGGAACGCATCGGGCTTGCGATGGCTGGAGCGGCAAGCGGATTGTTTGTCGCCGCCCATGTCGGATCCAGCATCGCGCTGCTAACTACTTTCGGGTTTGTCGTCGTCATGATGATAAGCGGCGCAATCGGATTTTACCTGGGGATAGATACTCCCGCTCTGCCATTTCACGCAGACGGTAGCGGCGGGAGAGTCGACTCTGCCGAATTTCTCAGTGCCGTCGGCACTTTTCTGGCGGCACTGGCGGCGTTTGCCTCGGTCGGCGTCATCGTGTTTCACGGGGACCCGCATATCTTCTGGACCATTATCATCATGCTGGGGTGGACGGTCGGCGTGGCGATGCAAATCATCGCCGGAGCGATTGCGCGCATGCGAGCGTGAGCAAGGACACGTCAGCCGAGGAGGAAAAGCTCGTCGGTCACCAGCGACAACATTGACCGAGGCCTCTTCGGCTGTGCTCACGCGGGCAATCAAGTTCACCCCGCGACCAACCCCACTTCCTTCAGCCGCCACGAAAACCAGTCGGACAAAGGCTGGTCGACGACGCCGCCGAGATAAACCTCGAACGACGTGACATGCTCTTTTCCAAGAGTCAGAAGGACGCCGATCCGGTAGGCGAACCACAAATGCGGATCGGTAAGGCCGCGCAGCTTGTGCTTGTCATGTTCCGGCGGCTGACGATTGCTCGCTTTGCGCAGCTCGATCGCCAGCAGGTTTTCGGGAACGCTGCGGCGATGCACCACGATGTCGGGATAAACAGATTTTCCGAAATGGTCGTCGGTCGAGACGATCGTCCCCCCCGGCAGCCGCAGCGTTCGCTCCCCCAGCCTGTCATAGTCGCAGTCGACGTCCCATTCGCCGAACTGCCTTTCGATATGAACGGCCAGCCGGTGCGTCAGCGTGCGTTCGCCGATATCCTTTTCGAGCAGATGGGTTTCGCGCGCATAAAATTCTTCAAGCGCAGCGACCACCTTGTTCAATTCGGTCTGCATGTTGCATCGTCCCCCACCTCGGCTTCGCAGATTCTATCTTCGCGCGCGCATTCGCGCGACCCGTTGGCTCGCAATGACGACCTCTTACATCTGCACTTCGATCAGCCGCGGGCCTGGCTCGGCGACGCCTTCCGCCAGCGCCTTGACAAAGTCGTCGACATTGGTGACGGCGCGGCCGGCAACGCCCATGCCCCTGGCGAGCGCGACGAAGTCGAGCGCGGGGCGGTCGATTTTCAGCATGTCGAGCGCGCGCTGTCCCGGCTCGCCGGCGCCGACCCCGTCGAATTCGCCGCGCAGGATCTGATAGATGCGGTTGGCGAACACGATGGTCAGAACATTGAGGCCTTCGCGGGCCTGGGTCCACAGCGATTGCAGCGTGTACATCACGCTGCCGTCGCCGACCATGCAGATCACCTTGCGGTCGGGACAGGCCACCGCCGCCCCGGTTGCGACCGGCGTCGAAAACCCGATCGAGCCGCCCATGTTCTGCAGCCAGTCGTGCGGGGCGGCTGCCGCGGTCGGCGGAAAGAAGCCGCGGCCCGTGGTGATGGATTCGTCGACCACAATGGCGTTTTCCGGGATCGCCATCGCAATGGCCTGGGCGATCGAGGCGTGAGTCAATGCGCCCGTCGGCTTCGTCAATTCGGCAAGCTTCTGCGGCTTGACATCCTGCGGCCCGGCGCCGAGCGCACCCGCCAGCGCTTCCAGCGCCGCGACCGAATTCTCTCCCCACGACGTCATGCGGTGGACCTCGCAGCCGTCGGGCTTGAGCATGCTCGGCTTGTTCGGATAGGCAAAGAACGCCACCGGATCGTTGGCCTCGACCAGAACGATGTGCTTGAAATCCTTCAGGATCGGCAGCGCCAACTCGATCACATAGGGAATCCGGTCGATCGAGAACCGGCCGCGCCCGCGCGCCATCCGCGGATGATAAGTCTGGCCCATTACCTTGCAGCCGGTCTTGCCGGCGATCTGCTGCGCCAGCGCCAGGCCCTGCTCTGTCAGCGCGCCGCCAGTGACCAGCAGCAGCGTCTGGGCGCCGTCGCGCAGCGCCTTCGCCGCCTCGTCGACGGCTTGCGGCGAATAGCCCGCACGCTGGCTTTCCGCCGGCACTTGGGCGACGCCGTCGGCCTCGTTCCATGCGGTGTCGGCGGGCAGGATAAGGGTGGCGATCTGCGGCGGCGCGCTTTTGGCCGCGGCGATGGCGGCGGCACCGTCGGCGGCGACAGATTTGGCGTCCGGCGAGGTACGCACCCATGCCGACATCGGCCGCGCCAGGCCTTCGATATCGGAGGTCAGCGGCGCATTAAATCCGATGTGATAGGTGGCATGCTGGCCGACGATGTTGACGATGCCGGAGTTCGCCTTCCTGGCGTTGTGCAGATTGGCAAGGCCATTGGCGAGACCGGGTCCGAGGTGCAGCAGGGTCGAGGCCGGCGTGCCCTTCATGCGGAAATAGCCGTCCGCGGCACCCGTCACCACGCCCTCGAAAAGCCCGAGCACGCAGCGCATGCCCTCGACCCGATCGAGGGCCGCGACGAAATGCATCTCCGAGGTGCCGGGATTGGCAAAGCAGACGTCAACACCGCCTGCGACCAGCGTCCGCACCAGACTTTCCGCACCGTTCATCATTCCGCCCCCGTTCGCGCCCTTCAAAAACTGATTGAAGATCAATCATTCCCAGCGCATTTCGTCAAAGGTTTCGGCGGCATTGCTGCCATCGCCGCGGGCCGTGTCGTCTTTTTTAACCGCAACACATGAAAATCAGACCCTCACGTGGTCGTCGCTTGCGAAATCGCGCCAGTTATGGCCTGTCTCGTGGTCGAACCGGATTTTTGCGAGGAACAAGATGGCCCGCGCTTTTGCAATCCTGTTGGCGGCGCTGACATTGCTGGCCGGGGTCGGCCATGCCCGCGCCCAGGGCTTCGGCTCGCGCGATATCATGGGCGGCGACCCCTATTTCTGGGGCGGCGGCTCGAGCCCGATCCCGCGCACCCTCGTGAGCTATGGCAGCAATTATGCGCCCGGCACCATCGTCATCAACACCGCCGAACGGCGGCTTTATCTCGTGCTCCAAAATGGCCAGGCACTGCGCTACGGCATCGGTGTCGGCCGCGACGGCTTTCGCTGGTCCGGCATCCACCGCATCAGCGCCAAGAAGGAATGGCCGGGCTGGACGCCGCCATCGCAGATGCTGGCGCGGCGGCCCGATCTGCCGCGCCATATGGCCGGCGGCATCACCAATCCGCTCGGGGCCCGCGCCCTGTATCTGGGCTCGACGCTTTATCGCATCCACGGTTCGAACGAGCCGGAGACGATCGGCCAGGCGGTATCGTCCGGCTGCTTCCGCATGACCAATGACGACGTCGCGGACCTCTACAACCGCGTTTCGGTCGGAACCACGGTGGTGGTGAAGAACTAGAGTCAGATTGTTAAATTTGAAATTGGTCCGGCCGCGTACTCAGTATCACCTCTCCCTGTGGGAGAGGTCGGCGCGTAGCGCCGGGTGAGGGGGTTAGGGCCTAACGATAGACCGTAACCCCTCCCCCCAACACTCTCCCGTCGAAGTCGGATTTATCCGACTTCGACAATTTGATATGCCAAACTCGGGTATACCCGGGTTGGTGGGAGAGGGAGCAGACTTCCGCGCCGCAATGAGCCTGAACTGCCGATCTCTGCACTTGCGATTATTCGCGATCGCCTTGGCCGGCATCGCGCTCGGCGCACTTGTTCCGCTGCCGGCAGCGGCCGAAATTCCCGCCATCGCGTCGCGCCGGCGCGCCGAGAAGAAAACCTTCACCGACAGCGAGATCATCGACGGCTTCCTCAAGACCGCGTTCGGCGCCGAATATCATCTGGCGGGGCGGGTCGACCGGATCAGAAAATATGCCGCGCCGGTGCGGGTGTTCGCCGATGGCAACCGCCCGGCCCGAAAGGCGCAACTGGCGAGAGTCGTCGCCGACATCGCAGCACGCGTTCAGCATCTTGACATCGCTATGGCTGAAACCCGCGACGGCGCCAATGTGCTGGTCAAAATGGTGCGCGACCGCGATCTCTATCGCACCATCTCGTCATTCTACGGCAGCGAACGGGCGCGCGAGATCAGGACTTCGCTCGATCCGCAATGCCTGTCCGGCTATCGCAAGAACGAAGACTACGAAATCGAGCACTCCAACGTGATTCTCACGGTCGATAGCGGCGACTTTACATTTCTTAACTGCGCCTATGAGGAATTGCTGCAGGCGCTGGGGCCGATCAACGACACCGGTTCGGTGCCGTGGACCATGTTCAACGACGCCGTATCGATGGGATTCTTCGACGTCTACGATCAATACATCCTGAACCTTCTGTACGACCCGCGCATCAGGACTGGCATGACGGTCGAAGAGGTCAAGGCGGTGTTTCCGCAAGTGCTTGCCGACGTCCGGGTCTGGGTGCGGAAGGTGAATAATTTGGAGGAGTAAGCCCAACTCTCCCGTCATCGCTGCGAACGCAGGGACGACAGGGACGGTGTGTCCGCCTACGCCGATTTCTCGAACAGCTCACGGCCGATCAGCATGCGCCGAATCTCGCTGGTGCCGGCGCCGATCTCGTAAAGCTTGGCATCGCGCAGCAACCGCCCGGTGGGATAGTCGTTGATATAGCCGTTGCCGCCGAGGAGCTGGATGGCGTCGAGCGCGCATTGGGTCGCCTTCTCGGAGGCATAGAGAATGGCGCCGGCGGCATCCTCGCGCGTGGTCTCGCCGCGGTCGCAGGCTTTCGCGACCGCGTAGACGTAGGCGCGCGAGGCATTCATGGTGGTGTACATGTCGGCGATCTTGCCCTGCACCAGCTGAAAACCGCCGATCGGCTGGCCGAACTGCTTGCGCTCGTGCACATAGGGCATGACGACGTCGAGGCAGGCCTGCATGATCCCGAGCGGGCCGGCGGCGAGCACCGAGCGCTCGTAATCGAGACCCGACATCAGGACGTTGACGCCGCGGCCGACCTCGCCGAGCACGTTTTCCTCCGGCACTTCGCAATCCCCAAACACCAGTTCGCCGGTGTCGGAGCCG
>Ga0116129_1000840_pt1 | contig 18233 bp, 16 predicted proteins | sample June2015DPH_17_2_FD_89732 | JGI IMG/M metagenome (GOLD analysis project Ga0116129, IMG submission 89732) | Peatland microbial communities from SPRUCE experiment site at the Marcell Experimental Forest, Minnesota, USA - June2015DPH_17_10 | ecosystem: Environmental > Terrestrial > Soil > Wetlands...
CCACGGTTTCCCAAGACCTCCTGTCGTTAATCTTCGGGTGTGGACGTCACGATATGGGTGTTTCGAGACGTACAGGTTAAGGGGAGCTTATGGAGAGTGCAACGCGCATTTTGACGATCAGCGAGGTTGCTGAAGTCCTGCGGTGCTCGAAGGCCCACGTACACAAGGCTCTCACTGGCAGGATCGCCGGTGTGCCGCAACTAGCCCACCTCAGCCTCGGTCGTCGTAAACTCGTACCCAAAGAATGGTTCGACCAGTGGCTGGAAGAGAACCGGACCACGAAAGGGCAGCGGGCCGATGTTGACGTTGGAGGTTGAGCATGGAATCCGGTGAGTCTCACCATACGGCCAGCAGAGCATCGGCCGGCGGCGTTAACATAGGCAGAGTGTTCCTGACGGTGGAGGAGGCGGCGGAGCGGCTCGGCGTGAAACGCAGTTGGATTTACGAGCGCACTAGGCGCAACACGATTCCGCACCGCAAACTCGGGAAATTTGTTCGCTTCACTGAGCAGGACCTTCGCGCAATCGCCGAGGCCGCCTCTATTGGGGAACTCCGATGAGCCAAGCCGGGCACCTTATCAAACCCGGCGGTGCCCGTAGGACGTGGTCGATTTTGTATCGCGACCCTTCAGGCGGACAGCGCTGGGAAGGCAAGTTCAAGACCCGTCACGAAGCCCAAAAGCGCCTGAACGAGGTCTTGGGCGACATTGACAAGGGTGTTTACTCCCGACCGTCGTCCGTGACGTTTGAGAAGTTTGCGGAGGACTGGCTGGCCGGCCGGCGCCAAATCCGTGGCAGCACGGAATCCGGCTACGGCTCGATCATCAACCGGCAACTTGTGCCGCGCCTGGGCTCGGTTCCCGTATCGGAACTCCGGTTTGAGCACGTTGACGCGGCTGTGAGCGGGATGATTGAGGACGAGCTTTCATCAAAGACTATCCACAACACAGTGACACTACTGCGCACCATCCTGGCGGGCAGGAAGGGTCCGAGCGCTCTCCTCCGCGGCGTGGCGTTTCGCGATGCCACGCTGGGCCTCGAACTTCCGCCCCTCCACTCCCGGCAGATCATACCACCGACACCGGAACAGGTCTGGGAACTGATCAGGACGGCGAAGGAGATCGGCGGCGTGGGCTATCCGCTCACATACCTCGGAGCATTCACTGGGGTCCGCCGAAACGAAGCCCTGGCACTGGGGTTCGACGATATCGAGTGGTTCGCAAACGAAGTGAACGTGCGACATGCGATCTCAAAACGGCGGCGGAAGGATGGAGGGCACAAATGGGAGTGGCACGTCGGTCCGCCAAAATCCCGGAAGTCCGCCCGGCGCATTGCCGCCACCGAGAGCGTCATGAAGATGCTGGCGGAGTTGAAGGTTGGCAAGCCAGGAACAGCGTTCTTGTTCCCTGGCAACTGTGCCGGCTTTATAGACCCAGACATGTTCGACGCGGAGGTGTGGAAACCGATCGCCGCGAAGGCCGAAATGGCTGGGACGCGCTATCACGATCTTCGGCATTTCTTCGCGTCCCAATTGATTGCCAACGGCGAAACCGCGGCCTACGTTCGGGACCAGATGGGGCACTCCAGCATCAAGGTCACCTTCGACACCTACGGTCATCTCTTTCCGGGCCGGGGGAAGGAAGCGAGCGATCGTTACGAGAAGGCGATGCAGGATGCGCGGCAAAAATCCAAACCGGCTGTTAGCAAAACGTTAGCAATTGAAGGTGAAGAGAAGGGAGGTAGCGATGCAACTAATTGAAAAGATTGGTTGCGGGGGAAGGATTTGAACCTTCGACCTTTGGGTTATGAGCCCAACGAGCTACCAGACTGCTCCACCCCGCATTTATATGTTACCCCACCCTTCGCCCTCGGTCAAATTTCGCGCCCCAATTTCTCGAAAAAAGCCAGCCCCCGCTACTTCGCAACCCGCAGCCCATGCGCGCGTCTACAATGGAATGGTGCCCCGTTTTGTAGTCCCGGCGGTTCTTGCCCTTTCCGCAGCTTTGTCGGCGCCTGCGCAAACGCAATTCCTCCCGCTCAAATCCATCCACCCCGGAATGCACGGCACGGGACGCACCGTCTTCACCGGCAACCGCATCGATGAGTTCCAAGTCGAGGTCCTCGGCGTCCTCGAAAATATCGGCCCCAAGGAATCGCTCATCATCGCGCGCCTCTCCGGCGGCCCGCTGGAGCACACCGGCGTCATGCAAGGCATGAGCGGCAGCCCCGTCTATATCGATGGCAAACTGATCGGCGCCGTCGCCATGGCATTCCCTTTTTCCAAGGACCCCATCGCCGGCATTCGTCCCATTGAGGACATGCTGCGCGTCTCCGCCGCGCTCGCCCAAATCCCCGCCCCGCGTCCCCTGCTCGCCCTCGCCGAGCGCGACGTCACCCGCGGTTTACCCAAGATCCAATCCGCGCCAGCCGGTGAATCGCGCCTCCTCGATATCGCCACGCCCATCTCCTTCGGCGGATTCACCCGCGCCACGCTCGACGCCTTCGCGCCCCAGCTCCACGCCCTCGGCCTCGAACCGAGCCAGGGAATTTCAGCCGGCGGCGACATTCCGCCCGCCATGGGCAACCCCGCCGATCTCAAACCCGGCTCTATGATCTCCGTGCAGCTCATGTCCGGCGATATGGGCGTGGGCGCCGACGGCACCGTCACCTATATTGATGGCTCGCGCATCTATGCCTTCGGCCACCGCTTCCTCGATATCGGCGCCACCGCGCTGCCCTTCGCCCGCGCCGAAGTCATCACCCTGATGCCGAACGTCAACACCTCCTTCAAGCTCTCGAGCGCCCGCGAATGGATGGGGACCATCTCCCAGGATCGCGACACCGCCGTTTCCGGCGAGCTTGGCAAGCGCCCCTCCATGGCGCCGATGTCGTTTTCCGTATCGCGCGGCGGGAAGCCCATCGAGTCCTATCGAATGCAGATCGTGGACGACCCGCTGCTCTCGCCGCTGCTGCTTCAGATGGCCGTCTTCTCCGTCATCGACCGCACTGAGCGCACGCTCGGCGCCGCAACCCTGCGCGTCACCGGGGAAATGGAATTCCTGAACGCGCCCGCGCCCGTTCGCCTCGATAATCTCTACTCGGCCGATAACGGCGCCGCCACCCAGGTGTCGCTCAACGCCGCCATCCCCGCCGCCTATATCATGCAGAGCGGCTTCAACTCGCTCAAGCTCAAGAAGGTGTCCATCAACATCGAAGCCTTCGATGAAAAGAAGCAGCTCAACATCGATGGCATCACGCTCTCCCGCCGCGAGGTCCGCCCCGGTGAGAAGCTTAAGTTGAGCGTGCTGCTCACCGGCGACGATGGCGCCGAGACCACGCGCACGGTCGATTATCAAGTGCCTATCGGCGCTCAACCCGGGCCGCTTTATTTCACCGTCTCCGATGCCATGGCCGCGAACCTCACCGACTTCCACCAGATACTCAACTCCAGTCCGCGCAGCCCGCGCCAGTTGATCGACACGGTCAACGATCTGCACCAGAACACCAAGGCGTACGTCCGGGTCTGGCGAACCGACCCCGCCTATCAAGTGGAAGGCGCAGACATGCCCGCCCCGCCGGCATCGGTGGCGCTCATCCTGGACGGCTCGCCGTCCACGCGCAATTCCAAGGTCGCCGAAATGGAAATCGACGGCGGCGGCGCCGTAATCGCCGGCATCAAAACCGTCCAGGTGGAAGTGAAAGAATGAGCTCGAATTTGGCATGGCCAGCAAGGTGGATCTCGACGCTGAGACGCGGAGACGCAGAGATCGGAGGAGAAAACATTAAAACTGTCTTCTCCGCGTTGCCTCCGCGTCTCCGCGTCTCTGCGTCGAAACTCTCTCTTCTCCTTTTACTCTCTTCCCCCGCTTTTCCCAGCGGCTCCACCGCCTGGGAGATGACCTCTTATAGCGATTTCATCCGCGGCCGCTTCGACGGCATCTCTCTCAGCCGCGATGGCCGCCTCACGCTTGGTCCCAAGCTTGACACCGTCTTCACCTCCGATCAGCCCGTAATCTGGTCCGTCGCCGAAGCCCCCGATGGAACGCTCTACGCTGCCACCGGCAACCGGGGCCGCATTTATAAGATCGATCGCGCCGGCAAATCCTCGCTCTATTGGACCGCCTCCGAACCCGAAGTCTTCGCCATCGCCGCCGGCCGCGACGGAGCCATCTACGCCGGAACCTCGCCCAACGGCAAGGTCTATCGCATTGAAAACGGCGCCGCTACCGAGTACTTCGCGCCCCAGGCTCGCTACATCTGGTCGCTCGCAGTCGCGCCCGACGGCGTGCTCTACGTCGGCACCGGCGATGAAGGCAAAGTCTTCCGCGTGGTGGCGTCCGGTAACGGCGCCGGTAAGGGCGCCGGCAAAGGCGAGCTTTATTACGATACCGGCCAATCCCACATCACCGGCCTCGCCATCGATTCGCAAGGCCGCCTCCTCGCCGGCACCGATCCCAACGGCATCCTCTACCGCATCTCCGCCAAGGACAAGGCCTTCGTCCTCTACGACGCCAATCTGCCCGAAATCCGCGCCATCGTTCCCATGCCGGATGGCACTGTCTACGCCGCCGCGCTCGGCGGCTCCGTGGCCAAGCAGGCGCAGGCCGCCGCACAAGCCGCGCAGGCTAACGGCGTTGCAGGTACGGCGCCTTCCACCACCATCACCGTCTCGGTGGACGCTCAGGCCAATCCCGGCGCCGAGATTAAACCGCAGGAGGCTAAGCTTCAGCCGCCCGCCGCAGCCGGGGCCCCGCAAGTCAGCAGCAGCTTCACGCCCCTGGTGGATACCAGCGGCATTGAGAAATCGGCCGTCTACCGCATCAATCCGGATAACACGGTCGAAACTCTCTGGAGTTCCAAAGAGGAGAACGTTTACGATCTGCTGGCTTTGGAAAAGCAGATCCTCTTTTCCACCGACCAGAACGGCCGCATTTATGGCCTCTCGCCCGATCGCCGCGTCACTCTGGTCACTCAGACCAACGAAGGCGAAACCGTCCGCCTGCTGCCCGCCGACCGCTCCATCCTCGCCGCTACCGGCAATTTGGGCCGCATCTTCCGCCTGGGCGAAACCCCCGGCGCCACCGGTTCCTATGAGGCGCCCGTTCACGATTCCGGCACCGCGTCGCAATGGGGCAGCATGAGCTGGCGCGCCGATCTCCCCGCCGCCTGCAAGGTCGTTTTCCGCACCCGCTCCGGCAACTCCGCCAAGCCCGACCGCACCTGGAGCGACTGGTCGCCGCCCCTCACCGCCGCCACCAGCTCGCAAATCTCCAGCCCCAACGCGCGTTACATCCAGTGGAAAATGGAAATGACCGGCGTCAACGGCGCGACGCCCATACTCGACGACGTAACCTTGGCGTATCTGCCGCGCAACTCGCCACCCGTGATCCACGGCGTCAACATTGTCTCGCAAGCCGTCGCTACGCCAGGCCGCCAGGCCGCTTCATCTTCCAATTACTCCGTCACCGTCACCGACACGGGCGACTTCAGCTCGAACTCCACCGGCACCGCCACGCAGACTCTGCCGCGGGCCTTCACCCAGCAGGTCACCATCTCCTGGCAAGCCGACGACCCCGACGGCGACCGCCTCGTCTACAACGTGGATTTTCGCGGCGAAGGCGAGACGCAGTGGAAGGTGCTCAAGACCGCCACGCACGAGACTTCCCTCAGCTTCGACGCCTCCATCCTGGCCGACGGCAAATACTATTTCCGCGTCCTCGCCTCCGACCGCGAATCCAATCCCCCCTCCACCGCGCGCGATGCCATCCTCGATAGCAACCCGGTGATGATCGATAACACTCCGCCCATCGTTACCATGGGCGCCAACCACTTCGCCAACGGCTCCGCGCACGTCGAATGGGAAGCCGCCGACGCCACTTCCGCCCTGCGCCGCTGCGAATACTCGCTGGACGCCGGCGACTGGATTCCCGTGGAGGCCGCCGACGGCGTCATCGATTCCCTGCGCGAAAAGTTCTCGCTCGATCTGGCAAACCTCAAACCCGGCGAGCATCTCCTGGTGGTCCGCGCGTCCGATAGCGCCAACAACACCGGCGTCGCGAAGGTGGTCCTGAAGTAGCCTCGTGCGCCTTACGCCCAGGACACTTCTATGGCTCGTGCAGCGTAGCGTGATCGCGGCCTTCGACGATAATTGTCTGGGCATCGCCAAGGGCGCCGCATATTCCGCGCTGCTCTCTTTCTTCCCGGTGCTCACCTCCGCCGCTGCGATCCTGGTGCAAACCCGCGCCCGCTTCGTCTCCGGGTTGCTCCAAAGCGCGCTTTCGGAAATTGTGCCGCCTGGCTCCGAAGATCTGGTGGTGCAGCAGTTCCGCGCCACCGGCGCACGCCCTCTACTTCTGCTGATCGTGGCGGCGGCCATCTCTTTGTGGGCCGCATCCGGCGTGATCAAGAGCCTGACCGAAGGTTTTCACGCCGCGTATCGCGTTCCCCGCGACCGCGGCATTGTTCGCGGCAGCGCCGTCGCCATCGCTTTGGTTCTGCTCGCCTCCGTTCCATTGCTTGCCGCGTCGGTGCTGGTGCTTTTCGGCGGCCAAATCGAGAGTGCGGCGATGAACTGGTTCAAGGGCGATTCCCTCTTGACGCCGCTAACCGGCGTGTGGGAAATCCTCAGCCGCATTGCGCGCTACGGTCTTGCCTTCGTGACCACGGTGACGGTCACGGCGCTGCTCTACTATTACGCCCCCTACCGCCCGCAGCGTTGGCGCTACGTCTGGCCCGGCGCGATTCTGGCCACGCTGCTCTGGTTAGGCGCCACCTCCGGCTTTGCCTGGTACGTGCGCAACATCGGCCACTACAACGTGATGTACGGCTCCGTGGGCGCCGGCATCGCGCTGCTCGTGTGGATGTACGTCCTCGCCATCATCGCCCTGATCGGCTGCGAATTTAACGCCGAGTTCGAGCGGGCTTCCATGCGGCCGTGATGCATGCGGCCAGGATGCCGGGATCTCCTCTGAGAAGCTGGAACACCCGCTGGGCTGTCGAGGCTCAGGCGGGTCCGCTCCCGGAATCTGACGCACCCTCGCCGTGCGGTTGCGCCCGACCGGCGAGTTCTCGGGCGTGATTAATCTGCGGCGGTGTCAATTTCCGTTTACCCCGAACTTAACGCCTCGACCTTTGCGGCTTGGCGACTTTGCGTGATCATCGTCTTCAAGCCCATTTATTATTAGTGCGATGCAGTCTTCGATCGGCTCTCGCCAAGTCGCCAAGAACGCAACCACAACGCCATAGCCTGGCTGATTCGACTGGTCGCCAAGACATAACTGAGGGCTCGCCCTTGAATTGAGTTCCCACGGCAGAGTCCCTGCGGCAACGTCAAGCGCGTACGTTACACACTCTGAACCCGCCTTAACCCGTCAACGATTCTGAGGATCGCCCAACCAAAAGAGCCGAGCGGGAGACACGCCCAAGGGAAATTCTCACTATCCTTGGTCGAGACTTTCATGCGCGCCTTGGAGGTGAAGCGGGATGCGCCAGCATCGGGATCGAAGCGGAATTGCGGAACCCGCTACCCAATTGGGACGTGGCGATAGGCAATCCCAGCGCGCTCGCCATGTTCGAAATGCTGCCGGCCCTGGCGCCGCTTACGCCCGCGCTTCGCACCCGGATAGTAAGTAAGTAAAGCGCGGAGCATCTTGGACACGCAGCGCGGTTGGACCGGAGCGGCGGACCGCATCGATTTTGCGCCCTTGGCCTCGTTACCGCAGGGGCTTATATAGATCTCCGCCCCGGTAATGCACCTACCCCTGGTGGCTCAGGATAAAATCCACCACCGGCTTCGGATCCTTGCGCGACACCGGGAAGTGACCCTCACCCTCGGTCACCAGCACCGTTATCTTCCCGCCGAGTTGCTTGTACCGCTTCTCCACCACCCGTGTCTGGTCCTTCAGCCACGGGTCAAGGCTCCCGCAGTCGTGCAGAATCGGCACTCCGGCCTTGGCCAGCGGCGCCAGGTTGTCGATCGGCGGCGTCTTCGACATCAGGCTGCGCATGAGCGGATTCCGGGCATAAATCGCCGTCACCTTGTCCGGGTTCGCGATCGCCCATGCGTACGATTCGCCCGCCTTCGCCCCGGTCCCCTCCATCGCCACCTTCTTCGCAAATCCGTTATCGACCATCCGCCGATAGACCTCGTCCCATTCCTTTTGCACGGCCCCCGCCGAGGAGATTGGCGGCAGCACGATGTAGTAACCCTTGGCCAGTAGCGCCAGAGCCACCGCCGAGTCGCGCTCGAGAAAGCTCGGATGGAACACCCACAGCTTGCCCGGCGCCGGATTCTGCGGCACTACGATCGACATGGCATCCGCGTGGAAGTTGCCCGTCCCCGGACCGTCATAGCGATCGTAGGAGGGAACGTATCCCGGTCCGCGCACCGTCGCGTAAGTATCTTCCGCCTTCAGGTAGAGGTAGGAATTTTCCAGGCTGTAGTAGTGCGTCTTGGTGTAGGTTGAATCGGCGAACGCCGGCCGGTTCGCCTCTACCGGATGCATGTGCCGCTCGATCCAGTCCGCGATCGGCGTCGGGTCCACGAGACTGTGCGGGTGATGCGCAACGCCTTCCTTCATGATCACCGTGATTGAGCCGCCCAACTGGTGATACATCCTCTCCACCACCATACTGTTCCGCTGCAGCACAAAATCCTCAGTGCCAACGACGTGCAGCAGGGGTATGTCATGCTTGGCCAACTCCGGGATCTTGGCCCAATCTTCGTCGTAGACCGCCGGATTGTCGTTGTAGAGACAGGCCACCTTGTCGGGGTTGACCGCGCCCCAGTTGAACGCATTGACTCCGCCCTTGCTCATCCCGACGAAGGCCGATTTCTTCGCCAGGCCGTGGTTTTCCGTCATGAACTTGTACCACAGGTCCCACGCCTTGCCCTGCCTGCCGGGGTCGGGCGCCACATAGGCGATGTGAAAACCGCGCTTCAGCAGCTCGACTTCGGATTGAGGCTGGTGGTTCCAATAGCAAGCTCGCCATGACCACGGATTGCCCGCCGCCGCCTTCGCAGGGACGACTACGACGCAGCGGCGCTTGCCGCCCTTGACACTCTCGTCGATTCCGAAGCTCGTCACCTCGCTCGCCGGGGCCGTCATAGCCGTGATCGCCCCAGTGGCATCGTCCATGATGAAGTCATAGCGGTCGAACCCTTCGTGCCAGGTCGTTTTCTCGCCTTCGAAGGGGACGTACCCGTCCGCCGCCGTGGCGTTGGATGTGCAAACGATGGCCGCCGCGCAAAACTGCGCCCCGGTCTCAAGAAACTGTCTTCTGGAACTGTTCATCATCCTTACTCCTTCCGGATTCTGGCGAGGGAACGAAAACCGCAGCGGATGGCCCTGACGGCGCTCCTGCGCTGTTAAACCGGGATTACCATTTTGGCGCCCGGCAAGAGGCCAGTATACGCCCAATCGCCTTCCTCCGATCCGCGCTATCGCCGCACACCTGAGATGTGGAGGCAGCGAAAACGGCGTTCTTCAAGGTGCTTCGTTCTCCATTGTCCTAATTTCTTTCTGGTGTTGGGTCAGACCCTCTGGCGCCAGATTTACGCGTACGGTAGACCAGGTCCGACGTTCCACATCGACGCCTCAGAGCGTGGTGCTCGGTTCTTCCCAACGGGTTCTGGCGCCGAGGCGCTGGCCATGCACATTCGGCATACGGCGTCTGCGTTCAACGGGCGGCAATGGCGCCCGTGGGTTGAGGTGGGCTTAGCGCAAGCTCGCGTAGCCCGCGCCACTGCTACGACCTGTGGCGGAGCACGCCTCCTGAAACCCGAAAATGTGAACCCGAGAGACGCGAACCGATTCGTTTGCCTTCGGGGTTTGTTTCTCCGCTAGACTAACCTGACCGGGTATGGATCGACGAACTCCGTTGGCGATGATGGTCGCCCCGGTCATTCCACGGTCTAGCCAAGCCGGTTTCACAGGAGATCTGCTTGGGCGTATCGGCAGTGTATAGAGTCGCGTTGAAGATCTACGAGCCGCCCACTTCGGATCTTCCCTATAAGACACTGTACTGGCCGGCGGCCAATGCGGAGGCCGGGGCTTCTCTCATCGAAGTCAGGTTAAATAGCGCTTCGCCGCATTGCGACTTCTCCTTGCCGCCGCCATTGAAAAGCACGCTGGTCAAGTTAGTTGTCTTGCTGCCGGATGGCACACCCGCAGAGGGGGCCCGCGCCCTTATAGGAACGCAAATGGACGGCATGTGCAGGGTATCTGCACCTACGAAAGCGGAATGGCGTCAGACGTACTCTTTTCTGCGGCTGACGGATTGCAACCCATACTAATTCGGTTGGTTCCGGGAAACCAGTGAGATCCATGTAGGTCGCTTTGTCCCAGGTTATCCCAGCAGCGGCCAGCGGCCACCCGCTTCCAAGTAGCTCCGAAGACGGTCGCATTCTTCCTTTACATTTTCGGTCAGGGGGCCACGGTGGCCGGGGCAGATGATTGCGGCCCGCTGGCGGAGGCATTGCAACGCTGAGGACCGCGCCGCAGACAAATCCGGGGTTACCGGCCTCGCCATCATCCTGAGCTTGTTTGCTACAACGGCCAGTGCGTCGCCGCAGAATAACGTCCGCGTAGGCTGATGCAGGTAGGCCACGTGCCCAGCGGTATGGCCTGGCGTGGCTAACACTCGAAATTCCTCTTCTATTATTTCCCTATCGGCCACGAAATGGTCTGCCGTCACGGATTCCGGCGAAGCTTCCCAGCAGGCCGCGCAGCAGCACGAGAACACCCTCTTCGGGGATATGCCGGCCTAACCAGCCGCGGACGCCGCGAGTAGCGGTCTTCCTTGTGAGAAATGGCGTGTCGCCGTTGTCGTAGTAAACACGCGCGCCAAACGTGCGCTTCAAAAAGGCGGCCCCGGCTGCATGGTCATTGTGCCAGTGGGTAAGCAATATCGCTTTTAAGCGCTCTGCTGGAATGCCAACCATCTTCAGGCCGAGCAGGAAGTCTTCGGCGTCGGAATCCATGCCCACATCGACTGCAATGAACCCAGCCTGGGAGTCAACCAGGTAGGAGCAAGCAAAATACGATGGCCTGCGAAAGCACCAAACGCCGGCCGTAACGGGAATGACCTGGACGTTCGTTGCAGTTCCTCTCGCTTGGGCGGTAGACTGCGCCTAGTGTACAACAGCGAGCGCGGAACGCCGAAAACAACTAGGTCAACAGCAGTTGGCATGGTCAATCTCAGAGCATATACGGTAGCCCTAAGGGGAAGGAAACGTTCCCGACCAGGTCCAGAGACACGCAACAATATCGCGACCACCGGTGTCGAAACAATTGTGATCGTCTCTGGGGCAGCGCCTGAAACGAGCGCAGCGCCTGAAACCAGGATCAGCGCAAGTCCCATTCGGGCCGTATACGGCAACTGAGCAACCTGAAATTGGGCAGCCTGGATCGAAGATAGGACATCAATTTCAGAACAGGTCACCGACTGGTGGAAATGTCAGTATGAGGCTCAGGACCAGCAGTGCGAGCGCAATCGCGTTTATACGCCCTGCGGGAAGTGTCTTTTTCCGCCAACTCCATTCCAATATCGCCCAAGTGACCAGCCAAACAAGAATGGCCACCGTGGTTACGCCTGACAGAGGCCCCGTTGGTTTGTAGAAAACAAGGCTGCGCTGGATGAGGGCCGATTTATCCGCGAGGATGGCCAGGACGGCCAGAACAAAGCAGCCGACGCCAGCCGAGAAAATGGCGGCTGCGCCGGAACCGTTTGTCAGGGACGGATTGCCGGATGGGGCGGCATTGTACGGCGTCGTCATTTTGGTTCTCCTCGGCTCAATTGGATCGTGTTGCCGCCCTGAACCGGTGCGTGGTCGTCGATCTCCGCACCGAAGAAACCGGCGATCCCCGCAGCAACAAGGGAAGCCAGGCTAAAGACCAGCACCGCCCCCCGAAGTTGGCGATGATTCCCAAGATCGTGGCCATACCGGATAAAGACGAATGCGACCATAGTGATCGAGATGGGAGCGAACCAGGAAACGTGCTCCTTCCACTCCATCCCAAGCGAGTGCCAACCAATTGTGGCAGGACTGGACATCAGCAAGTGTTGCGGAAACATCGAGAGATCAACCGCTCCCGGCGGAGGCGCGGCGCGATACCAAGGATAAATTGCATAAGCCCCACTGAGCACAGCGGCCCACGCGAGCACAACCATCGTGATCAGGTAAATGCGCATGAAGCGCTCCTGGCCGGGCGTGGATTCGGGTGCAGCGGACGAGGTGGTGAATTGATACAGCCCTATTAGCGCGCCGGAACACGCCAGTAAGTAGAGCCCGCCGAATCCCATACCATGAATCAGTGTCCAGAAGGCGCGTGCTGTGATTTCCATCAGCAGTCTCTTTTCCCGCGGATCAGCCGTGGATCCGGCCGCCAGCTGCAGTTCATTGAAATCCCATTCCGTTCATCGGCCGAAATCCCGGTGCGTTCATCGGCTCTGGCAGCCGGAGGTCGCCCGAATCCGGTTTCTTCTTGTCTTTTCCCCATGTCCAGTACATGCCGACGTATGCATACTGCTCGGTTTGGCCGGCTATGGAATGGCCGTAGCAAAATAAAAACTGCTGTCCCGGGTGATTCTTGAAGTGATAGTAACCACCGATGTCGATCATCGTCGAAGCTTCGGTTTGTGGCGCGGCGTAACCCTCGCGTCCATGCGAAAAGACTTCGCCTCCGAGTTCCAGTCGCTCGCCGAAGGCGTATTTTAAGAGGAATCCGCCGTATAGGAAGTTGCGGTACTGGGTCTGCGGAACGATCGTTTCGCCGGCGCCCCCGTCCAGGAGCCAGTGTCCGAAATTCTTTTGCAGCCACACGGGAACCTTGTACCAAACCTTTCCTACGCCGAGTCCCTTGTCGTAGTTACCGGTCGGTATTTCGAACATCGTAAAGGAGCCGATCTGGGGAATGTACTTGGATTCTTTGATGAACGCGATTTTGGCCCCGAGTTCCATGTCGGTGTAGCCGAAGGCGGAGCGGCCAATGCCGCCAGGGGCGTAGATCGGATTATTGGACGGGTTGATACTGCCAAAGGGCGCGATGATGTGTAGCTGCACCCTAGGAATGGCGCCCCAGTTGAACTCGAAGGCCGGACCGGTGGAATCGATCTCCGCCGGAGTGCCATCCATAGCTCCGAATATGTAGAACTCGTAATGGTGAAGGTCGACTGGAACCGGATCGTCGATTTGGAACGGAGGCCCCTGTGCCCACACGCTGGAAGCCGCAGCCATGAAGAGCGGGAACTGTATGGCCGAAGAGCATTTACGCATACTCCCCGTGCGCCTGTCGCTGGGCTTGAGAAAGGCCCGTCCTGCCAAGGCGTTCCGGATAAATGACATTAAGACCGTTCGCCCCTTGCGTCCGCGAAGTCTTTGGTCACATAGCGATCTATAGAGAGAGGTCCCGATCCCACGACCAACAGAAATAGTAGGCCCATCGGCATCGAATAGTCGGCGCGCGCTTCATGCGCCATGCCCCACAGGTTGCCCGCAAACAGCATCGGCAGCTTGGTGGAAACGATAGCAACCGCAATCACTGCTAGAAGCGGAACAGTCGCCAGTCTGCTCAGCAAGCCCAAAACTAGAAGTGATCCGCAAAGGATTTCGATCGCACCCACAAGCGGCGCCATCGCCTGCGGAGCGGGAATACCGATTTTGAGAAAGCGTCCTACCCCGAGGCTTGCTGGAAATAGGAACTTCTGAATCCCCTCCGATAGGAACACCAAGCCCACCAAGAGCCGAATGAGAAACGTAGCTCTAGGCGCGGTGGAAACGAGCATCCGCTGATAAAATGGCATCGTCAAGCGGCGGGGCGCCTTCAGGCTAATATACTGTATCATGAATCGTAATCGGATGTCGGAATCGAAATCGGAACCAATAGAGGCAGATCGCGATTTGTATTCAGGCCTGATCCGGCTCCATGTTCTGCACCACGCCGTAGAAGGTCCGATCTTCGGTCTCGGAATGATCGAGGAGCTGGCGCGTCACGGATATCGCATCAGTCCAGGGAGTCTGTATCCTCTACTGCAACGGCTTGAAAAAAAAGGCTACCTTCGATCGACTGAGCAACGAAAAGGGAAATCGCTCCGGCGAGTGTACCGCGCGACTCCGTTAGGCCGGAAGGCTTTAATGGCATCGAAAAGCAAAGTGCGAGAGCTCTTTCACGAACTCATGGAGGCGGAGTAGCGCAACCGCCGATTGTGCGAGCTGCGTTATCGGGATGCGGGCAGTCGCTGCATCCACCAAAAGCTTGATCGCGTGTAGTCGGAAAGGGGTTACCCCGCTCGATGAAAGTTTCCCGAGTTGCTCATGGATGATGCGGCAGGGGGAAGTTGAATCGGTCAGGTTGACCGAAAACGCCCATTCTGCTTTAAGAGTTTGGCCGCCATCATGCCGATCGGGAGTCGGCAACGGCGACGTTACAATCGAGTGCGTTCACGGTTGACCTTATATACGGCAATGCCGTATAGTGAAACGTGATTGCCGAAATCGCAAGCCTTTCGGCGTACGAATCTCAAGCGTCGGCGCTACTGAACGAGGATGAGCGTTTTGCCAGGACGTTCCGATCGGCCGCCGAAAGGTTCTCCATGCGTGATTTCGGCTGCTTGCGAGTTGCAGCATAACGGAGAAGTTCATAAGTCTCACTCACAGCGGACGCATTAGCCGGCTTTGGCGTCATATTCCCTCAGGATATGCCTGGCTCTGGGTGGCCGAGCCGCCCAAATAGTTTTATGACCCAGTAGTACTAGGCCCCACCGCCAAAGTCAGAATCCTCCCCTTCAAGAATCTTCCATCACTCCGGCATTACCGTGGCCTTCAAAACCACCTTTGAGGTATTCACCAGGGTTGATTCCGACAACTCGCTTGAACGCCTTACTGAAGGCAGCGCCGGACTCGTAACCGACCGACCGAGCAACGTCTATGAGCTTCTTGTCACGTTGTTGTAGTAACTGCATCGCCTTCTGCATCCTCCACTCGGTTACGTATTCCAGCGGTGTTTGTCCGAGTAGCTCTTTAAAACGCGCTGCGAATGCGGAGCGAGACATGCCCGCCGCTTCGGCCAGAGATTCGACTGTCCATGGTGTATTCACACTATCGTGAATGGCACTCAGGGCAGTGCCCATTTGAGGATCGAAGATCGCACGAAGCCATCCTTTGTTACGTTCCGGCCCCGACGCGATATGCGCCCGGAGTATTTGGATAAACAGGACCTCGGCTAGCCGATTCGCGACTATTTCAGATCCCGGCGCCTGCTCTGCCATTTCTGACGCCAGCGCTCGCATTGTGTCGTGAAGAGCAAGCGTGCGTGCCTGCTCGGCCCTAATCAGAATAAAGCTCGGCAATAACTGAGTGATCGGCCTCAGGCTGGCGCGATCGAAACTCATGGACCCACAGACGATTGTCGTCGGCGCGCCACCCCCTCCATGATGAGCGATATTCCCGTTGGCTTTGGCGGCGATTTCGCCGAAGGTTGACCTTGGACGTGTTCGCGGGCTATCGCGCATGACGATCGAGGTGTCGCGGGCCACCAAGAAGCAGTCGCCACCGGAGAGGGGAATCGGGTCCGGCATGCCTCCGACGCTAAGCCAGCAGTTACCGCGCGACAGCATGGCGTAGTGCGCCAGATCTGTGGGTGAATCTATTTGGCCGGAAGGCGTGAGTTTCTCTTCGGTCCGCTTTTCCTGCATCAAGCCCCACGGGGCTGTGGCTTCGAGCCTGTGCTGACCGAAAGCGGTTACGTGCATGGTTCTGAAGATGTCTGTAATCGGGTCCAATTGAGCCTCCATTCACAACACCTACACTCCTTTCCCTCGAAGCCGCGCGTCCTAGCTCCTGAAAGGTGCAAAACAGCTCGTTTGAGCCCTATGTTTGGACGAATAGACAACAGTCTCGGACTCCTGAGCAGTTCTCGTCCACCGCTAAAGAACTCTACTCTAGTGTACCGAGATCTACCGGGAGGGAGTAGTAATTATGGGAAAGCTTGAAGGAAAGGTTGCAGTCATCACCGGTGGCGCTACCGGCATCGGCCGCGCCGCAGCAAAGCGCTTCATCGAGGAGGGCGCCATCGTCTTCCTCTTCGGACGCCGCCAGGCAGAGCTCGACGCCGCTGTGGCCGAGCTCGGGCCCAACGCCCGCGCGGTGAAGGGCTCGGTCGCCGATCTGGCCGACCTTGACCGGCTCTACGCGGCGGTGAAGGCCGAGCGCGGAACCCTCGACATCGTCTTCGCGAATGCGGGGGCGGGCAGCCCGCTTCCGCTCGGCAAGATCACCGCCGAGCACATTGACGAGACCTTCGACACCAATGTGAAGGGTACGATCTTCACGGTCCAGAAGGCGCTGCCGCTGATGGGCAAGGGCGGTTCGATCATCCTGACGGGCTCGAGCGCCGGCACCACGGGCGCCCCGACAATGAGCGTCTACAGCGCGAGCAAGGCGGCAGTGCGTAACCTCGCGCGGACCTGGGCGGAGGACCTGAAGGGCACGGGCATCCGGGTAAACGTGCTATCGCCCGGGCCGACCGCGACCGAACTCGCGAAGGCAGCGCTAGGCGAGGAGGGCCAGAGAGTCTACGCCTCGATGACTCCGCTCCAGCGCATGGCCGATCCGGCGGAGATCGGGGCGGCTGCTGCCTTTCTCGCGTCGGACGACAGCAGCTTCATGACCGCCAGCGAGCTCGCCGTTGACGGCGGCCTGGCGCAAATCTGACCCGCTCACGCAACTGCGCTCCATTCGATGATTCGAAGCGCCGTAAATTTCAGTAAACCGAAGGAGAACATATGAGCTACGCAATTGTAGGATTCGGCAAGATAGGCCAGGCACTCGCCCACGCTTTTGCACGTAAGAACATCGAAGTCACCTTCGCGAGCCGCGGGCCGCCCGAGGCCTTGGCACCGGAGGCTCGGGCGATTGGACCCACGGTCGTCGCCAAGTCGCTGCGGGATGCACTCGAGGCCGAGACAATCATCCTGGCGGTCCCGTTCGGGGAACATCGCGAGGTTGCGAAGGCTCTGTCGAGCTGGGAAGGCAAGACAGTCATCGACGCGACGAACGCGTTCGGAGTTTCACCTGAAGCGCTGGGCTGTCTCGTGTCATCTGCCTTCGTTGCAAAGGCGTTCATCAGCGCGAAGGTCGTGAAAGGCTTCAATCATCTGGTTGCGGCTACATTAGCTACCGATCCGATCGTCGAGGGCGGCCACCGGGTCGTCTTCCTGTCGAGCGACGACGCGGACGCAATCGCACCCGTAGCGGATTTGGCCAAGAAACTTGGGTTCGCACCCGTCAAGCTGGGAAAGCTCAATGAGGTGGCGGACTAGTGCACGCACGCGGCCAAACGTGGGGTCGGCTCATCTTCCAGGATTTGTTCAAGAAGGAGCAGTAATCGGTGGTTGTGTAAGCTTTGGCCGTAAATTCAACAAAAAAACAACAAGGAGAAAACATATGAACCATAACCATGGACAAAAATTGGCGGGGAAAATTGCGGTGATCACAGGCGGAAGCAGCGGGATTGGCTTGGCCACCGCCAGGCGCTTCGTTGAAGAAGGCGCGCACGTCGTGATCACTGGCCGACGAGAGAAAGAGCTCAAGGAGGCCGCAGCCTTTATCGGGAGAAATGTCACGACGGTCGCGGGCGATGTATCGCGCTTGGATGATCTGGACCGGCTCTATGTCGCGGTGAAAGAGAAACATGGTCACATCGACGTTCTCTTCGCGAACGCGGGCGCGGGGACAATCGCACCGCTCGCGGTAGCTACTGAGGCCCATTTTGACCAGACCTTCGACGTGAACGTGAAGGGGCTGTTCTTTACGGTGCAGAAGGCCCTTCCCCTCTTCAAAGATGGCGGCTCGATCATCCTGACCTCTTCAGTCTCGAACGTGTTGGGGCTCCCGGGGTTTAGCGCCTACGCCGCCAGTAAGGCGGCTGTGCGCAACTTCGCGCGCGGCTGGACTCTGGAATTGAAAGACCGCAAGATCCGCGTGAATTGCATGAGCCCCGGAGCAATCGATACCCCGGCCTTAGCGACGACGACGGGCCTTACCGCTGAACAGGCCGAGCAAGCGGCCGCACAGTTCACTACGCAGATCCCAATGGGTCGCAGAGGCATGCCCGAGGAAATCGCGGCAGCAGTCGTGTTCCTTGCTTCCGATGAAAGTTCTTACATCACCGGTGTGGATCTCGCCGTCGATGGAGGCATGGCGCAGGTCTGACCCCGGCGCGGTCGCTTCTCGAA
>Ga0116129_1000841_pt1 | contig 18227 bp, 18 predicted proteins | sample June2015DPH_17_2_FD_89732 | JGI IMG/M metagenome (GOLD analysis project Ga0116129, IMG submission 89732) | Peatland microbial communities from SPRUCE experiment site at the Marcell Experimental Forest, Minnesota, USA - June2015DPH_17_10 | ecosystem: Environmental > Terrestrial > Soil > Wetlands...
GAAATTGTGCTTGCTCCGCATCCTCAGGAGAATCAGCATCCGGATCACATCACGACTGGAAAACTGGTTCGCGATGCGTGCCGGTTTGCGCGATATGGGGGACTTGGGGAGTTGAAGCCGCTGCCGGTGCATCGCATCGCTAACTTATTGTTTTATAACATCACACAGCACTTGCAGAAGCCTGATATCGTGGTCGATATTAGCGATGTTTTCATGGAGTGGGAGGCGGTGATGAACTGCCACGAAAGCCAGGTCAAAAGCAAAGGCTACATCGAGCTACAAAAGACCGGGGCGCGGCTGCTTGGACTGACCATCGGCACCGAATATGCGCTCGGCTTGTTCGCCAACGACCCGGTGCGCCTGGAAGCGATTTCAGACCTGAAACTGTCTTCGAGGAGCTTCTAATATCGCCATAATGTGCTCTTTTGGTGCACGGAGCGAGGCTTAATTGGCCTTAATCGCGTCGAATCGGATGTTCTTCAGCGCGTCCGCGGAGGCCGGCAATTCCTGGCTCCCGGCGGGGAATTTGTTGACTTTCAGCATGTAGGCAAGAATATCCGCGTTTCGCTCCTTGCTCAACTGGCCGGGCCGGTCGGCGGGCATGGAATCCTGAATTTTTTCGAACAGTTCTCCGACGCTCATGCCGTTCCAATTCGCGGTGAAGTCGCTGCCGGCGAGAGGCGGCGTCTGGCCCTTGCCTTCGAGGTTTTCACCATGGCAGGACGCGCAGTCTTTGCTGTAAGCCGTTTTGCCACGCTCGGCCTGTTCGCCGCTATAAATGCCATCCCAGACGGAAGTTGCGAAGACGAGGAGTGTCATGAAAATGATGGTGCGCATGTTATAAAATACAGTTTAATTCAGGCCCCCCTATGCTCTCCTCCTCAACTTCTATTGCAGTCGCATTATTTTTCAGCGCGGCTTTGATGCCCGCGGCTCCGGTCTGCGATGCAGACAATGGAGGAATCACGCTTCCGCCGGGATTCTGCGCGCTGGTGGTCGCGGACAATCTCGGAGAGGCTCGCCATCTTACGGTGGCGCCTAACGGCGATATTTATGTCGCGCTCCAGGGAAATGGCGAGAAGGGCGGCGTGATGGCGCTGCGCGACACCCATGGCAATGGAAAATTCGACGTCCAGGAACACTTCGGTTCAGGGAGCCTGACCGGCATCGGGCTGCGCAACGGATATCTTTATGTCGCGGGGTTCAACACGGTGCAGCGGTACAAGATGACGCCGGGTAAATTGAAGCCGGAGGGCGCGCCGGAGACGGTGGTCGAAGGTCTGCCTGGGGTGCGGCAGCATGGCGACAAAGGGCTGACCTTCGATGGCAAAGGGTTTCTTTACGTAAACGTCGGAGCGCCTTCGAACGCCTGCCAGTCGCCGGATCGAAGGCCGAAAGTGACCGGGCAGGATCCTTGTCCGCTGCTCGAAAAGAATGGCGGAATTTGGAAATTCAACGAAAATAAGCTGGGGCAGAAACAGGAAGACGGCGTGAAGTTCGCCACGGGAATGCGGCAGGAGCCAGCGCTGGTGTGGCATGATGGCGCGCTCTACGTGGTGATGAACAGCCGCGATCAGCTGGATGTGTTCTGGCCGGAGCTGTTCACGGCGAAGGACAACGCGGAGCGTCCCGCTGAACCGATGTTTCGCATGGACAAAGCGGGAATGAATTTCGGCTGGCCGTATTGCTTCTTCGACTACGAGCAACAGAAGCTGGTGCTGAATCCTGAATATGGCGGTGACGGCAAAAAGATCGGCCGGTGCAGCGAGTTCTCGAATCCGGTGGCGTCGTTTCCGGCGCACTGGGCTCCGGTGGACGTGATGTTTTATTCGGGGTCGCAGTTCCCTGCGAAGTACAAAGGCGGCGCGTTTATTGCATTCCATGGATCGTGGAACCGGTCGCCGATGCCGCAGGAGGGCTATAACGTGACGTTCCAGCCATTTTCAGGCGGCGCTCCGAGTGGCAAGTTCGAGATTTTTGCGAGCGGGTTTCCGGGGAAAGCGCAGATCATGAATGCCAATGAAGCTGCGGCGCGGGCGGATGGAGTGGCGCAGGCGCCGGATGGGTCCTTGTATATTACGGATAGTCAGAAGGGGAAGATCTGGCGGGTGATGTATCAGGGTGGGAAGTAAGACGCAGGCGGAACCGCCTGCGCCACCTCCAGAGAAAACATTGCGTAGCGGTTATGTTGTATGCTGAAATCGCGAGCGGATCTCTTGGCCAGGGTCTCGCTCCCGTACGTTCGCAGTATTTACGTGCTATCTTTCTGTCAGTAGTTTATGGCCTTGCCCGCGCATCCGGCGCTCCGTTTCGATCCGTCACGACTTCATTTTGAATTTCCCATTCCTGACAGGGATTTGCGATTCAAAGAATTGATGCTCTACGTGTCGGATGAGTGTCTCGACGACCCGACGTACTCCAAAACCAAACTCTTCAAGATTCTGTTCTTCTCAGATTTTGAAGCATTATGGACGTTACGGTGTGCCGATCACCGGCATGCCATATAAGAAGTGGCCGTTCGGCCCCGCGCCAGCAGCGTATCAGCGAATCCAGACAGAGATGCTTCGGGACCGTGTAATCCGCATTGTCCAGAAAAAGGTCTACGACTATTCGCAGCAACGGGTATTGCCACTGAAGGACCCGAACATTGACATTTTCTCCGCGCGCGAAATTTCAATTGTAGCCGGGTGGATACGCTTTTTTGGGAACAAGAGCGCAAGAGAGGTAAGCCGGTATTCGCACGGGAAGGCGTGGAAATTGGCCCGCGAGAATGGGGGCATTCCCTACGAGGCGGTCTTTATCTCGAACGAGCCCGTCAGTTTCGAGGATATTGATCGAGTTAAGAAATTGGCGGCGGAGTATGGCTGGAGGTCTTAGGCCGTACCCGCATGGCGGATGATGCTCAGTACCGGGAATTGCTAGAGACTGAGGAATATAGTGCCCAACTTGAGTCGCTTGCACAGACTTATTCCGATGAAGTACTGGAGGCAGCTATACAAGGCATTCTCTGGGTATCGCAACAGACCCGGAGTGCTACGATAAGGTCACGCCGCAGATTCGGATAGCGCGAAGCCGTACATTCGATGATGGTCCTTGTTTTAAGATATTTTTCGGAATACCGGACGCTGACCATGCCCTGCTCCTGTGGATCGAAGAAATTAAGGACACGGAGGAAATGTTGGAATCGTGACGGCACGTTCGGCGGCAGAGAAGGCGTTACCCTGAGGATGGAATGGAACCAGCCCCAGGCGTCCCCGGCCACCCTGACGCCGAGCGCATGAGCAACAAGTTCCGAGTCGTTCTTGAATGCGACGCCGAAGGACTACCCTCACAGGTTGCAGAGCAGGCGATTCTCGACATTGCGGAAGAGTTCAGCCGTCGCCCTTGGCACACTAACGTCATATGCACTTGGGATGGCCGCCTCATCAGACTAGAAGCGGAAAATAATTATGACGAAAAGGGACTCGCGCTATCCGATGAATTTTCCGATGCTCTAACGGCATCGGTCGCCATGTATGGACGATTGGGTGATATGCGTATCGTGTCGGTAAACAGGCTATAGCTTCTTCCCTAGCGAGGAGTTGGCAAATATATTGCTACCAAAGTTTTTAGTGGGGCAGTGGTCCTGCCCCACTGAATTTCAGCGTTTGATGATTACTGACTTTACTTCGGTGTATTGCTGCAATCCGTATTCGCCTAATTCGCGGCCGATTCCGGATTGTTTGAAGCCGCCGAAGGGGGAGCGGGGGTCCAGCACGTTATAGCAGTTTACCCACACGGTGCCGGCGCGGACGTTATCGGCGATGGCGTGGGCTTTCTTGATGTCGCGGGTCCAGACGGCGGCGGCCAGGCCGTATTCGGTGCGATTGGCGCGCTGCACTACTTCGTCGACGCTCTTGAAGGGAATGATGCTCATGACGGGTCCGAAGATTTCTTCTTTGGCGATCTTCATATCGTCCTGAACATCGGCGAAGACGGTGGGCTGGATGAAGTAGCCCTTGTCGCCGACGCGCTCCCCTCCGCAGACCAGCTTGGCGCCTTCGCTGCGGCCGGAGTCGATGTAGCCCATCACCTTTTCAAACTGCGACTGATCGACTTGCGGACCTTGCTCGGTCTTGGGATCGAAGGGATCGCCGACGGTGCGGGCATTGGCGCGAATGCCGGATTTTTCGACGAATTTATCGTAGATTTTTTCTTCGACGAACACGCGCGAGCCGGCGCAGCAGCATTGGCCGTGATTGAAAAAGAGGCCGAAATGGGCGCCTTCGACGGCTTCGTCGAGGTCGGTATCGGCGAAGACGATGTTGGGGCTCTTGCCGCCGAGTTCGAGAGTGACTCGTTTGAGATTGGATTTTGCGGCGGCTCCCATAATGAGATGGCCTACCTCAGTGGAACCGGTAAAGGCCACTTTATCCACATCCATATGATGGGCGATGGCGGAGCCTGCGGTGGGGCCGTAGCCGGGAAGCATGTTGACGACGCCTTCCGGGAAACCGGCTTCGACCAGCAACTCCCCAATGCGCAGGGCGGAGAGAGGAGTCTGCTCGGCGGGCTTCATGATGACCGTGTTTCCGGTGGCCAGCGCGGGCGCAAGCTTCCAGGCGAGCATCAACATGGGGAAATTCCAGGGAATAATCTGGCCGACGACACCGACAGGCTCATGCCGGGTGTAGCAGAAATAATCGCCATCGACGGGGATTGTTTTCCCGTGAATTTTGTCGGACCATCCGGCGAAGTAACGGAAGCAGCCGACGGTGGCGGCTACGTCGACCGCTTTGGCGATGGAGAAGGGCTTGCCGTTATCGAGCGATTCCAGACGGGCAAGCTCGTCGGCGTTGGTTTCGATGAGGTCGGCGAGGCGATTCAGCAACCGGCCTCGTTCGGAGGCGGGCATTTTTCGCCAGGGGCCATGCTCGAACGCGGCTCGGGCTGCTTTTACGGCTTTCTCGACGTCGGCTGCGTCGGCTTCGGCAATCTGGCAGATTTCTTCTCCCGTTGAGGGGTTGATGGTTGCGAAGGTGCGGCCGGATTCACTGGGTATCCAGCGGTTGTTAATCAGAAGCTGCGTGGCGGAAATGCGAACGTGGTTTTCCGCAGGCGAGGACATGACAGAGGCCATATTGAATACTCCTTTTCGAGCGTCTTGCTTACGCTACGCGGTAAGCTCACCATCGACGATATCACGTTCAGCGGGAGGCGGGCCGCATGATTACCAAGGGGCGGAAAAAGGAGTGCGGTTGGCCGCGGCTCTATCGTTTTCCCTGCCAGGTGGCAGCGCATGGCGATGCCCCACAAACGCTGTGGAAAACGCTACCGGGAGCGAGGCCGTTCCCGTTGCCGATCCGTGGCATCGATAACATGGCTCCGGTGGCCCGGGGCCAGACTTTTCGGCACAACGGCTAGAACCAGCCAACGTGATTAGTAAGGCCCTGACCGCAGCCGACACGCTAAGAGCCGGACCAGGGGGTCCGGCGCGGACGGGGCGTCCGCCCCACAAAAAGATTTTGTTACTTTTGGGCGGCGAACTGGTGGTATAGATTTTCGATCTGCGGGACATCCATCGCTGGATGGATTACGATACGATAGCGCAGGCGAATGCTTTTGCCGGCGGGCAGGACGAGTTTTGCTAGCGGAGCTTGCTTGTCGAATGCGTTGGAGCCGAAGGGATTGATTGCCAGAAGACCGTAATCGCGCACGTGCCAGCGCGAGGGGTGATGAAAACTATCCGGATGTTCGAGTAAGACGACGCCGAGTTTTTCGCCGTTCAAGTCGCCGCTGTAATCGATCCAACTGGCCGGCTTGCCCCAGGTCTGATCCATGCCGCGGGCGCCTTCGGAATTGACGATGGAGCCGCCATTTTTTTCTGCCAGCGGCTCCGCCAAACGGATGGAAAATGCGCCGTCCTTGCTGTCTCCGAACGTGGAATCGACCAGCGCTTTGAGGGTGAGATCGACGTCGACCATCCGCAGCTTCGCATCGCCCGAAAAAGCCATGGTGCGGACCTCTTCAAGCAGCGGTTCGCCGCCGGGCGAAAGCCACACGAAGGTTCCGCGAAAACTTCCCCGATCCTGGCCGCTCTTTAAATCCTCCACGCTGCGCGTGACGACTTTGCCCGCCGTTTTGTTGTGATAGGAGAATTCGTTCTGCCAGAAATCGTACCCATTGACGTCCCGATAGGCCAGCCAGACACCGCGATGATGCTGGTCTGTGGTCGATTCGCCGGGAATATTTTCCATGGGAAAGCTGCGTGTAACGATCTTCCCGCTGGCGCATCTCAAAGGATGCAGATAAGGCTTGGGTGCGTCCCCACCGTAGTAAAAATCAGTAAAAGGCTGGCCATTCACGACCACGTGGACGTGTCCGTCAATTTTGCTCACAACCACGCCCGCTTCGAGCGAAGAGAGTGCAAAGACGGCGGCGAGGACGCAGCGTGGCATTTCTCGTCATTATTACATTGCCGGGGGCTTACAATAAGGGCTGGTGAAAAGCAGTGAGAATCGCTGAATTCTCAGGACAATGGGAAGGCCGCACGATTGACGGCTTTCCGCTCGAGCAGTTTCTAGGCGCGGGCGAAAGTAGCGCGGTTTTTCTCACTCGCTACGAGACGCGGGCGGCGTCGATCAAGCTGGTCTCGATCGACGCGCAGAAAGCGGACGCGCAGCTTGCCCGATGGCGCGCGGCGTCGCAGCTCTCGCATCCCAACCTGATGCGGATTTTCTCGACCGGACGCGGCGAGCTTGACGGGAAGGCGCTGCTCTACGTGGTGATGGAGCGCGCCGACGAAGATCTTTCGCAGGTGGTTCCCGATCGCCCTCTCAGCGGCGCTGAAACGCGAGCGATGCTGGAGCCTACGCTCGCGGCGCTCGATTATATCCATCGGCAAGGATTCGTGCATTCGCATTTAAAGCCGGCGAATATCATGGCGGTGGACGATCAGGTCAAATTGTCGAGCGATAGCCTGTGCCGCGCCGGGGTCAATTGTGGAGATCCGCCCAGTCCGTACGAACCGCCGGAGGGCGCGAGCGGAATTAACGCCGCTGGAGACATCTGGGCGCTGGGGCTGACGCTGGTCGAAGTTCTCACGCAACGCCTGCCGGCGGGCGAAATGCTGCCGGCGAATTTACCGGAGCCGTTCGCGGAGATCGCTCTGCACTGCCTGGATCGCAACCCGAAGGACCGCTGGAGTGTCGCGCAGATTTCGCGATACCTGGTGGCGCCGGCGCCGGTCGCGATTCGTAAGAGACGCTCCTTCGCGCCGGTGGGGGTGATCATTCTGCTGGTGCTGCTGGTTGTCGTGGTGGTGGGCGTGATGGTCAAGCATGAGGAGGCTGCGCCCGCTAAAGAAGTTCCCAAGCAAGTTCCACAGGAAATCGCCAAAGCGCCGGAACCGGAGCCAGTGAAAACGGTGAAGCCGCCGCGGGCCGTCAAGACCACGGAGGCTGCGCCGCCGGCGGCGCTATTAGAAGCGTCCGATGAGCCGATGCCTGATATCACGGAGCAGGCTCGGCGCACGATTCATGGCAGGGTGGTGGTGGATGTCACGGTCGATGTCGATCCTTCGGGCGCGGTGACGAATGCCAAGCTGGACCACGCGGGCGGCAGCAAATATTTACCGGCCAGCGCGCTGAAAGCCGCTCGGCAGTGGAAATTCAAGCCGGCCGACACCGCACAGCAATGGCGCGTGCGCTTCGAATTTCGCTCGACCGGCACGAAGGCGCAATCCCAACGGCTGTCGCCTTAAGATACGGTCGCTAGCTCACGCTGCGCGTGCGGGTGCGGCGCTACGCCGAACCTGACTGGCAGCGCTTTCAATCCGCGCAGGCCTAGGTTTCCGCGCCAGACTAAAGGCTCGCCCGTGAGCTCGAGCTGCGGCAGACGGCGCAGCAGCGTGGAAAACGCGATCTGCCCTTCCATGCGAGCCAGTGGGGCGCCGAAGCAAAAATGGGCCGACCATCCGAACGCTAGGTGGCGATTATCTTTCCTCTCGACATCGAGGCGGTCGGGATCAGGAAACCGTTCCGGATCACGATTTCCCGCCGCCATTACGGCGATCACGGATTGTCCTTTCAGAATTTGCTTCCCGCCGAGCGTGGTATCTTCAGGCGCGATCCGAGCCGTGTGCTGCACCGGACTTTCATAGCGCAGCAGTTCTTCGACGGCGGAAGGAATCAGGGAGGGATCCGCATTCAGCTTCGCCATCTGGTCAGGATGCCGTAGCAGCATCAGCAGGCCGTTGCCGATCAGATTGGTGGTGGTCTCCTGGCCGCCGATCATGGTGAGAATGGAGTTGGCGATCACCTCTTCTTCGGTGAGCCGCCCGCCGTCGAGCTCCGCGGTCATCAGCGAATAAATCAGCCCTTCGGTGGGGCGCTTCTCTTTTTCGCGAATCGCCGCGCGAAAATACATGGTCATTTCTTCCAGGCTACCGAGCAGCACCGGCGCGCGATCGGCATTGTGTTGCAGATTGCCCAGCATCTCCGCGAAATCGGCGGACCAATCTTTCAACTGCACATAATCGGAGGTGGGGACGCCGAGCATCTCCGCCGTCACGATGGCCGGGAAAGGCTCGGCAAAATCGCCGATCACGTCCATTTCGCCGCGCTGCTGAATCTTGTCGATCAGATTTTCGGCGATCTCATGAATATGGACGCGCAGCATCTCGACACGGCGCGGGGAAAACGCCGCCGCCGCGAGACCGCGCAAACGGGTGTGCGAAGGCGCATCCATGAACAAAAGCTGCTTCAGCATCACGCGCGCCATGGGATTCAGGCCGTCGCAGCCCATGCTACTGAGCTTTTCGGGGGTCCGGATGCGATCGGCGGAGAAGCGATGAAGGACCGTGATCACGTCCTGATAACCGGTCACGATCCAGGCGTGCAGAAACGGGTCCCAATGCACGGCGTCGTGTTCGCGCATGCGCTGGTAAAGCGGATACGGATCGGCCAGCACGGCCGGATCAAGCAACTGGTACAAGCTCAAACTGGTGTCCATCAACTGCATCTCCCTCGCACTGCATCTCCCTCGGTTACGTATGCAACAAGCGTGTTATCAGAATACGATTCCGCGCATACTCAACCAATGGAGTTTTAGTACCGAATCACTTCCCCGCCCCGGTCCAGTACTTACGTTATTGCCCTTTGACGCGGGTGGGGAGCCAGAGGCGCGTCGGCTCCGTGAAAAAGACCACCAACCCGGCCATCGACGCGACATTCATCGCTACGAACGTGCGCGCAGGGGAGCTGAGCCGCTTGAGAGGAAATCCCTTGGGAAACAATCCGTCGATCGCCGCCAGCACGAAGAAAATTCCCTCCGCGCCGATCAACGACCAGCGGCCGGAGGACGGGGGCAGCAGCAAGGTTCCCACGATGGTCGATAAAATGGCCCACGGCAGCACCAGCCTGCTGAATTTATGCGACAGAAAATGGAACCGCATGCGGTCGGCTGAGGAGAACAGTTGCGGGAATCGCACGAAGGTCTGCCACAGGCCGGCCAGGTTGCGGAAGCGGCGCCGGAATTCGGTGCCGGCCACCGCTGGATCGTCGATGGCGATCGCCGCCGGATCGAACACTACCCGGTAGCCCTTGAAAAACGCCATCAGCGGCAATGCCGCGTCGTCGCTGAGCGTATCGGGCTCCAGCGGCCGGGCGAGCGCGCGTCGCATGGCGTAAATGCAGCCGGTGGTATTGAAAATCGAATCGATGGCGGTTTGCCGCTCCCGCGCCCACAGCTCGTAGCGCCAGTATAAATCCATGTTGGCCTGTTCGCCGGCCTCGCCGTGCCGCAAGCGCATTTCGCCGGTGACCGCGCCGATGGCCGGGTCGGCAAAATTGGCGACCAGGTGGCGTAGCGCCATCGGGTCCAGCGATTGCCGCACATCGGTGAAGAACAGAATATCCCCCGAAGCTTGCCGGAAGGCCCTATTCAACGCGGCCGCCTTGCCGCCATGGGGAGCCACCAGCAGTTCCACGCCGCGGCTGGAATATTCCCGCACGATCGCTTCGGTATCGTCCGTCGATCCATCGGAAACCACAATAATCTGAAGATAATCTTTCGGATAATCGAGCGATAGGATCGTTTCGAGCTTAGCCCGTATATATGCGGCGCCATTGTATACCGCGATGATGAGAGAAACCGTGGTTTGATAGCTTAAATCCTTACGCACGGCCGCAGCCTGCTTGAATGGCACGAGGGCCAACAGCAGCGGGTACCCGAGGAGAATATAGAGCGCGACAACGGCGCCTGAAATCAGAAACACCCAGGCAGCCATCATGCCTTCGTCATTATCACTCTACGAAGCACGGCCGAAAATGGATGCCAAGAGGATATCGAGATCGAAACCAGGTGACACATGTTTGATGTAGTACAAATCGTACTCCAATTCCACTGACGCATCAAAGGGAATTTTAGTGCCATGAATTTGCGCCCAACCCGTTAACCCCGGCCGCACCGCCACGCGCTGCGAATAGTACGGGAACTGGCGGCTCAACGCTTCGCGGAACTCTACGCGGCTGGGACGCGGCCCCACCAGCGACATTTCTCCGCGCACCACGTTGAACAGTTGCGGCAGCCCCCGCAATCGCACCCGCGCGAACCAGCGGCCTAATCCCGTTCTCGATTGGAAGCGCAGGCGGTCGAAAGGAATGCCGTGCAATCCCACCGCGCGGTACTGCTCCAGCAGCGGCTCCGACGGAGCGGAAATTTTCAGAGCGATGGCGGCGCATAGTAGTACTGGAGCTGCTAGTATCAAAGCCGCCAACCCAAAGAAGTTTGAATAAATCGCCTGGAGCGCCAGGTTCTGCCGCTTCGGCGCCATATCGCCGTAGAGAAAGCGAACCGGCTGCAAATGGCGGCACGATACGCGTTGCAGAGTCGATTCAAAAAACGCCGCCGCGTCCGCGATCGCAACACCGTGGAAGCGCAGATCGAGCAGCGCATTGGCCGGAAACGCCCCCGACGCGCCAACCTCGCCCACCACAATTTCGTCGGGCGCCAATTCGTTCGCCATGGCGCGCAGATTGCCGGGAAAAGGCAAAGGCCCCAGCACCTGGTATCCGCCATCGGCCTCCGCCAGCATGTCTCCGATCTCAGGAAACGCCGTGTCGGAGCCTAGCAGCAGAACTCGCTGCCGGCCGGGAAAATTCGGGAACAGCATGCGAAAAACGAAATACCAGATCAGCAGCAGTAATCCGCAGAGCACGCTGCCCAGGAAGGTGTCCCCTAATCCCAGAAGCCATGCAAAACCGACGTAGCTGAGAAACGCCTCCAGCAAAAAAACGGCGCCGAGCGAGAGCGAAATTTGCTGCACCCGCTCGAACCCCGAGTTTCCGGAGCGCAAACGGGCGAATTCGAAGACGGCGATGGCGCAGGCGATCGCAATCGCCAGCGATCCGAACGAAGTTACCGGATCCACTTCGAGAGCAATCCTGAGATCACTGGCAGGCAATAGAAATGGCGCCAGCAGAAAGGCAGCCCCGATCACCAGGACGTCGCCAATCATTAAAATTCGGCGGGAGGTGGACTTGGAAGCGAGCGGCAAACCGCAAGTCTAACATGCGGCAAAACAGCTTTACCTCTGATTGACTGCCTCCTGGCCCCACTCCTCCAAACGCTGCTCCAGAGCCCTCCGCAGCGTATCGAGGAACGGCGCCACCATCATCGGCAGCACACCCGATTCGAATCGGCGCGTTAACTCAAAGTAATCGTGATCCCCGAAAGGAACCCGCAGCGACCAGCATTCGTTGGAATCGCCTATGTCTAAGGCAACCACCTGCTCCCGCATCGATCCGCGCAGCGACAACCGGATGGAATCGAAGCCGAAATCGCGCGCCGCCACGGTCACCAGCCGCCAACATTCCTCCTCGTCGTTGACCTGGCCCATTTCTTCCGCCAACCGCTCCAGCCGCATTTGGCCGCCTAGCGTGCGCTGCAATTCGCCCCCGAACAGCAGGCGGCTGGCGAGGCCGAATTCGGCGTAGCGTAGTTGACGGATGGCGAACCAGATTAAGCCGCACACTGCCACCGAAAGCAGCCCGAAGTAGCGGCCCGCATGAGGCAGCGTCAGCAGTAGCGCGAACCCGGCGGCCGTGGCGCAGACCAGATACAGCACCAACACCGCGCGGCGCACGGTCAGGCCGCGGTCGATCAGCCGGTGGTGAATATGCCCTCGATCGGCTGAAAAAATCGGCTGATTGCGCAGAAACCGGCGCAGGATCGCGAGCGAAACATCGAGCAGCGGAATCGATAGGGCGAGCAAAGGCACGGTAATACTGATCAGCGCATCGCCCTTCTGGGTCCACACGGCGCCAAAGCAGCCCAGCAGGAATCCGATCAACATCGCCCCACAATCGCCCAGAAATACCGTCGCGGGATTGAAGTTGTAGCACAGGAATCCAATCAGCGCGCCCACCAGCGGCACCGATACGGAAGCCAGCGCAGGATTGCCATGCAGCAGCGCTGCGACCAACAGGGTCAGCGTCGCGACCAGTCCCATGCCGGCGGCCAAGCCGTCCAACCCATCGACCAGATTGAACGCATTGGTGCAGGCGATCAGCCAGAACAAGGTAAGAGGGAGTCCCCACCAGACACCGGCTCTGGCGCCGGCCACGTCCAGCACCCGCACTCCGGCCCAATACGCCAGGGCCGCCGCACCTACCTGGCCGATCAGTTTCTGCCACGGTTTCAGGCCGATCAGGTCGTCGATCAGCCCGGTGGCGAAAATCAAGGTCGCGGCGGGAGCCAGCTTCTGGATCAGAGGCAGATAATTGGCCAGCGCCACCGGCGTGTGATTAAAGGGATAGAGCGCGATCGCGTAGGAAATGAAAATCGGAATGCCGCCCACGCGCGGAATCGGATGGGCGTGAATCTTCCGCCTTTTGTCAGGCTGATCGACAATTCCGTAGGAACGGAAAATATCGCGGAAAATCGGGGTAAGCACCAGACAAGCCAAAAACGCTTTGAGTGCCAGCCAAAACAACTCTTTCACGTCCCTTTATTTTCAACGCAATCGGCGCCGGAGTCAATATGAGTTCAAGAACTTCGGTTCGCGGCCGATAAGGACCCCATGTTGGAGCTAGTGTTCGCTTATTCGGCTGCCGCGGCGCTGATCGCAGGAATGCTCTTGTTAGCGTTGAGAAACCAGAAGCAAGGATGGCGCAGGCACCGCGGGGCGTGGTTTGAAGCGCGGGAGACGGTGGCCGTCGCCGCTTTCGAAGCGAAGCCGCAGCCGCCCCTCCAGCACTTGGGCGATTTAGTCCGCCTCCAACAGTCTCTGGCACATCCAGGCCAAACCGCGCCGGTAGAAGTCCCGCTGGAAGTGCCGGTAAAAGCCAATTTGTTACCATGACCTCTGTGACTTCCGGGAGCGCCATTTCGCTCGTTTCCATCGCCGAGCCTCAGGTGGCGATCCAAGGACGCTTGCTGTCTCTCGAAGGAAAATACGCCGAAGCGTCGCTCGATGGGGAGACGCAGCTCAGCCGCGGGTCGTTAGTGGAATTTCAAGATTCGAGCACCCAATACCTCGGGGAAGTCGAATCCGGTTGGACCGAAGCCGGCACGAACCGCATCCGCGTCCTGATCGAACACACGGTAGATATGGAAAAAGCCGCCGCGATTCGGCGCTTGTGGAATACGGATAACCCGCTGTAGAGGTCTTGGGTGCCGGGTTGTGGCGCGAGCTTCAGGCTTAGTCCTTAACCTCGGAATGCCCTGGATGCGGCACTACGAAATTTGTGATCGGCCGCCGCGACCTGAGGTAGAGGAACATCGCTTCCAGATCGTGATCGGTGAGATTGGCGTAGGCAATAAAGGGCATCAGCGTGAAGCGCTCCGGCCCTACCTTCGGCAACTCCGTGTCTTTGTATTGCCGGAAACTGTGCATGCGATCGCGGAAGCGGATAAAAGCCCAATTCCCGATGCCCGTGTCTTTATCGGGCGTGATGTTGGGGCTGATCACCGATCCCTGCGGCATCGCAAAGACGCGTCCGCCGGCAAAACGCATCGACGCATCGGCCTGCCCCATCCTCTGCCGCGTATGGCACTCCTCGCAACCGGCGATGGTCACCACGTACTCGCCGTAGATTTCGCCGCCATCCGGATCGACTGGCGGAATTGCGCGAGTGACCGGCGCCGGCACGCCTTTCATCATCATCGAAGCCGGGAACGTGATATTGCTGCGCGGCACATAATTTCGAATCGCCGGCAGAGTGTTCATATACGCCACCACAGCCTGCACGTCGGCATCGCTCATGTACCGGTAGCTGGAATAAGGCATGAGCGGAAACAGCATGTGGCCGTCTTTAGAAATCCCTTCGCGAATGGCCCGGATTTTTTCCCCGTCAGTCCATCCGCCGACGCCCGTTTCTTTGTCCGGCGTGATATTGGAGGCGTTCACCTGTCCCGGCAATCCTTCAAGCGGGATCATCGCGCCCTTGCCGCGCGTGCCCGCGACCACCGGTCCGCCCAGCCGTGAGAAATCACGCTCCGAGTGGCAGCCCTCGCAATCGAGCAGCGTGGTGAATAAATACTCCCCGCGCTCGAGCCTCCGCGGCATCCCCTTGACGACGATTTTCGACGGCGCCTGGCTGGCCGGACGGCGCAGTAGCAGATAGAGAAACGCGCACAGCAGCAGGATCGGAATGGCGAGCAGCACACGCTTGAAGAATCGTTTGGTGCGTCGTTTGATTCTCATAAATACCTGTTATGCTAGCGCATCATGACCCGAATCCGCCTGATTTTCGCAATGGCGATTCCCTTTTCCCATGCTTAGCATCGAAACACCAACTGTCCGATCCTGCGTGGTAGAGTGAAGCGTAAAAAATATGAAAACTGTCACTCTGCAAGAGCCGGGGCGATTCACTTTTACTGATACTGCACTGCCGGATGCGCCGGGGTTGGGCGAGGTGCTGGTGCGGGTTTTAACGGTGGGGATTTGTGGCACCGATCTGCACGCTTATGAAGGCACGCAGCCGTTTTTTACTTATCCCCGGGTGCTGGGGCATGAACTGGCCGTGGAGGTGATCGACGGCAATGGCAGCGAGTTTAAAGCGGGCGACAAGTGCGCGGTGAATCCTTACATGACTTGCGGAATTTGCTCGGCATGCCTGCGCGGGCGGACGAATTGCTGCGCCAAGATGCGGGTGATCGGCGTGCACTCCGATGGAGGGATGCGCGACCGGATTTTGATTCCCGCCCAGCAGCTTTATAAGTGCGCGAAATTGCCGGCGGTGCAGATTCCGCTGGTCGAGACGCTGGGTGTGGGGATTCATGCGACGGGACGGGCGGAGGTGCAGGCGGGCGATCGGGCGATGGTATGCGGGGCGGGGCCAATTGGCCTGTCGGTGATTGAGTTTCTGCGTTTGGCGGGCGCGGACATGGGCGTGGTCGAAAAAATTCCCCAGCGTTTGGAGTTCGCGGCGCGGCACTATGCGTTGAAACGCGCGTATCCATCTCAGGAGGAAGCGAAGCAGGAGGAGGCTTCCATGCTGGTGTTCGATTGCACGGGCGATAAAGGGTCAATGGAGGGGTCGATTCAATTGCTCCAGCAAGGGGGCAAGTTGATTTTTGTCGGGCTGATCAATGACTCGATTTCGCTGTTCGATCCTGATTTGCACCGGCGCGAAGCGACGATTCTGGCGAGCCGAAATAGCACTCGGGCCGAGCATGTGCGGGTGCTGGAGTTGATGGAGAGCGGCGCGATCGATGTATCGGCATGGCCGACTGATTTTGTCAGGCCGGAGGCGATGGGGGAGCGGTTTCCGCTGTGGCTGCATCGGGAGGCGGGGGTGGTGAAGGCGGTGATCGATTGGGGGGAGTAAGTTTCCACTACTACCGCGAATCGTATACACTCGATCATTCAGGAGAATTCGAACATTGTCTATATCGCGTTTAACGTTGCTTGGTATTGCGCTGGCTCCGCTGGCGCTCCCTCAGTCGACTTATTCGGAGATGCATTGGCGCTCGATTGGACCACCTCGGGCGGGTCGCGCGCGGGCGCTGGCCGGAGTGCCGAGCCAGCCCAATGTATTTTATATTGGCTTCGATAATGGTGGGGTATGGCGGTCGACGGACTTTGGCTCGACTTGGGTGCCCTTGTTCGACAATCAGCCGACGGGTTCAATTGGCGCGATCGCGGTGGCGGCTTCGGATCCGAATGTGATTTATGTCGGCGCGGGAGCGGGCATTATCCGGCCCGATCTGGCGACGGGCGACGGGGTTTACAAATCGACGGATGCGGGCAAGAGCTGGACGCATCTGGGGCTGCGCGATTCGCAGATGATCGCCGATATTGAGGTGGATCCATGGAATCCGAACCGCCTGTTTGTGGCGGCGCTGGGGCATCCCTACGGTCCGAATGCGGAGCGTGGAATTTTCCGCTCAGTGGATGGGGGAACAACCTTTCAGAAGGTTCTTTATAAGGACGAATACACCAGCGGGAACGATGTACGGATCGATCCTAAAGATCCCAACACGGTTTATGCGGCGCTATGGCAGCAGCAGCAAGGTTTCTTCGAAAACGGGGCATTCGGCGGGACTGACGGAGGCATTTTCAAATCAACGGACGGCGGCACTACCTGGAACAAACTAACGGGCGGGCTGCCTGCGATTATCGAGGCGAATCTGGCGATTTCGCTTAGCAATCCTCGGACACTTTACGCCACTGTGGCGACCAATGCCGCGGAGGGAGGCGGACGTGCCGGACGCGGGGGGCGTGGCGGCGGGGGTGCGATTTCCTTTTATAAGACGACCGATGCCGGGGCACATTGGTTCCTGGCGACGGACGATCCACGCGTTTCTGAAATGGGTTCGACTAGGCATCCGCCGGATACACGGCCACTGGGCAGGATCGGCGGTGGCGATTTGCCGACCATCACGATCGATCCTCATGACGAGAATGTGGTGTATAGCTGCTCGACGGTGTTCTGGCGTACGGAAGATGGCGGGGTGAGCTGGACAGCGGTGCGGGGCGCGCCGGGAGGAGACGATTATCAGAAGAGCTGGGTGAATCCGAACAACTCGAAGATCATTCTACTGGTGAGCGACCAGGGAGGGGTGGTTTCGGCCAATCGCGGCGAATCCTGGAGCAACTGGTACACGCAGCCGACGGCGGCGATGTATCACGTAACAGCCGACAATGCGTTTCCTTACCGGCTATGCAGCGGACAGCAGGATTCGGGGTCGGCGTGTGTCGAGAGCCGCGGCATGGATGGAGAAATTACGTTTCACGACTGGCATCCGGTGGGGATTGAGGAGTACGGCTACGCGGCTCCCGATCCGAAAAATCCGAACTTGGTCTATGGTGGCAAAGTAACCGTTTACGATCGGGTGACCGCGCAGCGAGGCAACGTCGGACCCGGGGGTGGGCGCGGCGCGGTGGTCGAACCGAATCCGAAGGATCCGCCGGCGCGGACGGTGCGCACACAGCCGCTGAACTGGTCTCCGAAAGATCCGAACGTGTTGTTTTACGCAACGGCGGGGGTGTGGAAGACGAGCAATGCAGGGCATAGTTGGACAGCGATCAGCGGCGATCTGACGCGCGGGGCGACATGGGATGCGCCTGCGAATGCGGGCAAGTATGCGTCAACGGTGACGCCGATCGCGCAGGGATCGATTACATCGCTGGCGCCTTCGCCATTGGACGTGAATGTGCTGTGGGCTGGGACGGGCGATGGATTGATTCAAGTGACGATGGACGGCGGGAAAAAATGGACGAACGTCACGCCGGCGGCGATGAAGGCCTGGACGCGCATTTTCAATATGGACGCGGGGCATTTCGATACGAAGACGGCCTATGCGGCGGCCAATACGCTGCGGCTCGACGATATGAATCCGCACTTATGGCGGACGCACGACGGCGGGAAAACGTGGACCGAGATCGACAAAGGGATCGATGGCGGCGCGGTGACTAACTCGATTCGCGAGGATCCGCGTAAAAAAGGACTGTTATATGCGTCGACCGATACGCAGGTGTGGGTGTCGTTCGACGATGGCGACAACTGGCATTCGCTGCGCCTGAATATGCCGGCTATTTCGGTGCGTGATATCGAGGTGAAAGATGATGCTTCGTGCATGTGTTCCGATTTGGTGGCGGGGACGCACGGGCGGGGGTTCTGGATTCTCGATGACGTGACGCCTTTGCGGCAGGAGGCAGAAGCGGCGGCGGCAACGAGCGCTTATCTGTTCAAACCGGCGACCGGAATTCGGATTCGGTTTGCGACCAATGATCCTACGCC
>Ga0116129_1000842_pt1 | contig 18221 bp, 16 predicted proteins | sample June2015DPH_17_2_FD_89732 | JGI IMG/M metagenome (GOLD analysis project Ga0116129, IMG submission 89732) | Peatland microbial communities from SPRUCE experiment site at the Marcell Experimental Forest, Minnesota, USA - June2015DPH_17_10 | ecosystem: Environmental > Terrestrial > Soil > Wetlands...
CGGATAGTCGTGGCGGTGGACGCCACGGAGAGTACCGTGCGCGCCGCGGCGCTGGCCGACGCCAATGTGCAGAAGTTCACCGGCGCCGCCGTGGTTCGCAAAGTCATCGTCGTGCCCGGCAAGCTCGTGAACGTCGTGGTCTGAAGGGTCGTGGTCCTCAAGGCAAGGGTCGTGGTCCTCGAGGCGTTGAAAAGCACAGCCGCCGTCGCCGCTTCGCTGGCGCTTTGCGCCTGCGGCTTTCGCTTGGTGGGCACAGAACCGCTGCCGCCGTCCATGGCGCATCCCTATTTGTCCCTGAAGGACCCCTATACGGATTTCTCGCGGGAGTTCGAACATCGACTGAAGAGCGCCGGCGCCAGGCTGCAGCCGGCACGCGAGGGCGCCACGGCGACCATCGATGTCACCAAGGATCTGGTCGCGCAACGCACGCTGTCGGTGTCGGCGGCCAACATACCCACCGAATACGAACTGACCTACACGGTGACGTTTTCGGTGCACAAAGCCGACAAGGAGGTACTGCCGTCGCAAACCATCAGCCTGTCGAAGGACTACAGCTACAATGAGGACATAGAGCTCGCCAAGGAGCATGAGGCGGATATCCTGCGGCGACAGATGGCGCGGGATTTGGTGGGAATCGTCATGCATCGGCTGACGAGCTTGAAATAGCAGCGCGAGCCTTCGCGATGCTGCTCCTCAACGCAATCAGCAGAATCGATTTGCAATTGCTGCTCGACCATTATGGTTTGCAGCTGCGCTTGACCGCGGCGCAAGAACCCATTCCCGGTTCGTACTGGGGTGATCGTGAGGCCGGAGTGATCGGATCGACGCTATACGCGCGCCTCGACACGCCGCTGCATTCGGTGCTGCACGAGAGCGCGCATTTCATTTGCATGACGCCGGAACGGCGCGCCGCCTTGGACACCGATGCGGGCGGTGACCATGCCGAGGAGAATGCCGTGTGCTATCTGCAGATCCTGCTGGCGCAAGCGCTGCGACCGGGCGGCGCCGAACGAATGTGCCGCGACATGGATGCGTGGGGCTATACCTTCAGGCTTGGCAGCGCCGCTGCCTGGTTCGCACAAGACGCGGAGGACGCGCGCGAGTGGCTCGAGAGCTACGGCATCATCGACGGCACCGGCCGGCCGACCTATGACAGCCGCCAGCCGATGCCCAACTGCTGCGTCCCTTACCCTTAAGCTGCGTTGGCGGCGGCCAATGGCGGCTGGGCGTAGCAGCGGCCGAAGCGATTCCCAAGGAACGCCTGCAGGCCGATTTCCTCCTGGCGGATCAATCCCGAGCGTGCCAGCACGCCGGCGCGGAGCATATCCAGCACCGCGCAGATGCCGCCCGCCGTCGTAATCTGAATTGCGCTGCGCACGCGGCCGCCGAGCGGCGCCGCATAGATCTTGTGCGCGTAAGTTTCCTGCATGAGCTGGCCATTGCGCATGCCGCTCACGGTCACGAATACTATGACCACATCCTGCAAGGTAATCGGTACCGCGTTCTCCAAGATATCCTTGAGGAGCCCGCGGCGGTCCCGCAGGCGCAAGTCGTTCAGCAACGCTTTCATGATCGCCGCGTGGCCGGGGTAGCGGATGGTGCGGTAGTTGAGGTTGCGCACTTTGCCGGCCAAGGTCTCACATAAGGTGCCCAGGCCGCCGGAAGTGTTGAATGCCTCGTAAAGGATGCCATCCAGCGAAAACTCTTCGAGTTCCTCGAGCGGCTGCGTCTCGCGCAGCTGCCCATTGACGATGGCTTCACAGGGTTCGCAATACTCGTTGATGACGCCGTCGGTGCTCCAGGTCAGATTGTAGTTGAGTGCATTGGAGGGAAACTTCGGCAGGGCACCGACCCGCATGCGCACGTCATGCAGTTCTTCGAAGCGCGAGGCTAAGTCGCTGGCGACGATGGTTATGAATCCGGGAGCCAGACCACACTGCGGAATGAAGGCCGTGCGGGCGCCGGCCGCGAGCTGCTTCACCGCGCGCGTGCTGGCGACATCCTCGGTCAAATCCAGATAGTGCGCGCCGGCTTCCTTGGCCGCCTCCGCGATCAATCGCGTCGCGTGATAGGGCGCGGCGCTGAGCACGGCAAACTTGCCGCGCAGGACCTTGCTCAGCACACCGGTTTGGGTGATGTCGGCGGCGAGTTTACTTACGGGCAGCGCCGTTTCCAGGCGATCCAGCTGCTGCTGGGAGCGGTCGATGACGGTGACTTCGTAATCCCCGCAACCGGCCAACAGCTCGGCGATCATCGAGCCGATCTTGCCCGCGCCAACGATAACGATGCTTTGCATTTGAGCTCCCGAACGATTGACGGCATTGTTGCGCACCGCCACGGCGATTAGTAGGCACAAATGATACGTTTTTAAGGTATATAATCGTCGTTTCGAAGGGTAAAAACGACGAAATGCCATGGATTCCATTGATGAAAGGTTGCTGTTGGCGCTGCGCGAGAACGGCCGCGCCTCGACAGCCGAATTGGCGCGGCTGGTGGGGCGCTCGCGAACCAGTGTCCAGAGCCGCATCGAACGGCTGGAGAAGCACGGTGTGATCATGGGTTACGGAGTGCGGCTGACCCCCGAACATGCGCTCGGCGCCGTGCGCGCGCACGTCATGATCAAAGTCGGTCCGAAGGAGACGCGCGCGGTCAGCGCCGCGCTGCGGGCCATCACCCAGGTGCGGGTACTGCATTCGGTGAGCGGCGAGGCGGATCTGATCGCCGTGGCGGCTGCCGCCTCCGTCGCGGAGATGGATCGGGTCATCGATCAGATCGGCGAACTGGAAGGCGTCGAGCGCACCAATTCGTCGATCATCTTGTCCACCAAGTTCGAACGTTGAACGTACTACTGCCGACGTTGGGCAGTTCCGGCGACGTAAATCCCTTCGTTGCGCTCGGCCTGGCGCTGCAAGCGCGCGGCCATCGAGCCACGATCATCACCAATCCAATCTTTCAGGCACAGATAGAGTCCCATGGCCTGAGGTTCCTTGGCGTGGGGACGGCGGCGGCGGCGCGGCTCGCCATTGCCAACCCCGATCTTTGGCACTCGCGCAAGGGCTTCGGCATCGTTTCGCAAGTCCTCATTCCCTGTGTGGAGGAAATGTTCCGCTTGATCGAAGCTCAGGCGGATCAAGACACGGTGGTGGCGTTCTCGACCCTGTCGCTGGGCGCCCGGCTCGCCCAGGAGAAGCTCAAGATCCCGAGCGCCTCGGTGCATTTGCAACCGAGCATCATCCGCACCTTCGGCGAGCATGGGATGTTCGGCAACGTACGCCTCTCGGCATCGCATCCGATGTGGTTCAAGCACGCTGTGTTCCGTCTGGCCGACTCGCTCATTCTGGATCGCAGCCTGAAGCGGCCTTTGAACGAATTCCGCGCCAGGCTGGGCCTCGCGCCCGTCGATCGGGTCATGCACCGCTGGCTGCATTCTCCGCAATTGGTGATCGCCTTCTTTCCGGATTGGTTCGCCGTGCCGCAGCCGGACTGGCCGGACAACATTCACCTCGTCGGCTTCCCGTTGTGGGACGCCGACGATGCCGCCAGGCCCGAGGCAGCAGCGGAGATTGACGCAGCATCGGAGTTCCTCGATGCAGGCACGCCGCCGGTCATTTTCACGCCGGGCTCGGCGGGTTCGACCATGCACGCGTTCTTTCACGAATCCGTGAAGGCCGCGCAGCATTTGGGGCTGCGTGCCATGCTCGTGACGAATTTCCCGCAGCAGCTGCCCGCGAATCTGCCGCCGGGGATCAAGGCCTTCGGCTATCTGCCCTTCAGCCAGGTGTTGCCGCGCTCGGCGCTGCTGGTGTACCACGGCGGCATCGGCACACTGGCGCAAGGGATCAAGGCAGCAGTCCCGCACCTGGTGGTGCCGCACGCCCACGATCAATTCGACAATGCCTGGCGTCTGCGGCGACTAAGGTTGGGGGAGAGCATTTCGATCGGATCATACCGGGCGCCGCGAGCGGCGCGCGCAATTCACTCCCTCCTGGCGAACGACGCCGCAGCGGCGCAACGCCGCCGCGACCACGCGCAACGCGTCGATTCCGCGGCGGCCGTCGAACGAGCGGTCGGTTTGATCGAGCAGCTGCACGCGGCGCATCATGTAGCCAATTGATGTCATGAATTCGCTGAAACGTGGAAATACTATCCTCAATGGGAATTTCAGTCTGAAGTATCCTCGTTTTACGATCCAGACTGGAGCAACGGATGAGCAAAAAAGCACTGATTGTCGGCGCCAGCGGCATCGTCGGGCGGGCCTTGGCGGAACGTCTGCTGTCCACCGGCTGGACGGTCCATGGCCTGTCGCGCGGACGTACCGCCAGCGTGCCGGCGTGCCAGCCGATCGTCGCGGATCTCACCGTGGCCGACTCTGTCGCGACCGCCACGGCCGGCATCGACGTCAGCCATGTGTTCTTGACCGCATGGTCGCGACAGGCGAACGAGAAGGAGAACATCCGCGTCAACGGCGCGATGGTTAGCAACGTCCTCGACTCGCTCGGCCGGATATCGAAACTCGAACATGCGGCGCTGGTGACGGGGCTAAAGCATTACCTCGGCCCGTTCGAGGCCTATGCATCCGGTGCCGTTCCCGATACGCCGTTTCGCGAAGCGCAGGGCCGCCAACCGGTCGAGAACTTCTACTACGAGCAGGAAGACCGGCTGTTCGAGGCGGCGGCGCGCGACGGCTTTACGTGGAGCGTGCATCGCCCGCACACGATCATCGGTTTCGCGCCCGGCAACGCGATGAACATGGGGCAGACGCTGGCCGTCTACGCGACGTTATGCCGGCATAACGGGCAACCATTCGTCTTTCCTGGCTCCGCTGCGCAGTGGAACGGCCTCACGGACATGACCGATGCGCGCCTTCTTGCACGGCACCTTGAATGGGCATCGACGAGCAAAGCCGCGCGCAACGAGGACTTCAACGTGGTGAGCGGCGACGTTTTCCGCTGGAAGACGATGTGGGGGCAACTAGCCGGTTATTTCGGCATCGAGGCGGCGCCGTTCGACGGCACCGTGCGGCCGCTCGAAGGGCGGATGCAGGACGCCGCGCGTCAGTGGATCGACGTTGCCGCAAAGTATGGGCTGAAAGAACCGGACATCGACCGGCTGGCTTCGTGGTGGCACACGGATGCCGATCTCGGGCGTCCGATGGAAGTCGTGACGGACATGACGAAGAGCCGCAAGGCCGGGTTCCTCGACTATCAAGGCACGCCGGATGCGTTCTTTGATCTTTTCGAACGCCTGAAAGCAGAACATCTCATTCCCGGCTGAGTGGAGTCCTGAAATAAAAAACGGCGTGGGTCGTTAAGGCCCACGCCGCCGGGATATCGCACCGACGGGGGAGTTGGCTGGCTTGCCGGCGCGAGGTTCTCCTAAACCTTGTGAGCTTCAGGCATCTATGCGTGTTTTGAAGCTCGTGTGCATCCTGCCAAAAAATGGTTGCAATGAAATGTATTCTTTATAACCGTCGATGCAATTCTTTTCACTTGTCAAATCAATAAATATCAGGGTGAATATATAAGTCACTGAAACTCATACGGATTTTTCTGGCGCTGCGACCTGATATTACCCATCGTCAGCAGCTTAGTAGCACAAATACTCATCGCAGCAGCGCTCAGGTGGCCGGCGACGACGCGACACGCGGCTGCCGGACCCGATGCACCACTGCGTAGGCGAGCAGCGCTACACCCAAGCTGATGCAAGTGAATTTGAAATCGCGCGCCAGAGCGGGCGTGAAGGCCATCGCCACGAGTACCGCACCCATGCCGGCAATCACGGCGAGACTCAAATAAGGGAACAGCCACATATTGACCGGTGGCCGAGGCGCCCCCTGGCGTTCGCGGCGACGGCGCAGCGAGATCTGGGCGAGCGCGACGGCGGCGTAGACGAACACCATGACCGCGCCGGAAGAACTCACCAGGAAATCGAACACCTGCTGCGGCGCTTCGGTGGCGGCGATGATGCCAAGATAACCCGCCAACGCCCCGATCATGACGGACGCCACCGGTACGCGCCGCGAGCTCAGCATTACCAGTGCCTGCGGCGCATCGCCGTGTTCGGCCAGGGTGAACAGCACCCGGGAGCCCACGTAGAACGCGGAGTTGAGGCAAGACAGGACCGCGGTGAGGATGATGCCGCTCATGATGGTGCCGGCCCACGGCACGTGCATGGCGTTGAGCGCCAGGGTATAGGGCGATTCGCCGCCGCGCACCGTGTTCCAAGGAATGACCGATACCACCAGGAACAGCGACAGGACGTAGAACACCAGGATGCGCACGATCACCGTTGTGCTCATCCTCGCCACGGCCCGCTCCGGCTGCGCGGACTCCGCGGCGGCGATGGTGGTGATTTCAGCGCCGGTCATTGCAAAAAAGACGGTGGGCACGGCGGCCAGAACCGCGATCCAGCCATGCGGCGTAAAGCCGCCATATTTAACCAAGTTACCGAACGTCGCGCCGCCCGAGCCCATCCAGCCGAACGCATACGAGGCTGCGATGACGATGAATACCAGAATGGCGGCCACCTTGATGGAAGCAAACCAGAATTCGAATTCCGCATACGACTTGGCCGACATGAGATTCACGCCGGTCATGACGGTCATCAGCGCGAGACCAATTTGCAACGGACTGAACGGCAGCCAACTCTGCAAGATCTTGGCGCCGGCAATCGCCTCGACCGGCACCACCAATACCCAGAAATACCAATACAGCCAACCGACCACGAAGCCCGCGCCTTTACCCAGGCCGGCCCTGGCAAATTCGGTGAACGAGCGCACCTGCGGCATCGCCGTGGTCATCTCCCCGAGCATGCGCATCACCAGAAGCAGCAACAAGCCGGTAATCGCGTAGCTGATGAAGCTCGCCGGTCCGCCGGCGATGATGGCTGTGCTGCTGCCGACGAACAAACCGGCGCCGATGATGCCGCCGATGGAAATCATGGTCAGGTGCCGGCCTTGCAACGAGCGGCTGAGCTGGTGTTTCGGCGCGGAATCTCCGGGTAAGTTCGGATCGCTCATCAATGGGCCTCGGCGTTGCGGTGCGGCTACAGCCCGCGCAAGAAATCGATCATCGCTGCATTGACCTGGTCGGGCCGCTCTTGCTGAGTCCAATGACCGCATCCCGGCAGCAGCAGAGTGCCGCGCAATTGCGGAATGAATCGCGCCAAATCCGCGATCGCTTCCCGCATGCGCGGGAAAGCCAGGACCGGATCCAATTCACCGGCTATGTAGAGCGCCGGCACGGCGACCGGCGCTCTCGTAAAGGCAGCCGTGAGCTCCCAGTTGCGGTCGATGTTGCGGTACCAGTTGAGACCGCCGCGAAATCCGGAGTCGCGAAATTGCTCGACCCAAACCTCGACATCGGCGTCCGTCAGCCATGACGGCAGGACCTGTGGATCGGGTATGCGGCTCAAGAGGCCGCCGGAACGAGGCACCATGCCTGCCCCCGCGCCACCCGCCGGCCGGGGCATCTCGCCGGACCAGGAGTACAGGATCTTGCGAATCGAGAGACGAGTGTCCGCCTCAAGTTCCGCTTCCGCGGTTCCCGGCGTTTGGAAATACAACTGATAGAACTGCGCCTCGTCGGTCTGCGCCATCACGCTGGTCGGCAGTTGAGATCCGCGCGGCCGATAAGGCACGCTCAGGCCAATGACGCCCCGAAACCGGTCCGGCCGCAGCAGCGCCGCATGCCATGCGACCGGTGCGCCCCAGTCGTGGCCGGCGATTACCGCCTGCTGCGTGCCCAGGGCGTCGAGCACGCCGACCATGTCGCCGACCAGATGCAGCATCGAATAGCGCTCGATTTGCTCCGGCCGGCCGCTGCGCCCGTAGCCGCGCATATCGGGAGCGACCGCGTGGAAGCCGGCCTTGGACAGCGCGGCGAGTTGATGGCGCCATGAGTACCAGGATTCCGGAAACCCATGACAGAGCAGCACCAGGGGCCCGCTGCCCTGTTCGGCAAGATGGATGCGAATGCCATTGGCTTCGATGCTGCGATGAGTAAGGACATCCATCGCGCCAGGGTATCAGTGCGCCAAGGTTTGAGTAAGGTGCTCCAATTTGCTTGTCAATTCCGTGCCGAAATAGGCCTGCGGCCGGGACGCATCGACATGCTCGCGGCGTTCACGTTGCGAAATAGCCTCCTTTGCCTTTTCGAACGCATCGCGCAGCGTGCGCGCGTCCGGCAATGCATCGCGATAGAAGGCGGCGCCAAAGTAAGTCAAATCGCTGTCGCTGCCGCAGCCGAAGGAAGTCCGATCGGCGGCCGCGGCAGTGATGACGATGGTCTGGGGGTTCTTCAACGCTTCGATGAAAGCGCCGGCATAGCAGGCCGAAATGATGACGACTCGCCACTTGATGCCGGATTGCTGCAATGCCTGGGCCAGGTCCTCATCGGTGAAATCGTCGAACGGCAAATCGGCGTTCGACACGGCAATGGCGGGGTCCTCCGAGCCATGCGAAGAAATCGACAAAAACAGGACATCGCGGTCGACATTCATTTTCGCGGCCAGACCACGCAGGGCGTACTTCAGAGCCGAAAGGCTGGCGAGCGGCGCGCCCCGCAGGTCCCTGGCGTCGTTGACGAGAGCCACGCTGCGATCGCCAACCGCGTAGCGCGTGCCGATGGTGCGCGCTGCCAGATCGATCTCCTGGGCGAACACTTTCTCCTCGCCAACGCCGGCGAAGCCCAGGAAAAAGACATCGCCTTGCGGCGCGCTGCCGTGATCTACCGATGCCAGCGCGCGGTCGATCTTCGACTGCTGGGCGAACAGCAGACTTTCCTGGTCGGCCGGGGCATTGTCCGTGGAGGCGACGGCAGGTTCGATTTCCAGAGGCGCCCAGACATCGGGAATGACATCCAAGGCGTCGCTGAGCCAGACGACGGCGAGCAAGATCAGCAGTCCGGACACGGCCGCGAAACGCTGCGGTGCCCCGGTCAAGGAGCGCAAGCCGCGCAGCAAGTACGCGAGCGCGTAGCCGGTGGCAAGGGCGCCCGCGGCCAGCAGCCAGCTGTCATCCAAATAGTCGCCGCCGACGGTCGCGATCAAAAGCGGCACCGGGACCAGACCGGCCACCAGGGCGAATGCGGCGCCAAAGGGCGGTGCCGGTGTCGAACGCCGCCGCAGCCACGCGGCAAGACCCAAGACCGCCAACGCATACCACGATAGCGGCGGGATGCCAGCGACGAAGAATTGCGGATCGGGGCGCGCTTGCCACCAGTCGTAGCCGATCCAAACGCCCGACCAAATGCAGAGCAGCCACACCGAGCCGCGCAGCGAGACGCAGGGCAGAGAGACATTTCGCAACGTCCATAAGCGCAGCAGGGTTGCAAGATAGGAGCCCCGATTTCGCTGTGGCTCGTCGCCGGACATGGAACGATCGCCGAACATGAAACGATGATAGCAGCCGCTTGCGCGGGTGTTGCGCGCGCCCGCGCACGGCAGGATGATGTGCGGCTGGAACGAATCGGGGAATGTCGCGATGCCCTTGTACAAGTTAGGCGAGACTGCTCCGCGAGTCGCCGCCAGTGCCTATGTGGCGCCGAACGCCTCGGTGCTGGGCAACATCGTGCTCGCCGAGCGCGCCAGCGTTTGGTTCGGCGCCACCTTGAGAGGCGACAACGAGCAAATCAGCATCGGCGAGTCGAGCAACGTGCAAGACGGCGCGGTGCTGCACACCGATCTGGGGTTTCCGTTGAGTGTCGCCGCGAATGTCTCGATCGGACACCAAGCCATGCTGCACGGTTGCACCGTGGGCGAGGGTTCTCTCATCGGTATACAGGCCGTGCTGTTGAACGGCGCGGTGATAGGCAAGGGTTGCCTGGTGGGCGCCGGCGCGGTGGTCACGGAGCGCAAAGTGTTCGCCCCAGGCTGGCTGATCCTCGGGGCGCCCGCCAAGGCGGTGCGCGAATTGACCGCCGAGGAGCGTGAAAATCTGCTCAACGTTGCGGCGAATTATGCTGCCCGCGCGGGACACTACCGCGATCAGCTACGGCAGCTCGGCGGGTAGACCGGGAGTATCGAGTGGGCCTAGCGAGTTTCCCCGGGGGGATGGTCGCGCGTGCAGCGCCGCAACGGAACTCGGGCGGTGCTCAACAAATCGGAGTTAAAGGTTTAGGATGATTCGCGGCGGCGGGGGAGTGAGGTGGCGCGGTGCGAGGCACCGGCGGCCTGCCCGGCGCATTCAATTGTGAATCGCAAGCACAGGAGAACCAACATGAATGCCAAGCTACAACCCGGAGCGGCACAAGCCTCCGGCCCCCTGCACGCCAGCAACTCATTTACCGCTCACATGGCCACGCTGGAAAAAAAGCTGCCATTACGGGCGCGCTATGAGAATTTCATCGGCGGCAAGTGGGTTGCCCCGGTCAAAGGCGGATATTTCGACAACATATCGCCGACCACCGGTCAGGTCATCTGTCAGATCGCGCGCTCTCAAGCAGAAGATGTCGAGCGCGCCATCGATGCGGCGCATGCCGCCGCCGACAAGTGGGGCCGCACCGCGGTGGCGGAGCGCGCCCAGGTGCTCAACAAGATCGCCGATCGCATGGAGCAATACCTGCCGTTCCTGGCGGCCGTGGAAACCTACGACAACGGCAAGCCCATCCGCGAGACGAATCTCGCCGACCTGCCGCTGGCGGTCGATCATTTTCGATACTTTGCCAGCTGCGTGCGCGCGCAGGAAGGTTCGATCGGGGAGCTCGACGACGACACCGTCGCTTATCATTATCACGAGCCGCTCGGCGTCGTCGGCCAGATCATTCCGTGGAATTTTCCGATTCTGATGGCCGCCTGGAAACTGGCGCCGGCATTGGCCGCGGGCAACACCGTGGTCATCAAGCCGGCGGAACAGACGCCGATGTCCTTGCTGGTGCTCGCGGAACTGGTGCAAGACCTGCTGCCGCCGGGCGTGCTGAATATCGTCAACGGCTTTGGGCTCGAGGCGGGTAAGCCGCTGGCATCCAGTGCGCGCATCGGCAAGATTGCCTTTACCGGCGAGACCACCACCGGTCGGCTCATCATGCAATACGCCTCGGAAAACATCATACCTGTGACTCTCGAACTCGGCGGCAAATCGCCGAACATTTTCTTCGCGGACGTGATGCGCGAGGAAGACGATTTCGTCGACAAGGCTCTGGAAGGATTTGCCATGTTCGCGCTCAACCAAGGCGAGGTGTGCACCTGCCCGTCGCGCGCGCTGGTGCAGAAGTCGATCTACGATCGCTTCATGGAACGCGCCGTCAAGCGCGTCGAAGCGATCCGCCAAGGCGATCCGTATGCAATGAGCACGCAGATAGGTGCGCAGGCGTCCAACGATCAATACGAGAAGATCCTGTCCTACCTCGACATCGGCAAGAAGGAAGGCGCCAAGGTTCTGGCGGGCGGCGAGGCCAACAAGTTGCCGGGCGATCTTGCGGGCGGCTACTACATCAAACCCACCGTATTCGAAGGCCACAACAAAATGCGGGTTTTTCAGGAGGAGATCTTCGGACCGGTGGTTTCCGTGACGGTGTTCGATACGCCTGCTCAGGCGTTGGAGATCGCCAACGATACGCTCTATGGATTGGGAGCCGGCGTATGGACCCGCGACATGAATACCGCATACCGCCTCGGGCGCGGCATCAAGGCCGGCCGCGTTTGGACCAACTGTTATCACGCGTATCCGGCGCACGCCGCGTTCGGCGGCTACAAGAAGTCCGGCATCGGTCGCGAGACGCACAAGATGATGCTCGATCACTATCAGCAGACCAAGAATGTGCTGGTGAGCTACGGCGAGAAAGCGCTTGGCTTCTTCTGAAGAGCCGCGGGTGGGAGTCACCGATGCCGCGCGCCAGCTCATCGAGGAATTGAAGAGCCAATATGGGCCTATCATGTTCCACCAGTCGGGGGGCTGCTGCGATGGCAGCGCCCCCATGTGCTTTCAGGTGGGAGAATTCAAGCTTGGCGGCGTCGATGAGAAGGTGGGCGAAATCGCCGGCTGCGAGTTCTGGATGGACCGCGAGCAATTCAAGCGTTGGGCACATACCAAATGGGTGGTAGACGTGGTCCCCGGGAGGGGCGCGAGTTTTTCCCTGGAGGCGCCGCTCAATAGGCGCTTCTTGATCCGCTCGGACCTGTGCTCCATTGCGCCTTGAAGCCGCGCCGGGTGCGCGGCGCGGCGCAAGTCAGGGCGGCGTCTTGGCAGGTGGCGGCGGCGCGGTCGGTGTGTTCGGTGTGTTCGATTTGCTTGCCGCGGGTTTCGCCGGATTCACGTTCTTTTGAACGGCGGCTTTGACCTTTTCACTGCCGTTCTTGGCCGTGGCGGCGACTTCGTGCGCTCCTTCCTTGGTCGCCGCGACGACCTCGTGGGTGACTTCCTTCGCGGTGGCGGCCGCCTGTGCGGCGCCCTGCTTCGCGGCGTCAGCGACCGCTTTTGCGTCGTGCTTGACCGTTTCGCCGACCGCCCTGGCTTGATCGGCGGCGAGCGAAGAGTCCGCCGGCGGCGGGTCGTCCGCGGCCAGCAGAGGTGAGATCGGCAACAGCAGCAGGCTCAAGGCTGCGGCAATAATATTGGTATTCATGACGATCCTCGCAGCATTTACTTACCCGCGGCTGCTGCTTGCTGCGCTTTGTAGAGCACCCAGCTCTGATCGATGAAGTATGCATGGACGTTCTCCACGTCCTGTTCACTCAAGATATCGTCGAAGCGTTCCATGCCCGCCGGTGCCAGGAGGCCTTTCAGCACAATGTCCTTGAACGCCACATGCAGGCCGTCGTCGAGCCGGCGAAGGTCCGGAGTGCTGCTGGGGCCCAGTTGATGGCAGCGCGAGCATTGCGCTATGAAGACGATTTCGCCTGCATCGATCTGTGCCTGGGTCGCCTTCTGTTGCGGGGGTGTCTGCATTGCCGGCTCGGTGCGCAGCGGCGGGGTTGGGACCGCGCCGCCGCCGATCTTGAAAGCGATGATGCGATTGGTATTTTGATATTTGAGCGCAGCGCTGCTCGGCGGGATGGGGCCCACGGTGATCGGCGTGCCGCCGTAGCCCGCCTGTACCGCAACGTATTGCTCGCCGTTGACGGCGTAGGTCATCGGCGCGGCCATGAGGTGGCTGCCTGTTTGGATGACCTTCAAGACCTTGCCGGTATCGGCGGCGTATACCCACAGCTCGCCGCTGCCGCGGCCTTGAAACACAAGATTGCCCGCGGTGGACATCACGCCGCCGTCATAACCGCGGATCCCGGACGAGGTTTGATGTTCCCACACGACCTTGCCGGCCACGGGGTCCCAGGCACGGATCAGTTCCCGCACCGGATTGACATGGCGCATGGCTTTGATTGCCGGCTCGTCCGGCACCGGACCAAACACGCGCGCTGCATCCTTGGAGTCGTAGGTGGTATCCGGGATGATTCCTTGCGCGGTGAAAAACCCTTCGATGTATTGCACCTTGCTGCCGTTGTGCAGCAGGTCGACCCAGATCGTGGGCACGTCGATCACCGGTATGTACACCAGATGCGTCTGGGCGCTGTACGACATCGGATTCCAGGTGTGCGCGCCGAACCAGGACGGGTAAACATTTTTCGCAGTGCCGTGCCAGTCCGCCGCCTGGGTGACGACGGGCCGCCCGGTCTTCATGTCCACGCGGCTCGCCCAATTCATGAAGGCAAAGCTGTCGGCCGACAGCAGTTTGCCGCTCTTACGGTCCAGCACATAAAAGAATGCGTTCTTCGAGGCTTGCATGATCACCGAGCGAGGTTCACCGTCGATCGTGATGTCCGCGAGGATCAGCTTTTGTACCGCGTCGTAGTCCCAGCTGTCGTGCGGCGTCTCTTGGTAGTACCAAGCCATGCGCCCCGTGGCCGCATCCAGCGCGATGATGCAGGTGGCGTACAGGCCATCGAGCTCGGCGGGCCCAAGCTGGCGCAGATCGTACGGAGCCGCATTGCCCGTGCCGAAGTAAACCAGGTTCAGCTGCGCATCGTAGGCAAATCCGTCCCAAACGGTGGCGCCGCCGTTGAACTCCGGTTTGCGGTGCGGATCCCAGGTCTTACCGGCCGCAGCCAGCTCCGGATTTTCATAGGGTTGACCGACGGCGGGCGGCACCGTGAAAAAGCGCCACTTGAAGGCGCCGGTTCCCAAGTCGTACGCCGACACGTAGCCGCGCACGGCGCCGTGGCCCATGTCGCCGCCGCCGTTGCCGATGATCACGACGTTGCCCGCAATCACCGGTGCGCCGGTGCTGGAGTAGGGCAGCTTGTGATCGACGATGGTGTCGGCGTCCCACAATTGCCTGCCGGTGGCCGCGTCCAAGGCATGCAGGCGGCCGTCCACGGACGCGACGTACACCTTGCCTTGCCAAACGGCCACGCCGCGATTCACCAGATCGCAGCAGGGATTGCGGCCTGCTTGCAGATCGGCTTTGGGGTCGAATCGCCACAGCTGCTTGCCGGTGGCGGCGTCCACCGCGTACACGTAGCCCCAGGTCCCCGAGGTATACATGACGCCATCGATGACGATCGGGGTGGCCTCCTGGCCGCGCATCGGCTCACCTAAATCGTAGCTCCAGGCGAAGCCGAGCTTATTGACGTTGCTCGCGTCGATTTTCGAAAGTGGCGAGAAATATGTGCCGTCTTTGTCGCGCCCGCCCGTGTACCAGTTTTGTGGTTCCGAATCCGCCGCCTGCAGCCGCGCGGCGTCGATGTTGCCGGCCGCGGCCGCTGCAAGCGTGGACAACATCAGCAGCGACAGCGCGATGGCGGCGCGGCCGGCTGAGGTAGGCTGAGCGCATGATTCAATTGGCAAGCCGAATCTCCCTTTGTTATTGAAGCCGCCCAGGCAGCTTAGCGAACATCAGCCGCGAGCGGTACCCGGCCACTGAAGTCGATGCGCAACCGGGGTCGATGCGCAACCGGCGACGCTGGGTCGCGTCATCTGCGACGCTTCGTGGATATACTAGGCGCCGCTCTCATGGCCACCATACTCAGCACCGATGATTTGCGCGAGCTCGCGAGGCGCCGGGTGCCGCGCGCGATATTCGATTACGCCGACGGAGGCGCCTACGAAGAACGCACGATGCGGCGCAATGCCGCGGATCTGGATGCGATGAGTTTCCGCCAACGCGTCATGGTGGACGTCTCCCACGTCTCTCTCGACACGACGTTGCTCGGGGCACCGGTCTCCTTACCGTTGGCCATCGGCCCCACCGGCCTGGCAGGCCTGTTCCACGCGGAGGGCGAGATTCTCGGCGCAAGGGCCGCCGCGGCGTGCGGCATACCTTTTTGCCTGAGCACCATGTCCATCTGCTCGATCGAGGACGTCAGAGCCGCGACGCAGAAGCCCTTCTGGTTCCAGCAATACCTGATGAGGGATCGCGGTTTCAACCAGGAACTGATCGATCGCGCGGCCGCAGCGCAATGCTCGGCGCTCATGCTGACGTTGGATCTGCAGGTGCAAGGCGAGCGACGCCGTGATCCGCGCAACGGACTGACGATTCCGCCGCGTCTGACGCTGCGCAACGCCTTCGGCATCGCCGCGAGACCGGCGTGGGCGGCAAAGGTACTGTTCGGCAAACACCGCACCTTCGGTAATCTGGTGGGCCGCATCGGTGGTTCCAGCGGCATCAGCACGCTTGCCGAATGGACCCAGACGCAGTTCGACGCTTCCGCCAACTGGCGCGACGTGGAATGGGTGCGCAGCCGCTGGCCGGGAAAACTCATCTTGAAAGGGGTGCTCGATGCGGAAGATGCCCGCTTGGGAGTCGCCGTCGGCGCCGACGCGATCGTGGTTTCGAATCACGGCGGCAGACAGCTTGACGGCGCGCCGTCCACGATCTCGGTGCTGCCCGAAATCGTTGCCGCCATCGACGGCGGTTGCGAGGTGTACTTCGACGGCGGCATCCGCTCCGGACAGGATATTGCGAAAGCGCTGGCTCTCGGCGCGCGTGGCACCTTGATCGGCAAGTCGTTTCTATTCGCGCTTGCGGCCGCCGGCGAAGCGGGCGTCACCAAGGCGATCGAAATCATGCGCAACGAGCTGCGCGTCACGATGGCGCTGACCGGCACGACGTCCGTCGCTGCCCTGGGTCCGCAGATTCTCAGGTAGAGCTAGAGCACGCGACGAAAATTCGAACGATTCGCTTTAGATGATGGGCTTGGCGAATTGGCGCGACATGCGCAGGGCTGCTTCGCGGCCCTGGTAATATCCAGGCACGACGCCGAGTTGCGCGAAGCCCAGTTGCTCGTAGAAGATGCGCGCCTCTTGATTGTGGGTGCGCAACTCCAGATTGATGCGAAACACGCCCGCCTCGACCGCCGTCCTCGTCAACCAGTCCATGAGTTGACGCCCCAGTCCCTGACGGCGGTGTTCCGGCGATACCGCGAGCAAATTCAGGTGCGCCACCTCATCGCCGAAATGCATGATGGCGAACGCGGCGATGCGGTGCTCGCGGCGCGCCACCACCACGGAGGACTCCGCGCCGGAAATGAAGTGCTGAACGCGCGCAGGCGTCCATGACCAAGTCAATCCTTGCTCGATCAGGTCGCGGGACATCTCGGCGATTTCGCGCGCGTCCGAGGCGCGGGCGAGTCCCAAAAAGGCGAGTTCCGACATGTTACGGAGCCTCGGTTTTCAGGGGGGCTTTCACGGGCGGGGCAGGCCGCGGCGGCAGACCGCCCGGAGTTTTGGGCAACACCTTGAGAAGCTCCTCGATGGCGCGTTCCAGCTGCGGATCATGGCCCTTGGCGACTTGCACCGGATCTTGTTCGACAACGATATCGGGATCGACCCCATGACCTTCGATGATCCACTGACCATTTTCATCCGCCGTGCCGAACTCTGGCACAAATACCATGCCGCCGTCGAGCAACGGGCCGTGGTCTTCGATGCCGATTACGCCCCCCCAGGTGCGTTTGCCTATCAAAGCCCCTATTTTCCACTGGCGGAACTGATGGGAGAATATGTCGCCATCGGAAGCTGTCTCTTCATTGATCAGAGCGACTTTCGGCCCGGTTTGCACCACACGCGGGTAGGTGCCCACCAGGGATTGACTGCGCACATAGCGCGTACCGTGCAGTGTGGCCGCCAACCTCGAGATGAGCAGTTCAGAGATGTTGCCGCCGCCGTTGTCGCGCACATCGACCACCAGGGCCTGCTTGCGGACCTGTGGGTACCACCACTTGATGAATTCGCGGATGCCGTCGGCGCCCATATCGGGAATGTGAATGTAGCCGATGCGGCCGCCGCCCATGCGCTCCACCCGCGCGCGATTATTGGCAACCCAATCGAGATATAGCAGGGCAGCCTCGCTCTGGATCGGCCGGTAGCGAATGGTGCGCGCCGATTTTCCGGCAGGATCCTTCGCCACCCGCCACTCCACCGGCTGATTTGCCGCGGCCTGCAGCAGTTCGTAAGGGTCCGTGCCGGCGTCGAGCTCGCGCCCATTGATGGCAAGAACGTAGTCGCCGACCTGCACATCGACGCCGACTTCCGTCAGCGGCGAGCGATAGCGATCCTCCTCGTTTTCCCCGCTGAAAATCCTGGCGATGCGATAGCGGCCGGAATGCGCGTCGAGCTCGAAGCGGGCACCGGGAAGCGCTACGTACGGCCGGCTCGGCATCCCCATGTCGCCGCCCTGGATGTAGGCGTGCTGCACCGTCAGTTCGGAAATCATCTCGGCGATGACATAGTTCAGGTCGGCGCGATGCGCCACGAACGCCAACTGCGGCTGGTATTTCTCGCGCAGCTTGCGCCAGTCGTAGCCGTGCATGTTCTCGACGTAAAAATAGTCGCGATAGCGGCGCCAAACCTCGGCAAAAATCTCGCGCCATTCCAGCGCCGGTACGCGCGTGGTCGTGAGGCCGGCCAACGAGACGCTCTTGGCGTCGTCGCTCTTCCCGACCTCGACATATTTGAATTCCTTGGAATTAAGCTGCGCCAGCACATGCTTGCCGTCCGCCGTGGCCGACCATGAGGCCACGTCTTCGATCACCGTCTTGGTGTCGCGCTCCTTGATGTCATACGCGATTACGCTGGGTTTGACGCTGGATGCGCGCCCGTAGTAGTAAGGACCGCTGCGCAGGAACAGCAGGTTGTCGTCGCCCGCCGCAAGCTCGCTCAAGTTGTCCGCGTCCACCGGTACTCGTATGGCGCGCTGCTCGATGCCGTCGAAATCGATGCGCGTGATCGGTTTCGATTTGGCGCCGCTCTTGCGCCGGTCGTCGCCGTGCTCATCACCGTGCTCATCGCC
>Ga0116129_1000843_pt1 | contig 18196 bp, 19 predicted proteins | sample June2015DPH_17_2_FD_89732 | JGI IMG/M metagenome (GOLD analysis project Ga0116129, IMG submission 89732) | Peatland microbial communities from SPRUCE experiment site at the Marcell Experimental Forest, Minnesota, USA - June2015DPH_17_10 | ecosystem: Environmental > Terrestrial > Soil > Wetlands...
CAGCGTACATCGAATTGTCGATACCGTAGGAATCAAGCAGCGTTCCGTCGATATCGAAGATAGCTGCGTGCATGAGTGCCGCCTAACAGGTAATCAACGAATGCATTGGATCAGCATATCAAGGGTGGCCAGAACGCACCAAATCTACAAAGTTTCGCCCCCGATCAATATCATAGCTTGACCCCCTCGCAGCTTGCATTTCTCACTATCACGCATGAACATTACGGCGCGCTCAAAGATTATGAGCAACAATGGTTGCGGTCTTAACGAAATATGGGGCGGAAGAAATGACCATTACGGGCGGCTGTTTGTGCAGAGAGATTCGATACGAGTCCGCGTCAGATCCAGTGATCACCCGCGTTTGCTGGTGCCGCGTTTGCCAATATCTCGGAGCTGGCAGCGGGACGGTCAACGTTTGCTTCCCCACGGCGTCCTTCAATGTCCACGGGGTGACAGGTGATTACCGTAGCATCGCCGACAGCGGCAACGTGATGCATCGGCGGTTCTGCATGACCTGTGGCACGCAGCTATTCAGCGAGGCAGAAGCTCGGCCCCATCTCATCTTCGTTCGAGCCGGAACTCTCGATGACCCCGAAATCGCGAAGCCCGCCGTCACCATATGGACATCACAAGCACCCAGCTGGGCCAGCATTAACGACAAAATTCAGCAAGTTGATCGACAACCGCCGCCCGCTGCATGAGTTTTCCCAACATGATCATGCGGTTGGGTTCGGACCCTGAACGGCCGCATCGTCGTCTGACCTTTGCCGCACCTCGCAATCGGCGCCGCCGGCACAGCCCCGGTCCCACAGCGGTCTTCCGTGAACGGCGGTTATCGGGAACTACGACGGGCCGAGGACGCGCGTCGGTAATTTTGCAGGTTTCATCGGAAGCTTCCCGCGCCGCCACGCACTCAACGTCTGCTGAAGGTCCATGGCTTTTGCCAGCCGGTTTAGCTTCGCGTTATCAAGCTCTTCCAATTCAACGTCATGCAAGGCGGGAGCGGTCAGCGTGCTTCGAGGACTCCGGGCAAGGTACAACCAATCTAGGAGCGCTTTTTCAGCGCTGGCCTGTGGATACATGAGGTTTCGCTCCAGATCAAGTCGATCTTCGATCGACCCTGCTTCGAGTATTCGCCGGGGCATCGCTCGAATGAACACATTTCCCTGCGCGGTCTCAACTAGCCCGACCCGGGGACGGACCGGTCCTCTATCCAAGGGCACCACCGCGGTCACGCCGGCTGGGGGATTATTGTAGATGCCTGCCTCATCCAAGGCGCTGTTGAGCGACACCACAGCATCACGGCGAAGAAAGGGCACGGCATCCGCCAGACGCCCCGCAGGAGAGGTGAAGCGATTGAGGTAAAGTCCACGCTTCACCGGCAGCAATCGGCTACGTTCCAGCGCATCGTTGATCCAAAAATACAATGTCTGCTTCGGAACGGCTTCTCCTCGACTAATATGTGCTGCACGCTCAATCGCCGTGAGAGTAAGCGCCGAGGGAGCGCCCACTTCGGAGAGCTGTCTTTCAAGCGCCTGCTTCCAGGGTGTCATGAGGGCTTACCTTGCAGTGCATAGTCGTCCAATAGATCGGCAAGCTCACGGCGCACGCGAGCGCGCATGGCGTCCCACTCGGCCTCGTCAATCCGTCTCAGCAACTCGGCGTCTGCCAGCATTTCGGTTCTGAAGAATTCGTAGCTCATCGATGCGAGTTTTTCTTCAACCGCCCGCGAGGCATCGGATGGATCAACCCGCGCATGTGCGAGGGCCCATTCGATCAAGGCATCACCGGGACGATGCTTTGGCAACAAAAGGTCTAGGTCCGTTACATCGCGCGCGGCCGTGCGGCCTAAAAGGGCGGCGAGCTTCATCGCCACGAGAGTCTTCTCGTCGTAGAGATCGACGTAGTAAGTGCCAAGGCCGAATGCGGAGACCCCGGACACTATCGCTTGCCGTACCTCTCCGGGAGGGGGCGGTCGGCGCGACACCTCGACCTTCATGTGAAAGGGCTCTCCGTGCGCGGTGCGTCCACTGACCTTCCACTTCGGCGATACCTCGGCCTTCCCGGGCTCCGAGATCCTCGCATCCTGCACGCCACTGCCCCGAAGGGCAGCCCTCAGAGCACGCATCATCTGGTTGTGAAGGCTGTCCGCGGTACGTTTGCGCAGCTCAGGGAAATCAAGGTCTACGTCTCTTGTTAAACGCGCTTGGCCAAACAGCGCCATCATCGCCATGCCACCCTTGAGCACAAAGCCACCCTTGCCTCCATAGAAGAGTTCCTTCAGGAAGCGTGCCTGCGTACGCTGGAGAGTATCGTCAATCATGGCAACTTAATGTATTACGTTGGTCTATTATATATGGACTAATGTAATACATCAAATAGGACAATAATGCGCCGAGAGTCTATCTTCGGTGTTGGAGAGTCACTCCGGCCTTCGCCAAAGGCCCCGCAGCAGTCCCCAGTCGAATTGGCGGTACTTCCAGAGCAAAGTGGCCTCAATCTCCGGGTCTGCATTGGGCGGCGGTGTATACGCTTGAGCGATCTGTGGCGAAGGCTCCACGGTGGCATGAAGCCGTTGCACAGGCTTAGCGGCCGTTCAATCGCTTTTGTAATCCTTGAGCGCGCTCAACCTTGGTACCACCGGCGCGAAACGCACGAACGACGCGATCCTCGGTTCTCGGCGGAACCATCAGCAGACTAATCTCTGAGAGCGATGTCACCAGGAATGGTGAAGCCGCCATGAGTTTCTCAGCGGATGCGAGAACGATGGTCTCTGCGGCGCGTTCGTGCAGCGCGCGTTTCACCGCCGCCTCTTCGGCGTCGCCGGTGCTCAGACCGGCATCGGGATGCACGCCTGTTACGCCCATGAAATAAATATCGGCCCGCAGGCGCGAGACCGCATCGATTACGGCGGCGCCCACATTGACCATCGAGTGCCGGAACAGTCGTCCTCCCAACATGATGATATCGACGTACTGATGTTTGGCAGCCTCCACAGCCACTGTGGGACTGTGTGTAACGATCGTGGCGCGCAGGTCGGGGGCGAGATGGCTCGCCACCTGAAGCGCGGTGGTGCCGCCATCCAAGATGACGACTTGGTTGGGGCGGATCATGGAAGCGCCGGCACGACCCAACTCACTCTTGTCCCTGGATGAGACCTGCTCGCGCACCTTGAGATCGCCGACCGCCGACGACGCCGGTAAAGCTCCCCCATGAACCCGCTGCAATTTGCCATCTTGTGCCAACTCCCGTAGGTCGCGACGGATCGTGTCCTCGGAAGTCCCGAGTTCTTGGGCCAGGTCCTTGGCCACAATTTGGCCCTCGGCGGCCAGGCGACTCAAGATCAGTTTCTTGCGTTGTGCGGTGAGCATGGTCTAGTATTGCACGAAACTGCACGATATTGCATGAAGATACCGTGTCTGAACCATCGTTAATCGGCTTAGCGGTGTACACCGACGTAGGTGAGCTGCGGCTGCGCGGGGCAACTCCATGAGCGGGACCGAAAGGACATCGAACAGCGATCGAGTGCGTATTGTCGAAGAACGCCTGCTCTCGGACGACTGGTACGTCTTGAAGAAGACGACCTTCGAATATCGGTGCCGGGATGGCCGTTGGCAAAAGCTAAGCCGGGAGACCTATGATCGGGGCAACGGCGCGGTGCTGCTGTTGTTCAACGTTGAACGCTCAGCTGTGGTGTTAATCCGACAGTTCCGGTTTCCCACATTTGTAAACGGCAGCCATGATGGGCTTTTGATCGAAGCCTGCGCGGGATTGCTCGACGGGGAGGATGCGCGTAGTTGCATCCGCCGTGAAGCCGAGGAAGAAACGGGCTTTAGGGTCAGATCGCCACACAAGATCCTGGAGGCATACATGAGTCCCGGGTCCGTCACCGAGAAGTTGCACTTCTTCGTTGCCGAATACGAATCTGAGGATCGCGTGTCCGCGGGTGGCGGCGATGCCGCCGAGGGGGAGGATATCGAAGTACTGGAGCTGCCCCTGTCCTCTGCGCTGCAGATGATCGGTACAGGCGCGATCCAAGACGGCAAGACCATAATGCTCTTGCAGTATGCCGCGCTCGTCGGACTGGACCGATTGCGCGACGTCTGATTCTTGCATTGCCGGCGGCACAGCTGACGTTCGGGGCTGCCCGGCTTGGGTCGATCAAAGGCATCCGGACGCCGCGCGATGGTTGTTACACTCCGTTCGTTGCCGTAGGGGCATTGGAGAATGGCATATGAAGAAGTTCAGTCACGAGGCGGAATTGTTCAAAGCGGCCTTGGTCGCCGGCATTGCATATGCGGAAGGGCGCAAGGCGGTCGAGTTCGAGGCGACAGATTCGGCCAGCGATAAGGCGCTATACGTATATCGCCTGCTCGTGCACGATAAGGTGATCGCGCCGATGCCGGAAGACCAGGTCGGCGACAAGACGATTCGACATAGGCTCGCAGCCTGGTATGCGCATCAATTGCCCAAGGGGCATCCGCTATTGGATTAGCGATCCGCAGCCGCACGGAACTGCTTCGCGGGTTTCTGGCCGGCATAGGAGCGGACGTTCAATGTGATCACCTCTAACCTGTCGCTCGCGATGTGGGCTAGACTCCATACAGGAATGGATCACGGAAGATGAGTCATGATCAAGGCGCAATCGCTTTCTCCATCCCGTTTGCCCACATCCTTGCTGATTGGGTTGGCGGCGATTCTATGTAACGGATGCAATACCGATGGGGTCCGGCAACAAGCAGCGTACGATCGCAAGATCCAGCGCACTGACCAGTCATTGATTGCCGCAGGAGACGCTGATTCCCTTGCGGCGGCGGCACTGTTGAGCATTGGGCCGACGGTCAACGCAGCGCAGCGTTTGACGTTGATCGAGCGCGCTGTCTCGGAAGCCCCGGATCGTCCTGACTTAGTTTGGCTCAATATTCGGCTATGCACTCAGGTCGATACTTGCAACCCTGAGCCGCTACAGGCGCAACTACGTGCATTGGATCCCGACAATGGTGCCGCGTGGTTCGACTCGCTCGGTCGGGCCGGCACTCGCAATGATGTGGTCGCGGTGCGCAAGGACCTGTCGGCCATCGCAACGTCGAGACGGTTCGACACGTATTGGAATGCAACGATCGTTCATATCACAAATGCCATCCTCAAAACCCATACGATGGATTTGCCAACTGCGTTAGTTGCCACCATTGGCATGGCGGCGGCAACGGCCATCCCGCCTTACCAGGCGATCGTGAACGCGTGCAAGGGCGATTCACTGAAGGATCCGGATGTTCTTAGTACCTGCCGACGAGTATCGACGGTCATGCGCAATGGGGATACCTATTTGACCGAAATGATCGGCATCGCCATCGCGAAGCGGGCGTGGCCGGAAGGCAGTCCAACGTACGTCGATGCCGTCAGCGCCAGACGCGTGGCTCACTATCGAATGGACGCAGATGGAAAACTCAGTCTCCATCGTTTTTTTTCCTCAGAATACGCGGCGAAGCGCCTGCAACTGATGATGGAAAAAAAGACGGAGCAGGAGGTCAATTTGGCTGAAATTCTGAACGCCAGGTGGAGCCCCAACCCCCCTCCTGACTATAGTGACGGACTAAGCGGATCCTAGCCGGGCTTGCAAGTGGTGGAATTCGCGTGCACGCGATTCAATGACTCGCGTAAGGGGGAAGGAGTATGAACGGCACGATTGTGATGAAGCGATTTGCAGAAGCGTCGCCGCGCTTTAAGGCCAGAATTGCCGGCGCCCTCTATTGGCTCAGCGTACTGATAGCATCATTCAGTGAGCTCGCCCTTCGCGGCTCGTTGAATATCGCAGGGGGCCTCATCGCAGTCTTGGGCATGGCCGCTATGACGCTGCTTCTCTATGACATCTTTAAACCGGTGAACAGGAACCTCTCTTTGTTCGCGGCGTTCTTCAGCCTCGTGGGACTAAGCTTCGAAGCACTTCGATGGCAACCTCGGGGAGTGAACCTCGCCATAGTATTTAGCGGACTCTATTGTCTCCTGATTGGCTATCTCATTTTCCAGTCGACCTTTCTGCCTCGAATTTTCGGTGCGCCGATGGTGTTAGCAGGGTCTGGTTGGCTGACCTACATGTCAACCCAGATTGCAAACAATCTGTCCCCCTACAATTTAATTTCTGGCCTCCTCGGGGAAGGGTTGGTAATGCTGTGGCTCCTCGTGATCAGTCTGGACGCTCAGAAGTGGAAGGAGCTGGCAACTGCGCGGCGCACGAGTCCCTCTTAGATGCGCCTCCGCGGCATCCGGCAAACCCCGGACCCACTCCGGACGACCCGCCCTACCGAAAAGTGTCTCGCCATTCCTTATTTCTTCGGCATTTCCCGATTAGGCAGCCAGTTCTCAAGTACGTCATGCTGACGTCGATACTCCGCTGCCAAACACTGTACCTGATCTGGTTTGTCGGGGCACATAGCTCGTCGATGCGCCAACCACGCGCGCTGTAGGGCTCGCAGCTGTTCTCGATCCCCGACAGTGTCGTAACTCACGTGCATGCGGCGGTACAAATCCGCCATTTCAATATCAAGTTTGGCCAGTATCGGATTTCCGCAGATGGCCTTTTCGATCTGCGAACGCGCAATTTGGCAATCAAAACTCGGACCCGTCGAAGGCGGCTGAAAACGCTCCGTAAGGCGGAAATCCGCAAGATCCAACTCCGTAGTCTTGTTCTCTGCGTCTATAAACCGAACCACCTTCACGCGGACTTCATATTCATTCATCCATTCCATCAATGCTTGCTTACCTAAAGCAGGAATATTCTGGAATGATGTCATCCGTCGCGAACCCAACAGCAGTTCGCATCGAAGACCGATATCAGATCCCCCATCACAGCCCCATAGAGAAGCACTCGCACCAAATGCGGTTCCACTGGCCGTGTCGATCCAAAAGAATCCCTTGTCCGGACAGGAATGTACGACGCACCCAGACGCTGACAAGGTAGTTCCGGCGACGAAGACGGGGTTCGGCGGCCCTCCAAGACCCTCGAGCACCGGACCTGAAAGGCTCGGTGGTAGCGACTCTTCGACGACACCATTGATTCGCTGATCCCAGATGAGCGCGTTCGTCGATCGATTTGCGTAACTCAACATCCATGAGGCATCCGCCGATAGGGCCTCTGCGGCTTGGCTTCCAAGGGCAACCACCGCAATCACTCGGAGTGCTGCCTCGATGCCAGGACAAGTCGCGATGACCAAACGTCAGTTCTCCCGTCGCACCCGGCCGGAAATATCAACCCAAGGGTGTCTTCTAGAGCCGTAAACGGAGACTTGCGGGGTCAAAAACGTCGGATCCGCAAAGGCGCCGACTGCCACCGCAATCATGTCCGGAAAATCCCCAAGCTCCCAGTGCAAGGTCGTGCCGCAACTGGGGCAGAAGTGATAGGTGATGATCTGACCGCTGTCGCTGATCCGCGTGTACGAGCTGGACGGGCCTGCGATCTCTACCCGGCCTCGGGGATATCGCGCTTGAACGCCAAAGGCGCTGCCTGTCCGCCGTTGGCAAGCGAGACAGTGACAAACAGAAACGCGAACGGGATCACCCTCAACATTGAGGGTAAGTTGTCCGCAGCTACAGCATGCTTGGCGCGGAGCCATACGCTCTACTCCGAGACGAACCGACAATTTCAATGGACCTTAGCATGCCTGGATTCTTCGTCTTTTTCAGCTCGCTGCGAAGTCAGCAATGGAACGCTCCGCCTCTCGCCTAAGCATCCATGTCTCGCGCAGCCTCCGAACACAAGACCGCAGACAGGTAACAACACTCGTGAGGCATCTGGTAACAAAATTATGTGAGGCAACACGGGGGCTCTTTCCTTGAGTCTAAAGTGAACACTGTATGCCCGACTTTGCATCCCGTCGAGCGGATCTACAACACGTCCATATCGGAAGAAATGGGAAGGATCGCATCGTTCATGGTATTTTCGACTTCGTGCAACGACGCTCATAGCAGTTCGGCCGCGTTCTTGTCAGGCGATGGCGAAAGATTAGGTGTGTACCAATCTACATTTGACTGCGCCTCGACGCCGGAACCGCTGCGCGCGAATTGATAGTAGTAGCGGTTCTCTTCCGTATGCGGTCGCCCGTAGTAGAACCATTCCCATCGGACCGCGGAGGCAGAACGAATAGAAAATACGGTGTCGCTGATCTCGAGCCCCTCTGGGTTCTCAATCGCAAGGGTTTCCCCACCGTCGAACTCAAGCATCAGCGTGGAGCCGACGGCGGAAGAACGATTGATCGAATGGAAGTTATCGTAAGGCTTGCCGAACCATTCGCCCCACATGCGGAGGGAGCCCGTTTTAACATTTGGCAGTGCCGCGTTAATTCGATCGGCAATGGAATCAGCGCTCATAAACCTTCATCCAGCGAGGAAGGGCACTCCCATGGATGGGAATTCAGCTCAACGCCTGGCGGCGCCGAGGCGTTGGAGTCAACGCCATAATCGACTATGAAGTATTCTTGGTCGAACGCGTTGAAGAGGGAGGGGCGTTCTCCCACGAACGCCCCCCCCCGCCACCGCCATACATCAGGACTTATATTGTCCTTCGTTCATCGATACAACCGCGCATTTCGAAGCGATCGTCAAAGGTCAGGCCGCTCGGAGAAGGCCGGAAGCCTGGCTCCTGACGAGGCACCCCGGTGACCGCCGGGGTCGGGTTCGGGGCTTCACTGATCTCTTCGGCCAGGCACTCCGTGGGCTCGTTCAACGAACTATCCACGGAAGCGCCGGCGATGGTCGGGATCGACGCATCGGCTGGCGCCGCGAAGTTGAACGCCGAGGTCAGGTCGCCGACGTTCTCGCGGCGCCAAGCGGTCAAGTTCGGCACTCTCACGCCGAACCGGGTCTCGAGGAAGCGAAGCAGGGAGGTGTGATCGAAGCGATCGCGGCACACGAACCCTCCTTTGCTGAAGGGAGAAATCACCAGCATGGGTACCCGAAACCCGAGCCCAATCGGGGTGGTCGGCTCGGTGATCGGGAACTCCCCCGGGGTGCCCTGGGGCGGCACCAGCGGCGGCACATGGTCGAAGAACCCGCCGTTCTCATCGTAAGTAATGAACATGGCCGTGCTCGGCCAGGCCGACGAGGCCTTCAGCGCTGTGATCACCGTATCGACCAGGTTCTCGCCGTCCTGGGGCCCAAAGGCAGGGTGCTCGGACTGTTCGGCGGGCGGGATGATCCACGTGACCTGAGGAAGGGTTCCATTGGCCAGATCGGTCATGAAATCCGCCGGGAACTGAGGCTCGAGCCCATTCGCAGCGAGAGTGGCGGCCCGCTGAGCTTCGGGGGAATCGGGCGCGAAGTTCTGCGGATAGTACTGCTGGAACAGGGGCAGAACGGCGTACTCGGGGTTGCCGGTTGCATTGCCGTACACCTTCCAACTGATGCCGGCCTGCGTCAGGGCCTCGGGGTAGGTCTTCCATCCCGGCGAAAACAGGCCGGTCTCGCTGCGGGTGGAGGTCGGCGCCGCGCTGGAAATGTTGATGGTCGACATCACCGGGCCGCCGTAAAGACCCTCGGCGTCGAGCATCCCGGTCATGGCGTACATTCGGTTGGGAGTGGTCTCTCCAATGACCGAACAGAAGTAGTTGTCGCAGAGGGTCCAAGTGTCCGCGAGCCCGTAATAATATTGCAGGTCGCTGCGGGTGTAGTACCCCATGAACGACATATCGACGTCGCCTTCATGGGCGACGCCCCACTGATTCAGAGCCCCGTCGGCCCAGGCCTGGTGTTGGACTGCCCAGTCGTGCCCCGGGTCCGCGAGGCACTCGGCGCCGAGGTGGAATGGCTGGATGCTGCCGCTCGACGTCTTGGTCGTGGTCTGGGTGAACACACCGGGCAGGGCATGGGGGTCGCTGAAGCCCCTCACCCCAGGGTAGGTGCCGAAGTAATGGTCGAAGGAACGATTCTCCTGGATCCAGATGATGACGTGCTTGATCTGGTCAAGCTCGCACCGTGCAGCCCCCGGCGAGCCGCCGAAGGCGGGCCTTGCGTTGTCACTTTTACTATTGCCGGGGAGTTCGGCCAAAAGCGCAGTGGCGGCGGCGGCGCCCAGAAAAGTGCGACGTGAAATCTCGGGTTTCTTCGACATAGAGAGCATTCTCCGATCAGGTTGGCAGCTAGTGATTTGACATATCCTGAGGAATTCAGATTACGTCGCCGTTACCAACCGCTGGGTGGAATCTCAACGCGGCCGGTGTGAACTGCTGTTTATCCGATCGGGGAAACCCCGACTGCCTGCGCATTGACGCTATCGATGCGCAACGATCTCCTGCGCCACCTGAATGAATGCCTGCACCTTGGGCGATGTATATTTCCGGCCGGCGTAGACGAAGGAGAAGCTGCCCGTTGCCTTCGTCTTCCAGTTGGGCAGCACCGAAACCAAACTGCCGGCCTCCACTGCGTCGGCGGCGAGAAAGTCAGGTAACCAGGCAATGCCTTCACCGAGAACGGCCAACGCTTTGATGGACTCGAGGTCATCGGCAACGATGCGGCCGGCCATCGGCACCTCCACTTCCGATTTTCCGTTCGTGAGCCGTAGCGTGTTGAGTCCTTTGTTGACACCTTTGAAGACTACGAATGAAGCCTTCGCAAGGCTCCTCGGATGCGAAACGTTGCCGAGTTGCCCGAGATAGGCCGGCGAGGCCCAGAGAGTGGTTCCCACATCGAAGAACCGCTTGGCGATCAGTGACGAATCCTTCAACGTGCCGGCGCGAATAGCCAGGTCGATGCCTTCCCCGATCAGATCAACGATGCGATTGGAAACCAACAGTTCAACCGACGTGCCGGGATATCTTGCAAGATAAGCGCGCGTGATGCGCGGGAGCACCATATGACCTATGTCAACGGCGGCCGTCACTCTCAATAGGCCGGTCGGCTCGCTTTGTGTTGATTGCAGCGCAGCCTCGCCGAGCTCCAACTCGCGAATGGCGTTCGCGCAATGGCGGAAGTACTTCATGCCCGCCTCAGTCACGTGGAGTTTGCGCGTGGTGCGCTGTATGAGTTTCAGCGCCAGCCGCTTCTCCAGTGCCGCGATTTTCGCGCTCACGGTAGTCTTCGGCATGTTGAGCAAGCGCGCCGCGGCCGAGAAGCTGCCTGCCTCCACGACCTTCACAAAGACCGGAATGGCATCGAGATTGTTCACATTGTCCAGAATTATGCACAGTCTTTCCCGACTTTGCCATCTAGTGGACGACGCACGCCGCCCTTACACTGCTTCGAGTACTACTGAAGAAGCGTGGAACTTGAGGAATCAACCGTATGAGCACGATGCCTGTCTACTTTGTTTCCCACGGCGGCGGGCCGTGGCCGTACGTCGAGAGCATGAGGCCGATGTTTGCCAAGACCGAACGTGAACTCGAGGCGCTTCCCGGCCGCCTGCCGACAAAACCGAAGGCAGTGCTGGTCATTACCGGCCACTGGGAAGCGGCGGCATTCACCGTGTCCACCGCGGAGCACCCGCCCATGATGTACGACTACGGCGGATTCCCGGAACACACGTATCACATTCGATACCCGGCGCCGGGCTCGCCGGCCCTTGCCGCAAGGGTGAAGAACCTGCTTTCCGAAGCAAACCTGCCCGTGCGGGAAGATCCTCATCGTGGCTTCGACCACGGGACGTTCGTTCCACTCGTGCTGATGTATCCAGACGCGGATGTGCCCGTGGTCATGTTGTCCGTGAAATCGACTTTCGACCCCGAGGAGCACCTTCGTGTCGGGCAGGCTCTGAGTCCTCTTCGCAACGAGGGTGTACTGATCATGGGAAGTGGAATGACGTATCACAACATGAGGGGGTTCAATCGCGATGGATCGGCGGACATTGCCGAAACATTTCTGAAGTTTCTGGGTTCGACGATTGCACAGCCGGATTGGAGAGTCAGAAACGACAGGCTGGTCCAGTGGGAGAACGCCGTCGGCGCGCGTCTCGCACACCCGCGTGAAGATCACTTGATCCCGTTGATGGTCGTCGCGGGTGCTGCGGGAGAAGACTTCGGCCGGGAAGCCTTTGTCGACCGAGTATTCAATGTGCCAACCGCATCCTACGAGTTCGGTGGAGGGCCGTGATCTCACGAGGCGAATGGAAGCTCATAAAGTTTCCGGTAAACACCGCCGTGCTTCATCAGTTCGTCGTGGCGGCCGGTTTCCACGATCGAGCCGAACGCGCCGCAAATTGCGGCGACAATCAACTTAGTTGTCGACGCCTTGTTAGCAAGCATGGCTAGTGTCGCGCGGCCGGAGGGCGTTCCCGGCCGACGTTCAGCTTCCGACATGCCTAGGTTCCTTGCCGTTCTCTGAAACCACGGCAAACAGCAGCGACTTTGTTTCCGTCCGGATCGCGTACATAGGCTGCATAGAAGTCTGGACTGTAATGCAGACGCAGGCCTGGAGGACCCTCGGAACTTCCGCCGTTTGCAAGAGCAGCGGCATGGAAATCGTCGATCGCCTTCCAGGAGCGCCCGCTGAACGCAACCATGCTGCCATTGCCTATGGTGGCAGCCTGTTGATCAAACGGCTTTCCAATCCAAAAGGCGAGCTCGCGAGCACCGTCATCTTCGTAAATTCCCCACCCGGCGGAGATGCGATCCCAATCCGGATCGCCGGTGCTGCAGCGTTCCATGCCGAGTGGCGCCAGCGTCGCAGTGTAGAACGCGATCGCTCGCTCCAGATCATTGGTCCCAAAATAAACGTAACTAAGCATTGGGTGCACTCCATTGGTCAAAATCCAAAGCGCTTGAGAGCGTTCGAAATGCCATTCCTCGCAGCCTCCGACTTCATCGGGAACGAACGAAAGAAGTCGGATCGGGTGAGCGCGGGGTTGCGCGAGCGGACATTTGCCGCCCACGATGCCGCACGGATCTCGTCGCCCGCCAGAGCGTGAACGGCAACTGCGATCATGGCTATCAGGACGTGCGCGCCCGGTGAGCGCGCAGCCCGCTCCGCCCACTCCGCCGCCTCGGCGTACTCCCCCATGACCGTGTGCGTGAAGGCTCGGGTCGCCAGCATCGCGTAATACAGGGGATCAATCGGGCTGAGCCGCATCGCAAAATCCACATGCCTGCGGCCTTCGACGCCCAGCCCAGCCAGGGATTCGGTCCAGGCACGGGCGTAAAGACCTTGCGCATAACTCGGACTGATGGAGGTTGCACGTTCGAGCCAGGCCAGGCTGCCCTCCAGATCCCCCTCGAGCCAGAACGTACGACCCATTGTGAAATTGACGAACGGATCCATCGGGTCGATCTCGAGGCCGCGCGCCGCAAAGCGCCGCGCAAGCGCAATCTCGGCGGCGAGATCGTCTGCGTAATGCATGAAGGCCATCTGGAAATGAACGAAGGACAGACCCGCATGAGCGCGAGCGAAGCCGGGATCCTGGGTAACGGCCTGCTGAAACAGGGCGGTCGCCGCAGCATTGTCTGTACGGTTGAAGCGGTACATGTGCTGAAGGCCGACATGATAGGCCGACCACGCATCAAGATTTTCGGTCACCGTGAGGCGCGCCAGGGTCGCCTCGTGAAGCGGGATCTGGATCTCCAGAGCGGCGAGGATCTGCGAGCGGATGTCCTCCCGGATCTGATGCACATCATCGACCGCACCCGCAAAGCGTTCTGCCCAGACGACACCGCAGTCCCGCGTGTCGCTGAGCTCGACCGTCACCGCGAGATTCGCGCCCGCAATCTCGACTGTACCCGACAGGCAATAGCGCACGCCCAGCAGGCGCCCGATCTCTCCCATGTCGGTGTCCGACCCGCGTAGTCGGAACGAGGACCCGCGGGCGGTGACGAAGAGCCATCGCAGGCGCGCCAGCTCCGCGATCAGTTCATGGGGCAGTGCGTCAGCAATGGCAGCATAGGCCCCCACGACTCCGATGTTGCGGAACGGCAGAACTGCGATCGATGGCCGGTTGATCTCGTCAGCCGACTGCACGGCGCCGATCGCGCCCCCCGGAACTGCGCTTTCGGTCCTTGCAACTTTCGCATCCGCTATAAACCGGAAGCCCTGACGGTGAATCGTCTTTATAAATCGCTGGGTAATCCCGTCATCACCAAGGACCTTGCGTGCCGACTTGACCCGGCTGGCGACCGCTGACTCGGAGACGACGCGCCCATCCCACACCTTCTCGACGATCTCGTCCTTGGTCACCAGACGCTCACGGTTCTCGACCAGCAAGGCAAGCAGAGAAAACACTTGCGGCTCGACCGGGCAGACCCCGCCGTCTGCGCGCAGCTCGATCTTGTCCATATCCAGCTCGAAGGGGCCGAATCGGTAAATCATGGGAGACAGGATAGAACACCCGCCTCACAATCTCCCAAAAACCTCCAGGCCGTCTCCATGCGGCCTTCAAGCATTGGCGGCCAAGGCGTGCTCAACTCCATGCCGGCGGCGGAACGGTTCCGGCCGCAGCATCAAGACCCCACGGAGAAATAACATGCCTCTCGTTACCATCGATGTGATCAAAGACGTTTTTACCCCCAAGCAGAAACAGGAGCTGATCGCCAAAGTTACGGCGGCAATGATCGAGGTCGAGGGCGAGAACATGCGCGCGGTCACCTGGGTCCGCGTCAATGAATTCGAAAGCGGAGACTGGGCCATCGGCGGGAAGGCACTTAAAACGTCCGATGTCCAAGCGCTCGCCGCCGGGAAAGCGGCCTAGGCGCGGCGACACCATGGATGGTGGTGGCGCTATAACGGGAGAGCCGAAGCGCCGGCTTTTCACTTCTGGCAGCGGGCCAACGCATCTTCGAGTCCGATTCTCGAGATCGTCCCGGCGTGATAATCCGTGAGCCAGATAGCGCCGTGGCCGACACCAAGGGAGTCTCCTCCAGGGCCGGTCCAATGACAGCGGAGCGATACGGCGGACGCGTCGATCGCCGACAGCGGAACCTTGGCCATCGTGGTCCAAATCATTCCCCCGCTAAAACTGATGTCGCCGCCGTGCCCCGGCGTACCCAATCCAATGGTCTTGGTAGAATGGTTTCGCGCATCGATACGCGTCAGCGATCCGTCACCCTGGTTGAGCGTCCATACCGCCTCACCACCGGCAGTAAGAAATCTAGGATTTGGACCGGTAGGCACAGTTGCGAGTAACTTGCCATCGAAGGCATCGATGACCGTGACTTCTGCGCCGGCCGCCCGCGTAATCCAGATATGGCCTTCGTTGTATGAGGGATTGAAGGAACCGGCCGGCACCCGAACGATTTGTCGGACGACTCCTGTATCAGGAGAGATGCGGGCTAGAGAACCCGCCTCGTCCACGACAACCCAAACGCTATCCGCGCTTGCCGTTACTCCGCCCTCAGCCGTTACGCCGGCAAGCTTGATGACGGACACTAACTTATTGGAGCCGAGATCGACTTTGGCCATGGCAGGGTAGTCGCCGCAAAGAGGCACCCACAGGCTGCCAAAACCACTCGCCAAGCCCGCGCACGGCTCACCGGGTAAACCTACCGTTGCCACAAGCCGGTTGGTCTTTGGATCGATCCTGTGCACCGCGAATGGCCCGGTACTTCCCACCCATACCGCGTCTGGAACAATCGCCACCCAATCGGCAGTCTTTCCGACGTGAATCGTCGCGATCGGTGAAAGCTCCGATATCGATTTGGAAACAACATCGGCAACAGTATTTGCGGCGATAAGATGAGTGCACGGCGCTATCGACAGAGCGAGCACCGCCGCAAGGGTATTCATGTTCGCGATACGGCGTGTTGAGGATACGGCGATAATCATACATCAGGAATGTGCTCCATCGGCGGCTTGGGGCGCCGGGCACGGTACCCTGTAAGCACCGTCGCGCTGGGGCGCCGGTCACGGTACCGCCCAAGCACCGCCGCCTTCGCTCCCGCCCAAATAGGCCGCCGATGAGCTAAAGTGCCCGGAACTGCGTGCCGCCCGTGGGCCGCACAGCCCAGCTCCAGGAAGGCAAGGGAGGAATATCGAATCGATGCGCCCGCTCATCTTTGTCAAAGCTGCTTCGCTGACCGCATGCTTCATTGCGGCCGCCGCCTCCATTGTTTTGTTCAATGCCGTCATATCGCCGCTGCGTGCGGAGCCGGCTCCCGCCGCGACCGTCTCGGACGCCGACATGACCTATTTCTACAAGAACCCGAGCCCCGCGCGGCTCGCCCAGCTCATTGCGTATTTCAATACCCTGGCCCAGTCGGGCAAGCCCTTTGCTCAGCCGCCCATGATCGGCTTTCTGGCCGCGGCGTTTCAGAAAAATCCGGGCGACGTCGATAGCCTGATCTCCGCCGATCTGTCGCTGCCCATGCTCGAGATCGTCGGGTACTCCCTGCAACTCGCGGGTCAGGACGCAAAAGCGCGATCAATCGCCGATCGCCTCACATCACGGGGCGCCGCCCCGCCGGACTTCACGCATGCCCCTTCCAGCCTCGATGCCATGCTCGCCACCGGACCCACCGAGTTCGACATGCTCTGGGGCGCGAGTTTCGCCACCGCAGATCCGCGCTATTGTTCGAAAATCCTGGCACGGTTCGCCGGCGTGGCGAACGTGGATGGCAATGCCGACGACATTCTGGCCATCGCCAAGGCTGCCGGAACCGGCGCTGATATGCACTGGGTCGTGGACAAGCGAGGCGCTGCAAAGGCGCGCGAACTGATCAACATCGCATCCGCGCTGTGGGCCCTGAATTCCAACTCGCAGCAGCACGAATTCGTCCGCAAAGTGTTGGGTGATTACGTCCAAGCCCATCCCACGGAGCCTGCGTCGAAAACGCTGATCGCCCTCGCGCGCGCCTATGGCCGCTACGACATCAAGAAGGTGGTCACGGTCACGGAAGCCGCCCCGGGAAAGCCATCCGCGAATATCAACATCGCCTATCTCAGCCAGATTCTCGACGACCTCTCGCGCCACGCCTCGACATATCCGCCGCATTTCGAATCCGCCGACGACCGCCGGCGCGCCGAGCACGATCTGTCCGCCATTTCCGCGGCACTCGATCCGCTGACTGAAAGTTTCTCGCACAACCCCGACCTGCTCATGCGCGTGGCCCTGCTGCATGCCTTCGGCCACAATCTGGACATCCCCGACTCTTCGCAAAAGGCGGTGGCAGCATTCACGACGCTGGTGAATTTAACCCCCGATGATCCGATGGCGAACTATCGATATGGCGTGTTCCTGGCCTCGACGACCAAAGCCGGCGAGGGGATTCCATACTTGGAAAAAGCGAAAAGCCTCGGCGTCGTCAATGCAGACTACTGGTTGGGAGTGAGCTATCAGATCGCGGGCGACAAGGCCAAGGCGGTGGAAAATTTGGACAATTACGTCAAGCGCGTTCCGAGTGATGTAAACGCGGCCCGCATGCTCGACGCGATCCGCAACGACAAGGTTGAAACGAAAGTCTTGAAACCCACGCCGTAACGAGGCAGTAGTCCGGCACATAAGTCTTTACGCGGCAGTAGAGGGCCAGAGGTTGGGTTGAGGGGTATGCCGTCCCCTTTCATAAATCTTGATGAAAGGGGACGGCATACCCCTCAGCCCAACCTCCTCCCACTCATGCTCCTGCGGAAAGACTTGCTTGACGAGGTCACGCGTGCTCGTCGTCCACGAGGCCGAGCTCCGCGCGCAGTTGCTCGCGGATCAAGTACTTCTGCACCTTGCCGCTGATCGTGAGCGGAAAGCTCTCCACGAAGCGCACATAGCGCGGCACTTTGTAATGCGCAATTTGTCCGCGGCAAAACTCGATGATGTCCTCCTCTGTGGCGGTCACGTCGCAGCGCAGCCGGATGCAGGCGCAGACGGCCTCGCCGTACTTCGCGTCGGGTACACCGACCACGGCCACATCGAGCACTGCCGGATGTTCATAGAGAAACTCTTCGATTTCCCGCGGATAGACGTTCTCGCCGCCGCGGATGATCATGTCCTTCACGCGGCCGACGATGTTGCAGTAGCCTCGCTCGTCGATCACCGCCAGATCCCCGGTGTGCATCCAGCCGCCCGCATCGATGGCGTCCCGCGTGCGCTCGGGGTCGTCCCAGTAGCCGCGCATGACGCTGTAACCGCGAGTCAGAAGCTCGCCGGCGGTGCCCCGCGGCGTGATGCGCCCGTCCCCGTCGATGATCTTGACCTGCACGTGCGGATGCACCCGCCCGACGGTGCCGACGCGCAGATCGAGAGGATCGTCCGGCCGCGTCTGGAAGCTGACCGGGCTGGTCTCCGTCATGCCGTAGCATA
>Ga0116129_1000844_pt1 | contig 18188 bp, 20 predicted proteins | sample June2015DPH_17_2_FD_89732 | JGI IMG/M metagenome (GOLD analysis project Ga0116129, IMG submission 89732) | Peatland microbial communities from SPRUCE experiment site at the Marcell Experimental Forest, Minnesota, USA - June2015DPH_17_10 | ecosystem: Environmental > Terrestrial > Soil > Wetlands...
ATTATTGAATCTAAAAGTTGGCTCCCCGGCATGGATTCGAACCACGATTCACGGCTCCAAAGGCCGCTGTCCTACCATTAGACGACCGGGGATCTGAAGGCGGGCGTTTACCCATTTAGTGTAGCAACGAAGCCGCTCGATCACCACTCCGAATAGGGGGTTCCTCCCAGGCTCTTTTGATCGGACCGGCTCCTTACGTCCCAAATTCCAGGGTCCGTCTGATCCACCGCCGTCAGCGCGTCCTCCATGATCGTGATCCACTGGTCATTCCCCGAGATCGGATCTACCGGCACCGCCCGCAGGTAGCCGGCGGTCACCAGATCCTGCAACTGCTGCGGAGCCTTCTTCTTGTCGTAGGTATACTCGTCGATCACCGTCCGCAGCGTGAAGAGATTATTCTTGAGCAAGCTCTCCTTGGCGCCCAAAATGGACCGTTGATACAGCGGCACCGCAATCGCGATCAGGACCGAAATGATCGCCATCACGATGATCAGCTCGATCAGCGTGTAGCCACGCCGCCGATTCGGATTAGTTCCACTCGGAATAAAGCGTTCCATCGCGTGCTCGCTCCGTGCTCTTTGAGTAAACGTCGAAAACATTCTGCCCGCCCCAGCTCTGCGATGTCGGATCGTCCTGCATGCTGCGCAATCCCCATTCGAAGGTTCCCGTCATCGGATCCCTGGGAATGCGCCGCAGAAACTTGAGCACCTTGCCGTCCGCCGATTGCGACATTTTCACGCCCTTCACCAGGATCTCGAGCGACTCGGGATAACCCTCCGTACCCAGCTTGACATCGATTTTCCCCAGTGTCGAAGCATCCTTATAAGCGTCGATTGCCTTATGAATCTCGCGCAATGCGTAGCGCAGCTCGCGCTCCTTGTCGCGCTTCACTTTGTAGGCGGCCAGCGGTACCGCCATCGACGTCAGCAGCCCCAGAATCGTGAAGGACACGATCAGCTCAACCATCGTAAATCCACGCTGCCGGCTTCTTTTCATACCTCTAATTTACCTTTACAGGAAGCTCGCCAAGCGTCGCCGCCAGCGGCTGAAGTTGGGCATTTTTCAAATTGAAATCGGGCAGCGTCACGGTGCCCTTGCCCTTGCCGATCGCCGTGAATTTCAGCACCAGGATCGGGCCTGATCCTGAAATTCCCTTCGTCCCCGGCGCCCGCGAAATCGTCGCCGTCGCTTCCCCTATTTCGTTGCGAATATCCTTGACCGATGTCACTTTTACTCCATCCCGCGTGAACAACTCACCCGGCGTCACGTCATCCAATCTCAGAAGCGCTCCGTCGTATCTCACCCGGATCAGTGACGCCGAAAAAAGGTCCGCCGCATTGTCGACCTGTACGCTCACCTCTACCGTTCCGCCCGCTGCTACATCCACCGCCGCGGGAGCAAACCGCACTTGCGACGGCCCCGCAGGTGCTGCCGGCGCCGTTGTCGGAGGTACCGATTGAGCCGGTGCGGGAGTTACTGATTGAGCAACTGCCGGAGGCGATGATTGAGCAGGTACCGATGGCGGAGCCGCTGGCGGCGTAGGCACCGCAGGAACCGCCGGTTCCGTCCGCGCTCCTGGAGCAATCCGCAGCGTGGGGCCATCGCTCGCAGGAGGCGCGGCCGCTGGAACGCTCGCGCCAGGAACGTTGGCCGCTGGCGCATTCGCCGCCGGAACCAGTACCGGAGTCTCCTCGCCCGCCTTCGGCGTATAGTACAGCTTGATCACCGTGTCGGTCCCCGCGGAAATCCCTCTCATATTCTCAGCCGAATAATCCGGCGTCCGGATAATATGCGGGATTATGGCGATCATCAGTTCGCCGGTCGTTTTATTTTTCGATGAGCTCCCGAACAGGAACTGGCCCAAAACCGGAATGTTGGTCAAGCCCGGCAATCCGCCGATTGTGGTCGAGTCGGAACTCTGGCTCAAACTGCTCAGAACGTTGATCTCGCCCTCTTTCATCCGAATGTCGGCGGTGTTCTTGGTCTGCCCGATCACTGGCTGGGAGATCCCGCCGATGCTCAGGTATTGATCCACTTCCGATACCTCTGCTTCAATATGCAGCGTGACTTCCTGCTGAGAATGAACCGTCGGTGTCAGGCTCAGCTTCAAACCCACATCGGCATAGTTGAACTGCGTCGAAACCAGCGGACTCACGCTGCTCGACACCGATACGCCGGAGGAGAAACTACCCGTCGCGTACGGAATGCGCTGGCCGATAATCAGTTCCGCCTTCATGCCGTCTGAAGCCCTCAATTGCGGCTTGTTCAAGGTCTTCGTTCGCGCGTCCGACATTACCGCATTCAGCAGCGCGCCCGGTAGCGAGGTGGAAAATTGGTTGATCGAAACGTGCGGGATCTGGCTCAGCGTCAGCGTTCCCGTCCCGGTGGTGCCGGTGGTGGTCGTGGTAGGAGTCGTCGTGGTCGCGACCCCAGTACTCGTCGTCGACGTTGTCGATGAAGTGAGCGCGGACGAATTCGGCCCATTAAAGGAGATCGCCTGCTGCAATCCCGCCGTCCCTCCCGATGCCAGCGTCGCCGCCAGGCTGCGCGAATACGTGCTGTTCACCTGCAACACGATTACATCGATCACCACTTCCGACTTCGGCTTGTCCAGATCGTGAATCAGCTTCTCCGCCAGCGCCACCGCATCCGCCGTCCCGCGCACAATCAGCGCTTTCTGCGCGTTATACGTGAACACGCGCCGCATTTCCGTCACCGTCCGGACCGCGGTCGCGATTTCCTGAAACTCCTGCACGGAAGTGGCGTTCGTCACGTAAAACACCTTCACCACTTGATCCTCGTAATCGCGCCGCTTAGTGACATTGTCCTCGGTCACGAAAATCGTGTTCGATGAGATCGGCTTCCAATAAGTGTGCGTCAGCATCGCCAGATAATCGAACGCCTGCTCGATCGGCATGTTCGCGATGTCCACATTGGAATTGCGCGAAGGCGCGGTAAACTGCGGGTCGAAAACCACGTTGATGCCGGCCATCTTGCCGATGGTGTCATACAGCACCTTCGGCGGCTGATTGTTGATTTTGATGGTTTGAATCACGCCCACAATCGGCTTCAGCTCCGGCGTCGAGGCCATTGATGCAACCCTCCGGTCGGAGGCGCGCCGCTCCCGTTCCGCCGGCGTCATCCCCGCTTCATCCGGCTTCACCTCTCCTTTATTGCCGTTCAAAATCGCCTGCGCCCGCTTCAATTCCTGGATCGCGATCGACGATGCAGGATCGGCCACAATCGCCTTTTGAAACTCCGCCATCGCCTCCTCCACTTTGCCCGCCGTGCGCAGCTTCTGGCCTTTATTCACATGCATCTGCCCGGCCTGGAACCGCGCCCGCCGCATCCCGATCGTATATGCCATATTGTTGGGATTCTTATCCAGAGCCTTCATATAAAGGTCCAGCGCTTTATCCCAATCTTCTTTGTTCGCGGCCGCCTCCGCCGCCTTAAAATCGGCGTCGCCTTTGTCCTTGGCCTCTAAAACCGCGCCCACGACCACCACCATCAGCAGCGCGCAAATCACCGCCCGGAGCCGGCCCTTCACGCATAAGTGTATTCGGTTCATCATCTTACCGGATTTAGTCCCATGGGCTCGTGCTATACTGTCAGTTCGAGCCTCATAAGCTACTGACGTAATTTGGCTTCCTGACGTGGAATCGAAAATCAAAATCCTCAGCGATAACCGGTCCGCCGGTCATAATTACTATCTTTCGGACCATATCGAAGCCGGACTCGTGCTCTCCGGCACTGAGGTCAAAGCTGCCCGCGACGGAAAAATCCAATTGCGGGACTCCTTTGCCGAAGTCGCCGGCAATGAAGCCTGGCTCTGCAACACCCACATCGGACAGTACTCGCACGGCAACATCATGAATCATGAGCCGGTCCGCCGCCGCAAGCTCCTGCTCCACCGCAAGGAGATCGACAATCTCCACGAAAAAATCCGCGAGCGCGGCCTCACCGTCGTCCCCACCAAACTTTATCTAAAAAATGGTCTCATTAAGATCGAATTAGCCATCGGAAAGGGCAAAAAACTGCACGACAAGCGCGAATCGGAGCGCGAACGCGAAGCCGATGCCGAAGCCCGCGCCGGCATGCGCAGAAAACAGAAAGAATAAAATGGATACCAAACTTCTCTACCAACCCCTGGCCCAAATCGAGGCCGATGCCGTCGCCGTCGTTCTGTTCGAAGAAGAATCCGCCCCCGCCAGCCTCAAATTTGCCTCGGCTTGGCTCGATGAGCTGAAAACGTCGGGAGAATTCTCCGGCAAGCCAGGCGATCTGGCCGTCCTCCATCAACCGCAAGGGATCAAAGCGAAACGCCTGGTCGCCATAGGAGGCGGGAAAAAAGCCAAGTTCGATGGTGCGGCTCTCCGCAAAGCCTCCGGATCAGCCGTCCGCACGCTGAAGCAGAAAGGCGTCAAATCGCTAGCTTGGCTACTCGACGAAGGAAACGCCGAAGCCGCCGTCGAAGGAGCCTTGCTCGGCAACTTCGAGCCCGATCAGCATAAAACCACCAGCGACGCCAAATCCCTGGCATCGTTCCACGTTGTCGCCGCAGCCAAGGGAGAGGAGATTGAAAAATCCTTCGCGCGCGGAGTCATCCTCGGCGAATCTCAGAACTTCAGCCGGGAGCTGGTCAACGAACCAGCGAATCTCCTCACCCCCCTGGTCCTCGCCGCCAAGGCGAAAGCCATGGCCGCCGAATCCGGCCTGGAATGCGAAATTCTCGATCAGGACCGCATGATGCAGCTCGGCATGGGCTCTCTGTTAGGCGTCTCGCAAGGCAGCGCCGAGCCGCCCGCGTTCATTATGGTTCGATACAAGCCCGAAACCCCCTCTAAATCGGCCGATCACCTCGCCCTCATCGGAAAAGGCGTCACCTTCGATACCGGCGGCGTCTCGATTAAGCCCTCCGATGGTATGGAAAAGATGAAGTACGATATGGCCGGCGCCGCAGCCGTCCTTGGAGCCATGCGCGCTCTCGCTAAACTCAAACCATCGATCCCGGTCACAGCCTTCGTCCCGGCTGTCGAAAACATGGTGTCGAGCAAAGCCCAGCGCCCCGGCGACATCGTAAAATCTTTAAACGGAAAAACCATCGAAGTCCTGAACACCGACGCCGAAGGCCGTCTGATCCTGATCGACGCCATTACCTACGCCAAACGCCTGGGCTGCACCCATCTCGTCGATGCGGCGACATTAACCGGAGCCATCGTCGTCGCCCTGGGCCACGTCAACATCGGCGCCTTCACCAACAACGACGATTTCCTGGCCAAAGTCATGTCCGCCGCGAAAACCGAGGGCGAGAAGATGTGGCAGATGCCCATGGACGACGAATATAAGGAGCTCCTGAAAAGCGCCTTCGCCGACCTAGGCAACATCGGAGGCCGCTGGGGCGGAGCCATCAGCGCCGCATGGTTCCTGCGCGAATTCGTAGACGATACCCCCTGGGTCCACCTCGACATCGCCGGCACAGCATGGCTGGACGATGCAAAACCCAACCTGGCCAAAGGCCCCACCGGCATCTGCGTCCGAACCTTTGTAAAATTAGCCCTAGGCTGGTAATCTGCCTATGTGGCGCGAGCTTCAGCTCGCAGCGTCGGCTTCAGCCGTCGTCCCCGAATTATTACTCAAGCATCCTGCCAAGGACTGAAAATCGGAACTCCGATCGCGCTGAAATCCTTCTCGTTGCGTGTGACCAGCGTCAAACCGTGCTCGATGGCAGTAGCGGCAATCAAACCGTCAGCGATAGAGACAGTGACACCTCGTCGTTTCGCCAGACTCGTCAACTGGCCCCATCGGTCGGCGATCGGCTGGGTGACCGGCAGCAGATGAGTTTGAAACCACTCCGGTACACCTTCATCAAGCCACTGCTCTAAATCCGCGCGTCGCCTGCCCTTCGGCAGATCCTCGATGCCGAGGCGGATCTCACCGAATGTAATCACGCTTGCAAAAAGCAATTCGGGATCAGCGATCTCAAACCACCGCTTAACCCGTAGACTTGGCGCGGGGCGAACGAATTCGGAAACAACGTTCGTATCGATGAGAAATCCCCTCACAAATCAAGCGGTCGCGGAGCGTCTTTTTGACGCTCCAGCTTCAATCCCGACCCAGGCAGCGGTGAGTCCAGCAGGAATTGAGCGAAGTTCTTTTTCGGCTTGCGGGCAGCCGTTTCAACCTGGTGCTTCTCCCGCCAGGCATGAACACCCTGGACGATCAGTTCGTCCACCGTATCGAAGTGGCCGTTCTTAATCTCCTCTTCGACCAGTTTCTCGGTCTCCGGCTGTAGCTTCACAGTCATACCCCTACGTTAGCCGCAACCGGCCTGTGGCGCAAGGCGCAGAGTCAGCGTCCCTAGGCTGGTAATTCAATGTGAAACTGAAGGGTATGAGCAAGTTCGAACCTTGGCCATCCCTCCCATTAAATGAATGGCAGGATACCTATCGCACCCTTCACATGTGGACCCAGATCCTCGGCAAGATCCGCATGACGCTCTCTCCGCCTTTGAATCAATGGTGGCATGTCAGCCTCTACGTTAACTGGCGCGGCTTGACCACCGGACCCGTGCCGTACCCCCGAGGCGTGTTCGAAATCCAGCTCGATTTTCAGAATCATGCGCTCCAGATTTCCACCAGCGAAGGCGTCAGCATCGCCCGTCCTCTCCAAGCGGAGTCCGTTGCCAGCTTCTACGCCGGCCTCTTGGAATGTTTAACCTCGCTCGGGATCGTTGTGAAAATTAATCCCAAACCGCAAGAGATTCCCGATGCCGTCCCGTTCGACCGCGATGTGTCCAACTGCTCCTACGACGGCGAGTACGCGTATCGATTGTGGTGCATCCTCGTTTCCACCTCCAAAGTGATGGAGCGGTTTCGCGCCCGGTTCATCGGCAAATGCAGCCCGGTTCACTTTTTTTGGGGCAGCTTCGATCTGGCGTGCAGTCGATTTTCAGGACATCCGGCGCCGCCGCGCCGCGGTGCGATCAGCGGTCCCGCGTACTCGCACGAAGTATGCAGCGCCGGCTTTTGGCCCGGCGGCGGCGCCGTGGACGGCCCGGCTTTTTATTCCTACATCGTTCCAAAACCTGCGGGTCTGGAAGCAGCGCCAATGCGGCCGGCGGCGGCAAAATGGAACTTGCAGCTCTCGGAATTCATTCTCATGTACGATGACGTGCGCCGTTCCAACTCGCCTGACGAAGACCTATTCGAGTTTTTCTCAAGCACCTACGAAGCAGGCGCAAATCTCGCCAAATGGGACCGAGCCGCCTTGGAACTCTGACCCCTCACAACCCCTTCGTAAGCGCGATCTCGAACCCGATTAAGCTATCTCGAATCTCCACCCCGGCGAACTTCGTCTCCGCAATCATCTCTTCAAATTCATCACGAGTGTAAGCACGCTTCAACAGCATGTGTCGAAATGTCATCTTGGTGACGAATCCATTCACCGCGCCGACATGCATTTCGTCCACGGCCTTCGTAATCGATTCATTGGATGCATCTCTTCTCAAATCGATAATCAGCGCCCGCCCACCCCGCTTGAGAACGCGATACATCTCGTTCAGCGCCCTCCCCGGCTCGCTGAAATTCTTGAAGGCCGCCCGGCAAAGAAGGAAATCGAATGTATCGTCGGGGAACGGCATTTCAGCCGCATTCCCCTTGCGGAAATCGACCCGCACATGCGCCTCCGCGGCATTCGCGCGGGCGATCTCTACAAATGTCTCGCTGATATCGAGCCCCGTGATCCGGTAGTCCCCGATCTTTGCCAGTTCGATCGCGAAATATCCCGGCCCCGGAGCCACTTCGAGCACGCTGCTCCGGGGCGCAAGCCCTTCCGCCGTGGTCCGCGCCAGCGCCGTGAAGTCCTCCATCGACTTCTTCGTCAGGCCCGAATACCACCTGGCAACGGCGCCCTCCATTCCCCAACCTTTGTAAGCTTTGGTACTTGGCATGAAGCAAGCATAGCCAGCTTCAAAAGTACCTGAAAGCCCCAGTCGGCGAACCCCGGCCTTTTGCCGGTGGATTACTTCTCTTCGACCGTCACCGACACCAGCTTGTCCCCTTGCTGGATCTTATCGACAACGTCTTTCCCTTTGACCGTCTTTCCAAAAATGGTGTGCTTCCCATCCAGCCACGACGTTTCCACGTGCGTGATAAAAAATTGGCTTCCATTCGTATTCGGACCGGCATTCGCCATCGAAAGCGTCCCAGGTGAATGCTTGTGAGGACTGCCTTTGGTCTCGTCTTCGAACTTGTAGCCCGGACCGCCGCGGCCGGTGCCGGTCGGATCGCCGCCTTGCACCATGAAATCCGGAATCACGCGATGGAAAACCGTTCCGTCGTAGAACTTCTCTTTGGCCAGGAAGACGAAATTATTCACCGTCTTCGGCGCATCCTTAGCAAACAGCTCGCAAACAATCTCTCCGCGGGACGTCGTGAACGTCGCGGTGTACTTCTTGGCCGGATCAATCGCCATCGTGGGCGGGGTTGCGTATTGTTGTGACATTTACTCCAGTGTAGACATTTTTACCTTCTTTGCACATCCAGCTTGCATCCGATCGCATCGAATGAAACGTAAGCTGGTGTGGATGCACTTAACTAAGGGAGCCAGCAAAAAGATTGGCAATCAGAGTGCTTAACAAAAGAGCAGAAAGAGATCGGGGTCGCATATGATTATCGGAGCAGCCATCGCCGGATTACTCATCATCTCCTTATTCTTAGAGATGATAGGATCTTCGCCCAAAGCAAACGAAGAGCATCCGGCCGAGTCCAGGCAAGTCAAAAACGCATAAATTTTGACACACCTTGTGTGTCAACTGCCGTTGTGGAATGCTGTCTCCATGGCGTGCAGACCTGAAATTCTCAAAGACATTCCTTTATTTGCTCTACTCGATGACGATGAGCTGGCTGTTCTGGCCGCTCAGGTCGAGTTGAAGACCTTCGCTGCACGCCAAAGAATCTATAAGATGGGAGATCCGGGCGGGCAAGCTTATGTGATGGTATCAGGCAAGGTGCTCGTGACCACCGTCGACCAGGAGCATCAGGAAGTCGTTGTCGACGAACCGGCACTTGGTGAATTTTTTGGCTTTGCGTCCATGCTCGATCAGACGCCCCACCAAACCGACGCGACCGCTGTCGAACAGGCGGTTTGCCTGGAGGTCGACCGCAAGGATATCGCTATCCTGCTGGAGCGTAAACCCCATGCCGGCATGGACTTACTGACCGTACTCGGGCGCCAGTTTCACGCTTCGCAGCAACTGGTTCGCCTCCGCTCCCACCGCAATCCGAACGAGGTGATTGAGGAAGAAATGACGGCCGGCGAGCGCATTGCCGACGGCGTGGCCAAATTCGGCGGCTCCTGGTCTTTTATTATCCTTTTCGCGGTGGTTCTGGTCATTTACAGCGGGATCAACATCGGACTGGGAAAGAACGCCTGGGACCCCTATCCGTTCATTCTGCTGAACTTATTTCTCTCGATGCTAGCCGCGATTCAGGCTCCGGTGATCATGATGAGTCAAAACCGTCAGGACACCAAGGATCGCCTGCGCGGCGAACTGGACTATGATGTCAACCGGCGGGCAGAAGCCGAAATCCAGGCACTTTCGCGCAAGCTGAACCAGCTTGGCGCTAAGATGGGCGATGTCGAAGATCTGCTTCGGGAGAGGCTGGTAAAGCCATAATATGCTGTTCCGACTCGCCTTAATCAGCCTTATTTCGCTATTTTGGAGCCCGCAAGAGACCTTATTCGACCTTATTATCACCAATGGACGCGTGGTCGACGGGGCTGGCGGTCCCTGGTATTACGCGGACATTGCGATCAAGGGCGACACCATTGCCGCCATCGGCAGGTTCGATCCGAAAAGCGCCGCGCGCGTAATCGACGCCAAGGGAATGGTGGTCGCGCCGGGCTTCATCGACATCCATACTCATGCGCGCCGTGGCATTTTTCTTGATCCTTCGGCGCAAAACTATATCCGCCAGGGCGTCACGACCTTGATGGAAGGAAACGACGGCAGCTCGCCGATTCCGATCGCTCCGTTTCTGGCCGACGTTGCCAAGGCGCATCCCGCGCCGAACTTCGGCACGTTCGCGGGACAAGGATCGATTCGGCAGGAAGTGATGCAGCTGGTCAACCGTCCCGCGACGCCGGAAGAAATCGAAAAAATGCGCGGCCTGATGAGACAGGCCATGCTCGATGGAGCGTTTGGCATGTCGACCGGCCTGTTCTACGTGCCCGGCAACTTTACGCCACCCGATGAAGTCATCGAAATCGCGAAAGTGGCGGGAGCGATGGGTGGCATGCATATTTCACACATGCGCAATGAATCGGCGCAGATCCTCGATAGCGTGAAGGAGACCATTCGCATCGGCGAAGAAGGGCACATGCCGACGCAGGTGACTCATCATAAAGTTATCGGCGGGGCGAATTGGGGGCTCAGCAAACAGACGCTCGAACTGGTGGAACAAGCGCGGGCGCGTGGCGTCGATGTATCGATCGACGCGTATCCTTATACTGCGTCGAGCACCGGCACCATGGCGCTGATTCCGCAATGGGCGCAGGAGGGCGGGCAAAAGGCCCTGGTGGAGCGGCTGAATGCGCCCGCGCAAAGGGCTCGCATCAAGGCGGTGGTGGCCGATAACATCCAGAACGACCGGGGTGCGGGCGACCCGGCGAACGTGGTGATGGCGAGCTGCGGGTTCGACAAGTCGCTGGCCGGAAAAAGTCTGGCCGACATTACGAAGGATCGAGGGCACGCCGTCAACATTGAGAATGCGGCCGAGACGCTGCTCGAAATCCAGATCGCGGGCGGGTGTTCGGCGGTGTATCACGCCATCAGTGAAGAAGACGTCGAGCGGATTTTGAAATATCCGTTCACGATGATCGGATCCGATGGAGAGATCCCGCAGTTCGGCGCCGGCGCGCCGCATCCGCGGAGTTATGGGACGTTCGCGCGGGTGCTCGGCCGCTACGTGCGGGAGCGACATACGCTGACGCTCGAAGACGCGGTGCATCGTATGTCGGGATTGCCGGCGACTCGATTGAAACTCTACGACCGCGGCTTGCTGCGTCCCGGGATGAAGGCGGATGTGGTGGTGTTCGACGCGGCGACGGTGGCGGATAAAGCGGAGTTCGCGAAGCCGCATCAGTATGCGGTGGGATTTAAGGATGTCGTGATCAACGGGAAGGCTGTGATTGCCGGAGGGGAATTGACGAAGGAGAGGCCGGGCAGAGTGTTGTATGGTCCGGCGAAGCAGTAAGCTAGTCTTTCGCGGCGCGGGCCGTCAATTCGTCCTTGTAGGCTTGCCGAAGACGTTCCACTCGATCGGTTAGTCCGCCGATGAGATCTTCGAAATCGAGCCCGCGAAATTCCTCATCAGAGAGCGTTGCGAGGTATACTTTCGGCTCGAAGAGTGTAGCGCGAGGGAACCAGGACGCGGATCTCGGAAACGAGGATATGCGATTCGGACTGGTCTTCGGTGTAAGCGCTTAGGTGTACAGGAATCCCAGATACTTCGAGAACATCCCGAACATGCTCCGCCTCAGACGCTGCAAAGTAGTTCGCCCGAGTCGCAAAGCTGCATGCACAACCTGAATCGCTCAGCCAATCCGGCTCGGGCTCCAAACGAACATTCGCCAAAGGGTCCTGTGAGCCGTCGGTCTCTTCGATCTGCCGGTAAGCGCGGCGCTTTGGTTGGGTATATTCGTTGAAGTCAGTATAGGCGAAGGCGCTCTTCGCGAGCGCTCTTCATCGTAGAGTCTTTGCGCCACGCCGACCAACTCGTCACGCTTTATTTCGTCGAGCCCCTCATCGGAAAGTGATGCATAGTGTTTCTTTAGGTATCTGTGAGAAGAAACAGGCGCTTCAATCTAGCTAGCCTTTACGCGTCTGCGTTCTTCGATCATCTTCCGAAGCTCCTCAAAAACCTCGTCGCCGTCGAGAAGTTCACCACGTTCGGCTTGGGCAGCGCCTCGCTCCAGTTTCGACTTGAGTTGCTGAAACGCTTCTTCGCGTTCCCGTTCCTGGCGTTCGAGAAGCCGAAGAGCCTCGCGAACGACCTCGCTTGTGGTTTGATAGCGGCCCGATTTCACACGACTCTCTAAGAACGCGTCGAGTTCGGGGGTCAGAGAAATATTGACGGTTGTTCGATGCGTGGCCATACCTAAGGATCGCCAGGTGTGGCACATTGTGTCAACACTCTTTGCCGCAACCCCGAAGGGCGGCTTCCGTCAGAATTAGCCGCCTCCAAAGACACCGCTCCCTTTGGTCACGGCTCGGTAAGTGCCTCGATTCTGTGTTGTGTACGGGAGTTCTCAAGAAGGTGGGTATGTGCGGAAACGAGCGTGCGGTGGTAGCATTCGCATTGGTCCCGAACTTTTTTATCGCCGGCGCTCCCAAGGCGGGGACTACTTCGCTTTATCACTACCTGGATCAGCATCCCCAGGTTTACATGTGCCCGATTAAGGAGCCGAATTTCTTCGCGGAAGAAATTCGCGAGGAAAATTGCGGGCCGGAGCTTCGGCGCGGCATGGCACGGGACGCTCGCGGGCTTCGTGAATATCTCGACGGCACGATGCGCGAGAAACGCTTCGGTGGAATGGTGGCGAATTGGACGGATTACCAGCGTTTATTCGCTCCTGCGAAAGACCAGACGGCTGTGGGTGAGGCGAGCGTTTCCTACTTATGGTCCCCCACGGCCGCTAAGGGGATTGCCGAGCGGATTCCAGACGCCAAAATCATCGTGATGCTGCGCGACCCGACGGAGCGCGCGTTTTCGCAGTACCTGCACGGCGTTGCGAATGGGGCGATTCGCTGGAGCTTCCATGAACATATCGAGCGCAACTTGCGGCACCGCTCGGGACAGTTCTGCGTATACTTTCCGTTTCTCGAATATGGCCTTTACGCGCAACAGCTCAGCCGCTATCGGGAGCGGTTTGGAAAGAACGTCTGGATCGGATTCCACGAGGATTTCAAGAGCCGGCCGCTCGAGGTATGCCGGGACATTTGCCGGTTCCTGGGAGTGCCGGACGAGTTCTCGCCCGATGTGAACCGGCGCCATCTGGAGGCGCAAGTCCCGCGCGCGAGCGTGATCGGCTGGCTCCGCCGCTCCGGTGTATGGGAAGCGGCGGCAAGGATAACGCCGCGAGGTTTGCGTCCGCTGATCCGCGGAGGGCTGATGCGCAGGCCGGGGAAAATCAGCATGGATCCGAAGGATCGGGATTACCTGCACGGCTATTATCGCGAAGACATCGAGAAGCTGGCGGGCATGGTGGGCCGTAACCTTGACGGCTGGCTGCTCATGACAGGAGCGGGAATCGGCGGTATCGTAAGCGAAGGCCCCCAAGTCAAAAAATGACGTTCGAGATTGGACAGACCGTCGGCGATTACCGGATTATCAGTGTCCTCGGCCGCGGAGGGATGGGGGCGGTTTATAGGGTTCGCAATACGCTGACCGATCGCGAAGAGGCGATGAAGGTGGTGTTGCCGGGGGCGGAGGGCGACGCGGCTGACCGGTTTCTTCGCGAAATCCGCATTCAAGCGAGCTTGCAGCATCCCCACATCGCTTCCATTCGCACGGCATTTCGGGCCGAAGGCAGCGTGCTGATGATTATGGAATTGATCGAAGGCGTTCCGCTCGATCAGAAACTGCGCGACGGTCCGCTGCCGCTGGGCGATGTGTTCCGCATCATCGACGATATTTTGGGCGCGCTGGCACACGCGCACGCCAAAGGCATTGTGCATCGGGACATCAAGCCGTCGAACATTATCGTGACGCCGCGCGGCGCTCCGAAGCTGACTGATTTCGGCATTGCGACAGTGGCGGGCGATCAGAGGATCACGCGCAGTGGCATGGCGGTCGGATCGCTGGCGTACATGTCGCCGGAACAGGTGATGTCGAAGCCGTTCGACGAGCGGTCAGACGTTTATTCGCTGGGAATCACCGTGTATGAGGCGCTGACCGGCAGGCGGCCGTTCCGGAGCGACAGCGAGTTCGAGATTATGAACGCGCATCTGCACGAGGCTCCTATGGCGCCGGGCGCGATTCTGCGCTCCATCCCATTGGCGATTTCGGTGGTGGTGCTGAAATCGTTGGCAAAGGCTCCCGAGGATCGCTATCAAACGGCGGCGGAGTTTCAAGGCGCATGGCGGCAGGCATTTTTTGGCGGCAGCGAAGAAACCGAGACGATGATTCTGCCGCAGCCCCCAGCAGCCGCGCCGAAAATCGATCCGAAAGATCTGGCGAGAGTCGAATCGGGGTTGGTACGCCTGCTGGGGCCGATCGGCAAGAGCCTGGTCGCGAAGGCGGCGGTGCGGCATCACACGCTCGAAACGTTATCGCGCCATCTGGCCGGGGAAATTCCACGGGAAGAGGATAGGACGACGTTCCTGAAGGCTTGCGGCGTGAGTTCGGGTTCCCATACGACTCCGTCAGGATCGCAAAAAACGGCTCCGATTGAGGAGAAGACGCTGGAGGCGGCGCGCAAAGCACTGGCTCCGTCGCTGGGTCCGATCGCGGCGATGGTGGTTTCCCGCACGGCGAAGAGGGTGCATTCGGCGGAGGAGCTGCGGGATGCGCTGGCGGCCGAAATTCCGGATGAGAAAGATCGGAAGAAGTTTCTGGCGGCGTTTCACGCCTCCTGAAATTACTGGTCGCCGATCATTTTCATGGCGGTCACCAGGCTGCGCCGCATGCGATTGAAGGCGCCTGCCAGGTCGGCAATTTCGTCTCCGCCTTTCACCGGAAGCTCGGGGACGTCGAGATCGCCGAGGCTGATTCGGTTCGCCATATCGGAAAGACGCGCGGCCGGCTTGGCGATGGTGAAATAAAGGACGGCGTTGAGCACCGCGAGGCTGCCCAGGAAGACGATGCCGAGATAGAGGAGCAAGGTGCGAAATTCGCTGCGCGCGATTTCGAGAGGAACCGACAACGGCACGGAAACCACCTGCGCGGCGACGATCTCGCCTTCTTTCCATCCGAATCCATTGTTGGATCCGTAGCGCGCGATCATCGCGGGAGGCGCGACATCGGGAGTGCTGTGACATTCGAGGCAGGCTGCGCCGGCGGCCAGCGGCTTGGCGAAATAGATCGAGGGACCGGTTGCCGATTCACGCTCTCCGCTATACTCTTTCAGACCCGGCTGATTGCGGAAGGCATTGACGACATCAGCCTCCCAATCGACGGCGCGATCGCGCGGATTGGTCGGATTGAGGGTCGCTTCCTTGTAAGAATAGGCGGGAAACTGGGCGCGCAAATAGCCGAAATTTTCGGTTGCGGCGTAGCCGGGCACAGTTTGCGGCAGGAAGGTATGGGTGCGCTCCTCTTCCACTTTCAGCAGCGGCAGAAGCTGGACGGTGGTGTATTTACGCACCGAACTCATGGCCTGCATCATAAGCTGCGCCTCCGCCAGAACCTGCGCGTGCGCGCCGTCCTGCAACATTCGATAGGTGAGTGCGCCGATGATCGCGACGCCGATTCCGAAGATCAGGGTGAAGATCGCACTAAACTTGACGAGCAGTCTCATTCCAAGGATCTTAGCGCGAAATGGAGAGTAAGGAGCGGGTCGTGCGGTAAGGAGCTATACTGAAAGTAAGGAATAGCGCCATGCCGAGAAGCACCATCACATCAAAAGGCCAGATCACGATCCCCAAAGAAGTTCGCGATGAAATGGGGCTGAAGCCGGGGGACCGTGTGAATTTTGTGAAAGATCGGAAGGGGCAAATTTTGCTGCGGCCGCTCCACTCAGACTTCAGGTCGTTAAGGGGCATGGTAAAGTCTCGTCTCAATCGTCCCATCACACTCGAAGAAATGGATGAAGCAATCGCGCGAGGTGCGCTTGGCGAATGAGGGCGGTCGATACTAACGTACTCGTCCGGTTTGTAACCAATGACGATGCCAGGCAGGCAGCGCTGGTCGAGCATCTCTTTGCCGAATGCCAACGCAACCGCGAACATCTGTTCATCTCGACGCCTGTCATGTGCGAGTTGGTTTGGGTTCTAAAAAATGGCGTGGGCCAGACGAGGACCGAAATCGCGAACGTGATCGATGCCCTTACCGAAGACGATCTATTTCAAATCGAGCACAAATTGCTTGTGGTTAGGGCGCTGGATCGTTATCGCCGCGGCAAGGGTGACTTTGCGGATTATTTGATTGGCCAAATTGGAGATCACGCCGGCTGCGGCGACACCGTGACGTTCGACCGGGCGCTGAAAGGCTCGCCCGGTTTCACCATCCTGTGATCTCCCCCGCGCGCGACCTCGCATTCCGAGTCCTCAAGAAAGTCCACAACGGCGGCTACGCGTCGGACCTGTTGCGTCACGAGGGCGCCGATCTCGACACTCGCGACGCCGGACTCGCCGAAACCATCGTCATGGGCGTTCTTCGCACCCAGGGGCAGCTCGATTTCTTAATCGGATATTTCGCTGGACGCCCGCAGCCGAAGCTCGATCTGGAAGTGCGTATCGCGCTGCACATGGGGATCTATCAGCTCCGCTATCTGGACCGCATTCCTCCCCACGCCGCGGTAATGGAGAGCGTCGAACTGGTCAAGACCGGCGCGAAGCAATCGGCCGCTGGGTTCGTAAACGCCGTGCTCCGAAAAGTCCATCGCAACCCCGTAAAATGGCCCGATCGCGCCACGGAGCTGAGCCTTCCGCCATGGATGCTGGCCCGCTGGGACAAACAGTTCGGCGTCGAAGCCGCGGAGAAAATCGCACGCGCCGCGCTGGCTGAGCCGGAGGTCAATATCAACCCCGAAACCGGCCGTCAGCAGGACGTCGGCGCGCAAACGATCGTGCCGTTATTGGCCATCGAGCCGGGGATGACGTTCTTAGATCTGTGCGCTGCGCCCGGAAATAAGACGGCGCAGGCGATCGAAGCAGGTGCTCGCGTCGTCGCCTGCGATCGATATTTAAAACGGTTGCAAGAAGTGCCGGCGGCGGCCGCGCGGATCGTGCTGGACGCGACCAAGCCGCTTCCGTTCTCCAGGAAATTCGACCGTATTTTGATAGACGCCCCCTGTTCTGGCACCGGCACCTTAGGGCGAAACCCGGAGATCAAATGGCGATTGAAGCCCGGCGACGCCAATATTTTCTCCGCCCGGCAGCGTGAAATTCTGGATCAGGCGCGCCGCTTCATGAAGCCCGGCGGCAGGATCGTCTACTCCACCTGTTCGCTCGAAAACGAGGAAAATCAGAACGTGGTCCAGTCGCTCCGGCTGCGCGCCGAAATCCACCTCCGCCTGCCCGGCCGCGACCCCGGAGATGGCTTTTTTGCCGCCGTGATAACATTAGTTTAATCGCCAAATGGTCGAGATTCTCCCATCCATCCTCGCGGCGGATTTTGCCCGCTTGGGCGAAGAGATCGCACCCCTCGAAGCCGCCGGCTGCCGCATGCTGCACGTCGACGTAATGGACGGCCATTTCGTACCTAATTTCACCTTAGGTCCGCCGGTGGTCGCGTCGCTCCGAAGCGTGACGAAAATGACGCTCGACATCCACCTGATGATCTCGGACCCGGACCGTTATGCGCCCTTTTTCATTGAAGCCGGAGGCGATCAGATCCTGGTTCATCAGGAAGCCTGTATCCATCTGGACCGCACGCTGCGCATGATCCAGAGCGAAGGGGCGCGGGCCGGGGTGGTGATCAATCCGTCCACTCCTGTGGCCATGCTCGATGAGGTGCTGGACGTCGCCGATTATGTTCTGATCATGAGCGTCAATCCCGGCTTCGGCGGCCAGAAGTTCATCCCCAACTCGCTGCATAAGATCCGCCAACTGGCGGCGCGAAAAAAGGAACGCGGATTGCATTTCCCGATCGAGATCGACGGCGGCGTGGACGCCAAAAACGTGGGGGATGTGGTGGATGCGGGCGTCGAATGGGTGGTGGCGGGGTCGTCCATTTTTCACAGTGTGAACCCGCGGGCCGCTTTTGAGGAGATGCGCTCGCTGGCCGAAAACGCATCGGCCATTAAGGTATAGTCGTAAGGATTCTTTCATATGATTCGTTTTTCTAATTTGAGTGTTGTGATATTGAGTATCGCCTTGCTGGCTACCTCCGGCTGCTTCAAGCGCCAGAAGTATGAGAACCCCATCACCAAGGACACGCAGCAGCCGGACAAGATTCTCTACGATAAATCGGTTCACGATATCGAGAAGGGCCGCTACGAACTGGCGCGCCTCACGCTCAACA
>Ga0116129_1000845_pt1 | contig 18173 bp, 23 predicted proteins | sample June2015DPH_17_2_FD_89732 | JGI IMG/M metagenome (GOLD analysis project Ga0116129, IMG submission 89732) | Peatland microbial communities from SPRUCE experiment site at the Marcell Experimental Forest, Minnesota, USA - June2015DPH_17_10 | ecosystem: Environmental > Terrestrial > Soil > Wetlands...
GTCGGCATGTTCTTTGAGAATCGAGGCCGTCGGATACCAAGATGGATGTTCGACTTTGGCGATGACGCGCGTTCGTCCGAGCGGAGTGTTCTTGCCTAACTTTCCAATGCTGACCGGGTAAGTGATGACCAACCTTGGTCCATACCGTGTCCTGCTGGGAAAGTAGTACAGACGGTGTTCAGGAATGCTGACGACGATGCCCTCACGCGGTCCTGGCGGCAGAATTCGCCGGCCGGGTAATACAATCTGCCTGCCCTCGCCGGGAAGCCACATGTCTACGCCGGGATTGGCGCGGATGATTTCGTCGTACCCGAGGCTGTACTGTCGGGCGAGGTCCAGCAGAGTGTCCTGGTAATGGGTGGTGATCGTGGTGTCCGCTCCTATGACAGCGGACCCATCCGCCTGGAGCGTGAAGACGCTGGCGTCGCTCGGCCCGCTCAAGAGTGCAAGTGTCAGACCCAAAGCTAGCGAGGTACGCAAGAAAAGCTCCCAACGCGAGCATCCCAGATCAGGGATGCGAACGATGGGCAGCGGATTGGCCATTCTTGGTTCCCCGAACTCAAACGGAAGGGTAACTTTCGGATGCTACCATTGAAACGCGCCGTTTCCCCGGCGCGTTGCGTGTTCGAAACTACCAATCGAGGGCGGCTTCTGTGACGAGTCCGGTCAGTGAACATTACCAAAAGCTTCTCGGTCCCGTTTATTCTTGGATGATCGGCGATGTGGAGGCGGCTACCGCGCGTGCCGATGCAGAACTCGAGGCCGTGGGTCTGCCATTAAACGGTGCTGGAACTGCCATCGACCTGGGTGCTGGTTTTGGCATGCATTCCTTACCGCTGGCTCGACGAGGCTACGAGGTGATAGCCATGGATAATTACCAACCGCTACTGGCAGAGTTAAGATCTCGTGCGGGTTCCCTTGCCATTCGTACGGTCAATGCCGATTTGCTGGATTTCAAATCCCACGTTGCGCAGCCTGTCGACGTCATCCTTTGCATGGGCGACACACTTACTCACTTGGTCGATGTGGCGTCAGTCGAAGCCGTGTTTGATGCCGCAGCGGCCGCCCTCATCCGCGGCGGAGTGTTTGTCTCGACCTTCCGTGATTACGTCTCAACCGAGTTGCTGGGAGATGCGCGGTTTATTTTGGTGCGAAGCGATGAGAACAGAATTCTCACGTGTTTTCTCGAGTACTCAAACGCCACGGTTCGAGTCCACGACGTATTGCAAGAGCGGGTGGCGGGTCAGTGGCATCTGCGGCTCAGCAGCTATCCTAAGTTACGGCTGTCGCCCGAATGGGTGGTGTCGGAACTGATGACCCGCGGCTTCACGGTTCGCCGTGAAGTGGGACTTAGTGGAATGGTGCGAGTGGTAGCGCGACGGTGATGGGCTTCGAATGCTGAGTATCAGAGAGCAGTATAGCGGTCGAGCAAAATTAGTTCCGCTCTGAGGCGCGCAGCATCTTGATGGCGCCCGAGGCGCTCGTACTCGATGACTGTGGCACTGCGCGATGTGACCTCTGCTGCACGGAGGCGTCCACTGCCGTGATCAACTCGTACCGTTGACGATGATACCGATAGTTGTGAACCGAGAATCGAGTGCTTGCGGTCGGTACCCGTGCTGCGTCGCTATTGCAGGCACCGCGCAGTGGATGTTGACGGAAAAGGGGCCGCTGTAGGAATGGGCAATGCGTGCACTTAGCCGCCGCGAGCGTCGACAACTGCCGCGCCATGTCTTTACAATTGAAAAAAGAATCGCGGAAGGAATCGGGGTTGGGTTGGCCCTGCATCCGCTTTTCGCTTGTTGTGGTGGATCGCACCGACGGAGGATTCAGGATGAATCGTTCAAATTCAACCATTCTCATGCTTCTCACAGCTGTATTGGCGGTTGCGTCCAACGATGCAAGCGCCCAAATGGGAATGAGACCGCAAATGCCACAACCGTCTCGAACCGACATGAGTCAACCAATGGTCGTGACCGAGGATCAGTGGATCAATTCGATCGTCGACCACTGGACGGGATCGCAACGCAAGTCATGGCGCTCGTTGGATCGACAATTCAGAGGTTGGGTGTCCCACCTGGTGTGGGTCCGGACATCCGCGGGACGACCGTCAGGCGAACCCGAGGCGCAAGGACCCCATGTGCGACCGGCTTGTCCAATCGATGCATTCGAGGCTCCCGCGCATTCAGTTGCCGAGTCGATGGACTATTTTCGGGAAGTCATCCCAAATATCAATTGGAACGCCTGGGCTAACATCGACCCAGGATTTCGTGCCCTCGCGGAATGGGAAATGTCCACCGCGCATGCGAAAGCGCAGATATCCAAGGCGCTCAAGACTTGGTGGGAACTTAACAGTGAAAGTGTTCAGGGCTGCTTGGATGCGACAGTGGTGCGTGACGCGAGTACATCGTCCGCGACCATTGCGCAGGCTTCTAACACACAGTCCTCGATATCGCTGCTCGATCAGCGGCATGAGCAGATTGAACGCCGAGTCCGCGCCGAACTGAGCGCGGTGGATCACATGATCGCGCCGGAGCCGATCAAGCAGGAAGCTCGAGAACAAGTCGGCGACGCCGCGATCGTCGACAAATATATGGCGGACGTGGATCGACGTTAGCCGTAATTGGACTCAGCATCATGAGAAGCGGTTGAAACAGCGAGCGACTTCATCGGCAGGGATCTCCTTTTCAGCCACTGCGCTAATCTACCAATTGCCGTCAGTTAGCGCAGCCGATCCTGCCACACGGACACTGCTACCGGAGGGGGCGCCAATTCGGCCAGCCTCGCGGAGGGCCGCCCAGGACTAACGCTCCATTTCGGGCCCTCCAGCCAGGATTGTCTCCGGCATCCTTGTCTGACCATTTGACAGGTGCAGTTTCCGTTACTTGTATAGGGCGCTCGGCGGCGACGGCGGTCAAGCGCACAATCCGGTGTGTTTGTGCAGATTCGGAGACTGGCGATCACGCGAACGCCGCAGATGCTTTCTGAGTGCGCGCCAGGAGACCGGGATTACCCATCTGGGCACAGTATGCTGCGAATCCATCACGAGGTCCGCGCCAGCGCAAATCTTCGACGTCCCTAAAGAGCTGCGCATCGATTCGAAGTGTCGCCAGCTTTTTAAACAGTAGCGCAAGCTCAAAGCGCTCCCCGAGAATTGGCGGCGGAAAGTCCTCAATCCTGCCGTAGCGCGTGATGAGGCTCGCAGCACCTTTCGGTCCGATGCCCGCTATACCCGGATATCCGTCCGCGCTATCACCGACCAGCGCCAGATAGTCTGGAATTAGCGCGGGGGATACCCCAAACTTGATGCGCACGGCCTCGGCGTTGCGGATAGCCTTGCTCCTTCGATCCACCTGCACAACACGATCCCCGCGTACGCACTGGGCAAGATCCTTGTCAGGTGTCCAAATGCACACTTTTTGAACGCGAGAATCCGCCGTCGCGATCTCGGCCGCGGAGGCCAGCGCATCGTCTGCCTCGAATTCGATCATCGGCCAAACGGCAATCCCCATGGCGGCGAGAGCATCTTCGAGCGGTTGGAACTGTGCAAAGAGGGCGGGTTCAATACCCTCACCTGTCTTGTACCCGCTCCAAAGATCGTTGCGGAAGGATTCGATGACATGATCCGTTGCAACGCCTAGATGCGTCGTCCCTTCCTCGATCATCTGCAAGACGGAGTTGAGCACACCCACGACAGCGCCGAACGGTCGATCTTCCTTGGTAAAGCGGCGGAGGCCATAGAAGTGGCGGAAAAGCTCGTATGTGCCGTCGATGAGGTGAATGATCACGAGGCATTATTACCGCGGCTGCGCTAACCGAACAGTCCGGCCGACGAAATGGCGGCATCCGCGGAGGCGAAACAGCTCGTAGAACTTGACAACCGCATCTGATTGATCTGTACTATCTGTCATGACAGAAACAACAGAGATCCAAGGCCAGGTTCCCGATGCCGTGCGGCGCTTTGTCTTGGAGTGGGGGAATCTCGGCGAGCGCTGGGGGGTAAACCGCTCAGTGAGTCAAATCCATGCGCTGCTGTATGCGTCGAAACAGCCTTTGGCGGCTGAAGATATTGCCGATACGCTTGGAATCGCGCGCTCGAACGTATCCAATTCCCTGCGCGAACTTCAAAGCTGGAACATCATCCGGTCGGTTCCCATCCTAGGCGACCGACGTACCTTCTACACCGCCGAAACGGACTTGTGGAATCTGGTGTCGCGAATCGCGGCGGGACGCAAGACACGCGAACTCGATCCGGCGGCGGCGGCGCTGCGTGAATGCGTCGAGATGTCGCGCGACGACAAAAGCGTGGATCCGGTCGTGCAGCTGCGCTTGCGAGAGATGCTGGACTTCGTCGATCGCCTCAGCCGCTGGTATGACCAGATGATTGCGCTGCCGCGATCCACGATCGTCACTCTCATGAAGTTAGGCGGCGGAATCGCGCGTTTGATCGATCGCGGCGGGAAGAGGAGTCGGGATTTTTCTTGAACACACGCATTGTTATATTCGACGGCATTTGCAACGTCTGCTCGGGTTGGGTGCGATTCCGCCGCAGCACCTGTTATCTGCCTGGTTGAATCGTGCGAGTGGTGGTCATAGGCGGGCTCGGTAATTTCGGGGCAAGAATCTGCAAGCGCCTGAGCCAGGAAAAGGGATTCGAGATCATCGCGACCAGCCGCCATCGGCAAGAGGCGGCCGCCGAGAACATCCAGACGGCGGTTGTGGATATCGACCACGTCGATTTCGCCGCGCAGTTGAACGGGCTGGCACCCGATCTCGTGATTCATTGTGCGGGGCCGTTTCAGGGTCAAGATTACCGGGTTGCATTGGCCAGCTTAGGTTGCAGGGCCCACTATGTGGACTTGGCGGACGGACGTGACTTTGTGGCGGGCTTCGTCACCGCCGTTGGACCTGCTGCCACATCGGCGGGGCGCTTTGCCATCAGCGGCGCCAGCACGCTGCCGGCGCTGTCGTCGGCGGTGATCGATTCGATGCGAGCTACGATCACGCCAGTCAGCGCGATCGACATCACCATCGCGCCCGGTCAGCATGCTCCGCGCGGGGTTGCCACGCTTGCCGCGGTACTCGGGTACGCGGGTCAGGCATTTCAGTGGTGGCAAGATGGCGCCTGGCGCACGGTGTACGGTTGGCAGGAGCTGAAGCGTGAGAGATTCTCTTTTGGCATCCGTCTCGCCGCGGCATGCGATGTACCGGACTTGCTCTTGCTGCCGGACCGATACCCTGGCGTTCGCACCGTCACTTTCCGGGCAGCGCTCGAAGTGTCTGTTCAGCATCTGGCGTTGTGGGCCATTGCCATCTGCCGTCGGATGGGCCTGCCGATTCCGGTCACTCAATGGGCTGCTGCGTTTGATCGCATCGGAACATGGTTGAACTGGCTTGGAACCGATACCGGAGGGATGACGGTGCGCATCATGGGCACCGATAGCGCCGGTCAGCCTCATTGGCGGTGCTGGGAACTGGTCGCCAGAGAGAATCATGGGCCTGAAATACCCTGCATGGCCGCGGTCATTCTTGCCAAGAAACTTCATCGCGGCGATGGATGGGTCGCAGGCGCGAAGGTCTGTATGGGGATGATCACCTTGGGTGAATTCGAGCATGAATTCGCGCGATGGGATATCCGTACGAGCGAGTCCAATTCGTGAAGTGGTATTTGCTGGTCAAGTGGGTGCACATCGTTTCTTCCACGGTGCTATTCGGAACAGGCGCAGGAATTGCTTTCTTCTTTGTTCGCGCGCAGCGCACCCGCAATGTTGAAATTATCGCCAGCGTCGGTCGTGATGTCGTATTCGCTGACATGGTCTTCACGGCCACGGCCGTCATCTTGCAGCCGGCCACAGGCATTGCGCTGGCGCTAATGGCAGGATTTCCTCTGTCAGCACCCTGGTTGCTCGCGTCAATGGCGTTGTATTTGTTCGTAGGGTGCTGTTGGCTGCCAGTGGTTTGGCTGCAAATCAGGATGCGGGATCTCGCGGCGGCGGCTGCCGCGACGTTAGATCCTCTACCGTCGCAATACCACCGGTACTACCGCTGGTGGTTCGCGTTGGGGTGGCCCGCGTTCCTCGGAGTTCTTGGCATCTTTTACTTGATGGTGGCGAAGCCGAACGCTTGAAGCATGACGCCGAACAGTAGGACTCATACAGTACCGACAGCCGCGCATTACTGGATGGACGCCAAAGCCCAATCTTGCAACAATCTGGCTCACGCCATGGCGCTTGTCGTGCGCGGCGTCGATTGCACGAGACCAGCTGCGCAATGGGGGCGACGATGAACACGGCGACCGGCACGTTTGATGTAAAAATCGGATCGTTACCTCAGTACAACACCTTGCAAGGCGCGATGCTCGCGCGCATGTCCATCGACAAGCAATTCAAGGGGGATCTCGTCGGGACCAGCCAGGGCGAGATGTTGAGCGCTGGCACCGGCACCAAGGGTTCAGCCGGGTATGTCGCTATCGAGCGAGTCACCGGAATACTCAACGGTCGCAGCGGCAGTTTCGTGTTGCAGCACAATGCGACAATGACTCGCGGTGCGCCCTATTTAAATATCATTGTGGTGCCAGACTCGGGAACCGGAGAGTTGGCAGGCCTCAGCGGCACCATGCGGATTGCCATCGATAAGGGCGATCACTCGTACGAATTTGAGTACAGTTTTTCAGGCTGAACGTGATTAGGCGCGAGCCGGATCAATCGGACTGCCCGCACGTGTGAAAAAGCTAATACGCGAAGCTTTCCTGTGTCTCCCACTCTTTTCATTGGCATCCGTTGCCAGTGCCGCTGTGCCTGCGGGCGTTGTCGGTATTCAGTCATCGCAGAACCCTGGGCAGGAACTGGACGAGATTCTCGTGGTGGGTGAGCGGCCGGGGCCCAGATTGTGGAAGGTGACGTGGCAAGACCATGTTCTGTGGATTCTGGGAACGCTCGGACCGCTGCCTAAGCAAATGACTTGGCGATCTCATCAAGTGGAGGCCGTCATTGCCGAGTCCTCAGAAGTGTTGGGGCCTTACAGTGTGGTCTTGAGCGTAGAGCAATCCGATCCGTTTAGGTCCAAGGGCCAAAGTCTCAAGGCCGCGCTCCCGGCAAGTGCCTATGCGCGCTGGATGCAAATGAAAGCACAATACATTTCCGGTAGCGTCAATACCGACGATCTGCTGCCGACAGCCGCGGCGTTGCTTTTGCAGGACGGCGCTTATGAGAAGGCCGGTCTTGTCTATACGAATGAGGTGTGGGGCACGATAAACCGATTGGCCGAGCAAAACGATGTCCCGGTCACATCACTTCAGGTGATGGCCGACTGGGATGGCGCGAAGAAGGGCCATTCACGGCGTTCAACCGACCGCGGAGTTCGCTATCTGCAAGACGTGATGTCTCGTGTGAAGACCAACGAACAGTCAGCTCGAGCGCGCGCCAACGCCTGGGCGGCGGGTGATCTCGCGTCGCTCAAGCGTTTGACTCGCGATGACGATGCCGACACGACGCAATTGGCGGCGAGCTGGCCATTCTTGAGCGCTCAGGACGTCGGCGAGATCATGGCTCACGCACAGAGCACCCTGGTACACCAGGTCGACAACGCGCTACGTCGAAATCAGGTGACGTTTGCGGCGATCCCTATCTTCTTGCTGTTCCGTGATCATGGCTTGTTGTCGGACCTGCGACTCAATGGATTGTCGGTTCATGAACCCGACGAAGTCGATTCGGTATCTCAAGTCGAGTAAGAGAAGATCAGCCGGCGGGGCGAACGAGCCCCGGATCGTCGGGGGCGGTGGAGTTGATGCGCGGACTGATTCGATAGGCTTGCATGCTGCTGGGGTTATACGGTTGCAGCGCAGCCTTCGCCTGCACGGGCGTTCCTCGCAGCCACGTTTGATAGTCCTTGCGCCGCAGGATGGCGGGCATGCCATCGTCGGTGTTGGCAACGGTCATCATCAGTTCATTGGGCGGCACGCAAATGATGGAACAGCTTTCGATCACGTCGTCATCCTCGCCCTCGAATCGATCCCAGATCGCCGCGAAGCCGAACACCGAACGGTCCAAGAGATGGACGAAGAAGGGCTGCCGATACCGTGCGTTGGTCAGTTGCCAGGCATAGAGTCCGGCCGCCGGCAAGATGCAGCGTTGGCTGTTCAGCCACGGGCCGCGATACATCGGCGAATCGACAATTTGCTCAAGGTCGACGGTCGGGGGCGGGAGCGGCGCCCGGGCTTCCGGCGCCGAGGGGATGAAGCCCCAGCGCAGCATGACCGCTTCGGATTGACCGTCGTGCCAGCGAACCGCTGGAACGTATTGCTGCGCGGCCACATTGTATTTGGCGGTGAAGCTCCACCAGGCTGTCGCTGGCAGAAATTCCCGCTCCGCGGTGGCCTGGTCGGGAAGCACATATCGCTCGCACATAACGCGAGCCTACGGCAGCGCCCTCCACAAAAATGTGACGGAGCTTGAGTTTGCAATAGCGCAATGTTTAGGAAATCGGCTCTCCGCCCCCGCCGGTATCGATGGGTTTGGCGATTCGCTTGCGCAGTGCGGTTCTGACAGCCCCTTGGAGCTGTGCGATGAGCTTCTCGTTCAAGTAGGGCGGCCTAGGTTCGTCTGGATTCAAGCGAGACCGCTTGTGTCGGCTGCCAGGGGGTTTCTTCAGCATGTTGGCGGTCTCTGAAAAGCTTCTCGCGCTCAACATGCCACCAAGCGGCAGAGCAATCAAGGTAGGAATGCCGTTGCTCAATCACATTGAGACGGATTCGAAAAAGCCGCGGCCATTATGTCGTGCCGCGTAACAACATCACGCTGCACAACACCACGTTGACCGGCGTTCCGCTCCAGCAGAATGGGGATTTCGTCATCGATGATGTGCTGACGCCTGTGCCGTCAACGTGCGCGAGCCCCGGTGCTCCTGATCCGCAACGTCGCGGGCACCTGCATTTTGTTCGACGCACTGAGGACATCCGCGCCGGCTTGGGTCAACTGCAGGGATTGATTTGACAGATTGCCATCGGCGAGGCGGATGAGGGCGGCCGCGTGCCAGCTCCTGACGGCGCCGTGCCAAGAACGTCTATCATGCGGCATGCAAGTTCAGTTCAGGCACGTCCATCGGATGGATTCCGCGGCCGACGCGGTGAGGCATGAGCCATGACGCTGGCCGTTGACGTCATCGGCGATGTTCATGGGCAGTTCGACAAGCTGACGGCACTGCTCACGCATCTCGGATACCGCGATGGCAGTGGCCCCTGGCGCCATCCGGATCGAATCGTGGTCTTTGTCGGTGATTTGATCGATCGCGGCCCGAAGCAACTGGCGACGGTCGAGTTGGTTCGAGCGATGGTGGACGCCGGCACGGCCCGGTGTGTCTGCCGTTGTGGTTGGATCTGGGGGGCGTGCGCACGGTGCATGCTTGCTGGCACGCGCCTTCGATTGATTTGCTGCAGAAGGCTATCGGACCCAGTCAAACGCTGACGGATGAGGTGGTGGTCCTCGGTAGTCGGCCGGGTCATCCAATCTACAAGGCGATCGAAACGGTCTGCAAGGGACCGGAGGTGGAGTTGCCGCCAGGAATCGTTTTTGAGGACAAGGAGGGCAAGGTTCGGCACGAGGTACGGATCAAATGGCAATGATTCCGGATGCGCCGATGCCGGCGGAATGGGTGCAACATCCCTATGTGGGACCGCCGGTGTTGTTCGGGCATTACTGGTTTACGGGAGCACCGAAAGTTATTTCGCCGCGCTTTGCCTGTCTTGACTACAGCGCCGCACGAGACGGACCGCTGGTCGCCTATCGGTGGGATGGGGAGACCGAACTATCGTCGGAGAAGCTGGCCTGGGTGGGACTCGCGCGGCGGTAACGGTGCGCATGGTATGCCGCGTCGTTTAATTATGTTAGGTAACTGTTTGATATACAAACGTATTGGTTACGACAAATACCTCTGTAGTTGAATAGTGAGATTCCAAAGCAAGTCGTTCACTTCTGAAAATATCGCGTCCGAGTCGCGAAACTTTTCCGATCCTGCGGTGTTGTATGTTTAGCAAACGGGGAGAATGCCGCTATGATCACCCGCGCCGCTTACTACTTTCACGCAGCTTTGTACCAGCTACGTCAAAAGCCTGTGCTGACCGCCATGATGGTGTGCTCGCTGGTCTTTGGGGTAACCGCCTTGTCGGCTGGCATTGCCGTGTGGCGAGTGAACTCTAGTTGCCCGGTGACAGAGAACCCCAGCCTGCCAAACCTCGTCCAGGTCGCTACGGAGCGTGCCAGGGGAAGTGATCTGTCGATTCAGCATCAGTCTCTGCAGGTCGACTTGGGGATGAGAGTCGCGCAGACCCAAAGCGGCTCGGCGCTTTCGCGCCATGGTGCACCAACGGGTTGTCCTTGCGCATTGATGGAGTCACAGCATGCCCGAGCGACGTGGCGGCGGATTTGAAGTGTGCTGAATATCCCTAACGGGATGATGTTTATTAGGCTACTTGGTGCGTCAAAGCGTTGGTCGGATGTTTCGCGTTCGTCCCTCACCGGGACGAGTCCGTCCCTGGCGGGCACCACGCCATGGAGACCGCCGGCGCCGTTCGCCGATCAATACTCGGTGAGCGGGGGGCGGGCGTGGTTGATCCATTGTTGTACGGTGGGCCGATGCCATTGGTGGTTGGCATAGTCGGCGAGACGTTGAGGGACCGGATCACCATGGGCCACCAGGCGCTGCAGCATCATGGCCAGATCCACGTCCGCGATCGACCACTGGCCGAATAAATGGTCGGTGCGTCCGTCAAGCAACTGAAGTGCCGCCGCAAATAGCTTCTCGGTGGCTTCAATCGCTTGCGCCGAGAGCGCGGGTCTGCGGGCACCGCAGAACACGACGAATGTCGGCCGCTCCTCGCGAATCGGCATGAGATCACTGCGCACCCACGCCTGAACCTGGCGCGCTCGCGCCCTGTCGCGCAGGTCCGTGGGATAAAGACGTGTACCGGCAAAGGTCTCGTCAATGTACTCGCAGATCGCGGAGGACTCCGACAAAGCGAAGTTGTCGTGTACGAGCGTCGGGACCCGCCGGGTGATCGAGGTCGACGCGAAGGCGCGTTCCTGCTGGGCTTTCGCGAATAGTTCGAGGGGCTCGACATCGAAAGTCAAGCCTTTCTCCAGCAGGCTGACGAACGCGGCCAAGGCGTAGGGACTGGCCAAATTCGAGTCGACGTAGAGAAGCATGGGCACCCCAAAAAATGAGGCGGTATCTTAACATCCCACGGTTTTGGGTTCCCCATGCAAGCGGCGTGCAAAGGTTGCGCTAATAAGTCAAAGGGTCTCCGTAGGCGGTGTTGCCGGACACAGACATCTCGCTACGTGGAGACAGCCGCGGGAATATCGCAGGCACCCCATTTGTCGGAGTCCACTCGATGTCATTTCTGACTTACGGTCTCTTCGGACTTACCGCCATTTCTTCCCTGGCCGGTTTTGTGTTCAATTTACTGACCGGAAATCCTGATATGGCACTCCTGTGTTTTGTGGGGGTCGGCGGAAGCGCAGCGATCGGTTGGATGTTCACCACCTGGCGACGCGCGTAACACCCGTGTTTCACCGCTGGACGGAACTCGGTAGGCGGTGCGCCAACGCAAAATCTATCGCCGCGCATACCGCCGCCACCTGCGCGGCATTGCATTGCTCAGGCGTTGTCCGAGGGCTATCGGGGTAGACCTCGGTGGTCGTCTTGTAGGGTGCGTGGGTGATGCTTGCACAGAGGCCGAGCTGCTTGAGCGGGTAGTTGATGACACCCGGCGCGACCATGGGCGATCCGATGATCTGGCCGTGGCGATCCGCTGATGCAATGTGTGTGACTTTCGCCACCGCCGCGATCACAGCCTGCTGGAACTCCGGTTGCGGATGCTCGCTATCATCCACCAGATAGAAGCCCTCGGGGATTTCACCCGGCACATGCGCCACGCCGTCCCGAGCGGCGAGAGCCGGGCGAAACTCGGACTCATCGGTATCGGTGGTTTCATGCAAATCGATATGCACGAGCACTCCATCGCGGATTGGCGCGACCAGGCGCATCAGGGCTGCCGATTCTTGCGCCGGGCTGTCGGCGCGAAAAGATCGATTTGGATCGATCGCGTGCGCGTTCCAGCGGTGAATCACTTCGTAGGCCCAGGGGCTGACGCACGGCGCGATCAGGAGGTTGACCCGACCTTCATAGGTCGCCGCATACTGGTCGACAAACCGCAACGCCCCGTGCACGCCACTGGTTTCATAGCCATGTACGCCCCCGGTCACCAACGCACAGGGAAGCGCGTCGCGCCAGCTGCGACTCCTGATCGCGAACAGGGGGTATTTGTCCGGATGATAATCAAGGCGGCCATACTGCACCACGTCGTGGCGCGAACGTAAGGTCTCGATCGCATGCAGCACGTCCGCTGCGTAGCTGCGCTTGACGGTCTGGCGTGCCTGCCAGGTAGCCACTTCCGCTTCGCCCCAGGGAAGTCCGGGCGTGCCAATCGGATAGGGCGCTTGGGTCATCATCGCGTCGCTCGCTTTAATGTGGGGTAAAGGAAAGCTCACTTTAGCACCGGGCTGATGTCATGGAACCGTTAAGAATGATGGGTACCGAGTCCTCGGGCAGCCCCGCCTGATGTGAGGTAGCATTGAAACTTGGTACTGTCAGCAAGGCTGGCGTGGGTCGGTCACGCAAAAAGGAAGGGATTAGCAACGGAAAATGATGAACTCTAAAATACGGGCTCGACTCATCATCAGCATCGCCATTACCACTGCAATGGCTTTCGCATCTTCGGCGATGGGACAAAAGGGGATGCATATGCCTAAGTCCTCCTCCGACTCACCCATCGATGCACAGCAGCCATCGGGGCCGGGCGCGCTTCGGCAAACAGTACAAACCCAATGCGTCTTGAATTGGCAGCAGCACCACAATCCGGCGCCCTGCGAGCGCGTCGTGCTTGCCGACCCGAAGAACGGCGACTCGGGATACGCGATCATCGCCGCTCCGGGCGGGGGAGCACATTACCTGCTGGTTCCGACGCGGACGATGGCCGGCGCTGAAAGCAGCGAGTTGCTTGATCCGGACGCACCCAACTATTTCGCGGAGGCTTGGCGCGCGCGCGGCTTACTGAGTGGGTTCGTCGGCCACGACGTGCCGAGAACGGTAGTAGGACTTGCCATGGGTATTGCCCGGTCTCGCATTCAAGATCAATTTCACATTCACATTGAATGCTTGCAGCAGGATGCTTTCAAGGCGCTACACGCGTCGATGGATACCATTACGGAAGTTTGGTCGCCCATAACCATTGCGGGATCGACATACGACGCACTGCGAATCACGGGAGAGGGCTTGGACGCCTCGAATTTGTTCGAATTGCTTGCGACTCTGAATGAAGATGCGCGGCATCACATGGGCAACTACACGCTCGTCGTTGCCGGTATGCAATTCAAGGGTGGCGCCCCCGGTTTCGTTTTGCTGGCCGGGTCCGGCCCCAGCGGCGAGATCTTGCTGGATTCTACCTGCGCGGTGGCTGGAGGCGGCGGGTGAGGTAACGCGCCACTCGATGCTGGCTGACAAGGAGAGACTTTTGGAGATGGGTGCGGCGGATCGTATTCAAGCTTTACGCCTCAAGTCGGGGCGAACCGAACAGGAGTTGGCTAGCGAACTCGGCTTGACGATTCAGTCCTACCGTATATACGATCGACTTCCTGCGGCAATTAGCGACTGCAATCGAGGTTGATTGGCAGGTGCTGCTGGCGGGGATTGCGGCCGGCTAATATGCACAGGGGGCGTTCGGCCACCGAGTTTTTACAGATGTAAGCGGTCGAGGATTGGCTTCTCGTAGACATCATCTTCTGCGGGATAGCGAAGGCCCGGGATGCCCTTTTGCTTGGCTAGCGCCCAGAGGATGCTCTCACCGGCCGGCAATGTATCCGGACGCATGCCGTAGACGGGGTCTTTGAACGCAACTTCGGAATCGACCAGCGTCCATCCCTTGTCCTTGAACATCTGAATTGCATCTTTCAAAAACAGCGCATTGATCAAATTGTGATGCAGCAGCAGAACATGTGAAACGGAGCGGCCGAGTACGGTGCGAGATAGGCCGTCGTAATATTCCGCCCGGTCATATAAATGCCGAAGGTACGCGTCCCTGTAAGGGAGCGTGTCGGCGTTGGGATGGTCCTTGAGCCGAGTGCTCAGGCGCTGATTGTAATACCAGTCGCTTGCATCCACCGAAACAGGGCCGGTCTTATAGGCGTTGGAAGCCAGAAACGCCCGGAAGCCGTCACGCTTCTCAGCGGTGTCGCCCTCCTTTAAGTACGGAAATCGAAATCGCCGTGTGAATCCGGGCACATCGCGGATCGCTTTGTCGCACGCGAACAGCTCTTGCTCAAACGCGGCCAAGCTTGTGTGGTCGAAATCTGGGTGGGTGGCCGTGTGATTGCCAATTTGATGTCCTTCCATGCCCCACTGCCGAATCAAATCATTCCTCTTCGGATCGGCATCCGTTCTCGTGACAAAAAGAATGGACTTGAGGTGGGCTGCAGCCAACTGCCTCAAGATGGCCGCGTTGCGATCCGCCGCACTTAGCCCGACTTGGTCAGCCATGATTGGCCCATCGTCGAAAGTCAATGCGATGCTCTGGCTATGGGCCCATGACGTCAGAAGCAAGGCGCCAAGCGTCATGCACGCGACAATCGCCAAGCGGAAGGAAGCGGTAGTTGTGGTTGGCACGGTGCAGCGGCATCCTAGCAACACCGCAGCCAGGCGGATACCCGTGCCCCGCGTAGGGGCTTCCCCGGATTCTCAATATCTGCTACGCAATGCTCAACGGAGGCGATCCGCACGCACAGATTGCGACGCGTGCAACACCCCATTTGTATTCGTTTCAGACGATAGTCGCGTAAGGTCCGAGAATTGGAGGAACTACATGTCGACAGTGCTATTCCATTTCGCCAGGAATTTGAAGATCAGTCGCTTCACGATCGACGTGTTGATGCAGCGACTCGATCAGTTAAAGCCGCGTCGTCCGGAAGCTTACGGCGGCCTTCTCGGAAACATGAATCAGAGCGTCCGGGACTGCGATCATCTGCACAACGACATATGCGACAGATTCTGTGGGGTGCAGTCGTTCGATGCCGGCTCGATCGCGCCTTTGATGACAGCTTTCGAAGAACTGGATCGACGCATCACGAATGCCATTGTCAGTTGTAATGTTTTTGAATTCGGGCCCTGCATCGAAGCTAGATAGCGCACTCGCGAACGGACGCTGCACCAGCCGTGTTTCGATCGTTACCGGCGCTTCCTTGTCTGATGCTTCTTCGCTATCGAGCGTTTGGACTCTCTCCACGCCAAGCGTACACTGAAGCGCAATCTCACGAAATGTGCTTGAGCCCGGGAGAGCTATGTACACGCTGAATCGTCCACGAGGGCTCCCAGGATTGGGCGCGCGTGCCGCCGTTGCCTGCCTTTTCCTTGCAATAACCGTATTCGCGTCAGCGGCGTCGTTGTCATCCGATCCAATTGTTGTAGCGGTCAAGCACGGCGCCTGTGCCAAGGCCGTCGCCCTGGCGAATGCCAGGGTGGCATCGGGTGACAATGAGGCCACATTTCTTGCCGCTCGCATGCTTGACGAGGGCATTTGCATGCAGAAAGACCCGGTGCAGGCAGCCGATTACTTCACCCAGGCTGTTGATCGGGGCGATCAGAGCGCGATGCTTGACTACGCAGCCAAACTCGGACTCGGCATAGGAACTGATCAGAGCTATGAGCGCGCAGGCGACATCTGCCGCTCCGCCGGATTTGATCCACAGCGGCAGCTCTCGCCTTATTCGCTCGGCTATGCGTGCACGGTGACTGGTATAGCGAGCCGGCTCTTGCGCGAAACGCTCCCAAAAGGCGCGTTTCACCCAGGTGCGATCATTGTGGATTTCAATCCCGCGAGCGGGGAAATGCGCATCAAGACCACTCCCGAAGTAGGGCGCGGCGACGCACCTATCGGCTCAAGCCTGCGCCCACCCTTGATCGATGCTCCTCGTGAGATCAACAAGTCATGGGGCGATGCAGTGGCAGCAGCGCCCAAACCGAATGGCGCGCAGCTCGATAACCGGTCAGTCGAGCTGACGCTAGATGTCGATATGACGTTAGAAGCAGGCCGCAATCCCACTCGCGATATTCAAGCGGGCAGTCGCCTCATGAACGGAGAGCTCTACTTTCCCCACTAAATCATCAACCAGATTGTTGCAGCATCCACGGCAACGTCTTGATATCGTCGAGCAGGGAAAAGTTGTGCACATCGTGCGCAAGCCCATACAACGGACCTACTATAGATCCTTTAAGCATGATTAGCACCGCGTAGGAGTAGGGGACATTCGCCATGTCTTTGGCCGGCTGATGGCGGGCGATTGTGGCTCGGAGCTATAATCCAGAAATCGCAAGGATCAACCGGCCGGGAGCGAGGGAGTTGTCGAGCATCATTGAAGAGAGCGATAGATTCTTGTCACTCGTTCTCGCTAATCGATGGAACGCAGCCATCCTTGAACGTATTTCGCAACTGATGCCGGCCGATTGGTGGCTTACCGCCGGTTGCCTCGCCCAGTCAGTCTGGAATGGCATTTACAACCGCTCGCCGGATCAGGGAATTCTTGACTACGACGTCTTTTATTGCGACACCGACACGAGTTGGGCGGGCGAAGACGCTGTGATTAGGAACGCCGCTGTTCTCTTCGCGGACATGCCGATTACCGTTCAAATCCGAAATCAAGCCCGTGTCCCGCTTTGGTATGAAGAGAAATTCGGCGTGGCATTTCCACCGGTGCGAGCGGCGAGCGACGCGATTGACCGATTTCCCTGCGGAAGCGTGGCGATTGGGGTTCGACGCGTCGGCGATGAGTTCAAAATCCATGCTCCATTCGGCCTCAGCCCAGTCTTGCATGGGGAGTTGATCCCGAATCCGGCTCTGCAAATCCCAGAGGTCTACGCGGCCAAGACCGAGCGCTGGTGCAGAGTGTGGCCGGATCTGAAGGTACGGGAGTGGCCGCGTTAATGCTAGGTTTCAGGACTCGCTTCCATGGCGGACCACCCAGCGAGCGCCGCCAGCTTTTGGTCGCGCCCCCACGGCGCCGGCGCACACTTGGGCACTTTGGATGGGTCCAGTGATTTGGGCGAAATGATCTGAGTTAGAACGGTGCACGATTCTCGCAAGACGTCGCGATAAAAGAATCCCTCGGCTGCGTGCAGTCGCGGATGTGACTTCAGGACCTCTCGAAGGTCGCCTGTTGCTCCTTCCTTCGCAACGATTGCGCAAACGCTCACCATTTGGGCCAGGAGCGGTGAGAGCGCTCGTTGCGCATTTGCAACCGCCTTCTCTTTTATCCGCGCAATCCACGTTTCCGCTGCGGCATACTCCATTTCAGCAGCCAAGTGGAAGCAGAAGCGCTCCGAACTCCCTAGGATCTCAATGATTTCATTGGCGAATATTTGGGGCTCTCGAAGCGATCCCCCAACAACGACGCACGCTCCCCATCCCGTGTGGAGACTAATTCCGAGCGCGCGATCCATGGCAATAAACTATCACAATCGTGGCGGCATCCATACTTGGGATCCTTTCGACGGTGATTCCACGTTTGCCGCCGGTCGCTCATTCAGTACATTCGACCACCGTCCGGAACGGGACGGTCGGGGATACACAGAACCACAGCACCGGCGCTGTCGCTAAAACCGAGTACCAGCACTTCCGATAAAAACGCACCAATCTTTTTAGGCGGCAGGTTGACAGCAGCGATGACTTGGCGGCCCAAGAGGTTTTCGGCGCAATAGTGCTCCGTCACCTGGGCGCTCGATCGCTTGCGGCCCACAACTTGACCAAAATCGATCGTGAGCTTCAGAGCGGGTTTACGGGCCTCTGGAAAGGGCTCGACCGCGATGACGGTTCCAATCCGGATGTCGACCGCCAAGAACTGATCGACAGTTATCGTCGAGTGAGCGGCGGAAGGAGTATTGGGACTCACGGCCCTACACAGAAGGCGCCGGTGATGAACGTGCAACGCGTATTCCGGCGGCGATGAGCGCGCCGGCGATCACAAGCAGCGCCGACATAAACAGCGATGCGCTCGGCGGCACCGCCCCGGTGACCGTCAACAAGAGTGTCGATATGACAGGTGCGAGATAGGAAAGCGCACCGAGCAATGGCA
>Ga0116129_1000846_pt1 | contig 18172 bp, 11 predicted proteins | sample June2015DPH_17_2_FD_89732 | JGI IMG/M metagenome (GOLD analysis project Ga0116129, IMG submission 89732) | Peatland microbial communities from SPRUCE experiment site at the Marcell Experimental Forest, Minnesota, USA - June2015DPH_17_10 | ecosystem: Environmental > Terrestrial > Soil > Wetlands...
ACGAAATTCCCGATGCTGAAATGACCGCTCGTTTCGGCGAGCCCGACAGTCCCAACGCCTGCCTCGCCTGCCATCGCGACAAGGATGTTCGCTGGCTCGTCGACAGCATGGCAGCCTGGCGGCTGGCCGATAAACCGAAAATCGGTCTTTGAACTGCACCAGTGTCGCCTGCCTGCCCGGTTCAGCTCACCGGCCTCATGGATCGCCCTGCCGGTCTTGCCGTCTCGCACGGTGAGGGCGGGTGTTTTGGTCGATCCAGTAGACCATGGCGCGGTTGAGTCTGAGTACCGTGTAGAGTTGCACCTTGAATTCGCCGTCGCAGCGGCAGACTCTCGGGAACCGGCCAAGCCCTACCGCTCGCCCCGTAGTCTGTCCACCATTTGCCGCACCACAGGATCGGGCCGGATGCGCAGGGCGGCCTCATATTCGGCAATCGCGTCCGTAAGACGGCCCGGAGTCTGGGCCAGCGCATTGGCCAGGTTGACGTGCGCTTCCGGAAGGTTGGGTTGGCTTCGCAGGGCCGATTCAAACTCGGCAATCGCCTCCGGCAACCGGCCGGGGATGCGCGCCAGCGCGGTTCCCAAGTCATAGTGGGCTTCCGCGTCATCGGGCCGAATCCGCAGCGCCCGCTCATATTCGGCAATCGCCTCCGAGAGCCCGGCGGGCATGGTCGATAGTGCGTTTCCCAGGGCGATATGGGCGCCTTCAGAATCAGGCGCAATGCGCAGCGCGGTCCGATATTCGGCGATCGCCTCCGGTAGCCGGTCAGGTAAGCGCGCCAGTGCGTATCCGAGATTGGTGTGCGCATCCGCATGGCCGGGGTCAATCCGCAGCGCCGCCCGGTATTCGTCAATCGCTTCCGTGAGTCCGCCGGGCAGGCGCAGCAGCGCGTTCGCCAGATTATAGTGAACCTCCGCGCTATCCGGGCGAATCCGGAGCGCCGTTCGGTACTCGGCGATCGCCTCCGGAAGCCGGCCAGGTATATTCGCCAATGCGTTTGCCAGATCATTGTGCGGTTCGGCGCGATCCGGTTCCATCCGCAGCGCCACCTGGTATTCGGCGATCGCCTCCGGAAGCCGGCCAGGAACGGCCGAGAGCGCGTTCGCCAGATTGTTGTGCACATCCGCATGATCGGGGTCGATCCGGAGTGACACGCGGTACTCGGCAATCGCTTCCGGCAGCCTGCCGGGCAGGGACTCTAACGCCTTGCCCAGGTTGTAGTGCGCCTTGGCGCTGCCGGGGCAGACGTTCACGGCGCTGGTCCAAAGGCTGAGCTCATCCTTCCAGTCGAAATTGCGTGCATAGGTTCGCGCGGCGAGCGCCAGGCACGCCACCACCAGTGCGGCCCAGGCAACTCGCGCAGTTGCCAGCCGCCGCAGCGGGTTCCGCAGAACCAGCGCATAGATGGCTGCGACCACGCATCCAGCGAGACCCACCGAAGGTAAGTAGAGAAACCGTTCGGCCATGATGCTGCCGATGATGACGATCAGATTCGAAGTGGGCGATACGGCAATGAAAAAGAAAGCCAGGAAGAAGAGCATTGGCTGGCCCGCACGGCGCCCGCGCACAGCCAGAATCAAGACCAGAAGCGCGGCGCCCAGGCAAACAGCGATCGCCATCAGCGCCTCGGCATTTTCCCAGTTCGACGCCCGCCAACCGAATAACGGCAGCGCATTGTAGGAATAATCCGCCGATAACCGGGCCGGCCAGAGAAACAGCCCGAGGAAATTGCCGATGACGTGGACGGCGGTCAGCCGCGCAGTCCAGAAGCCGGCATTCACCAGGGGATTGTCGGCGAAAGAGACGAGCATATGCAGATGCAGTTGGCCGCGTAGATAGAAAAACGCCGCGAACGGCAGCGCCAGCGCGGCGTAGGCCGGAGCGCGCCCGCGCCACGTCGTGCGCCACGTTGTCCGGTCCAACCACGTCAGATCGTATACCAGCATGATGCCCGGCAAGACCACGGCGCTCTCTTTCGAAAACAGCCCGACCACCTGGGCGGCCGCGATGCCTGCCAGCCATGCCAGCCTCCGCAGGCCCGCGGCCGAAGCGGCTCTCACGTAGCACAATAACCCCGCCAAAACCCCGAAGGCGGCCAGCAGGTCGGCCCGGCCCACAATATTCGTAACCGATTCGGTGAGCAGCGGATGCAATCCCCAGATTGCGGCCAGTGCCCAAGCTGGCGCAGTCTCTCCGAAAACCGTAATGCCGAGCGCATACACCAGCGCAACATTGACGTCATGCAGGGCGAGATTGACCCAATGGTATCCCGGTGGGCGCGAACCATTGCCGAAAACTGCGTAATTCAGCAGATAGGAAAAGGTGGTCAACGGCCGATATAATCCCGCGGTATTTGTGGAGTAGCGATACCCTCCCGTTAGAATGGACGCGATGTTTTGCGGCGTCGCCTGGCGGATACGGGGATCCTGGCCAATCACCGAGGAATTGTCGAACACGAGCCCGGCCTGGAAAGAATTGGAATAGGCGATCAGAAGGAGGACCCAAATAGACAGCAGCCGCCAGCCGTGCCGCCGCAAGACCTGCGGCTGCAAGTCCCGGCGCTCCTCCCCGGCTGCGACGGGCTGCTTTGCGGTTGGCCGTAACGCTACCCGCGATCTCCGCTGTGTCCCGGTCTTGCCCATTTACCCCCCGCAAGTATATCGCGGGTGACTGCGCCACGTTCCCGCAAGGCACGGTGAGGTAATCGAAGGTGACCTCAGACATCGGGCACCGCAGAACAGGAGGTTCGCGACCTGCTCGATGAACACCAGCCCGATGAGGTATGGATCGCTAAAAACGGTCGCGGGATCGAGCTATGGCAGCAGATCGATCTCGCCCGCAACGACCCGTGGGTTGTAGCTTAAGCGAAGACGTCAGAGAGGCGCTTGTCGGCGTCGCCGAAGCGGTCCAGCTTTACGCCTAGCTGATCCATGATCGAAAGGTACAGGCTGCAAGCCCGCCGGTTGTCGTTGCCTTTATCGAGGAAATCCAGCGCCCGCCCGCCTTTGAGCGCGCCGCCGGCTCCGCCTGAGAGCACGATCGGCAGTTGATCCGCGCCGTGCGCATCGCCGTCGAACAGACTGGACGTGAAGAGCAGGAGCGAATTATCGAACAGCGACGTCCCGCCTTCGTCGATATCTTTCAAGCGCTGGACCAAATACGTGAACTGCTTCACATGGAATTGATTGGTCTTGAGATACATCGCCTCCAGCGCGGGAACGTGGCCGTTGTGCGTGAGATCGAGATGCAGCGACCCGTTGCAGCCTTCCAGGAACTTGAAGTTCATCTGCGAAAGGTCGTTGTTGAGCATGCAGGTGGCGATGCGCGTCTTGTCCATCTGAAAGGCGAGCACAATCAGGTCGAGCATCAGCTTCATGTGGTCCGGCACATTCTGCGGGATCTCGTTGGCCGGCCGCGGCATGTTCGGTTTTTCCAAAGTGGGCCGCCACCCCTCGATCCGCTCCTGTTTGTTGGCCGAATCGATGCGCGTCTCAATCGAACGTACGGATTCCAGATACTCATCGAGCTTCTTGCGGTCGCCGCCGCCGAGCTTGGGCTGCAGGTCGTGCGTTTCCTGCAGCACGGCGTCGAGGATGCTGCGGTCGAGCTTGCGGCCCTTGCCGTCGTCCACCAGGGAATCGAACACGCGCGCGGGATAAATTTCCTTGGTCGCCGGACGGCTCGGCGTCTCCCATGAAATGTTCGACGCGTAGATCATGGAGAGGCCGTCTTCGAGACGCAGTTCGTTCGGCTCGATGCCCAGCGCCATGCTGGGCACGGCAGTGCGGCTCCCGATCGCCTTGGCGATCACCTGATCCATCGATGTCCCGACGCGGATGTCGCTCGGGTTGGAACTCACCCAGGCGCCCGAAAGTAGATTTGCGTTGCGTCCCTGGTGGGGGCTCGGATTCTTAAAGGCCTGCTCGTTGAAGAGGCCTTTGATGAAGACAATGTCCTGGGCGTACGGCGTCAGAGGCGCGGCGCTCGGGCCGAATTCCATTGCCGCGCCGCTGCCTTTCGTCCACCAATGCGCGGGCTTGATGCCGTTCGACCAATAAATAGTGGCGAACCGCAAAGGCGGCTTGTTCGCAGCCGGCGTATCCGTGCCGCCGAACAGCGGAAGCGATTCCATCCATGGCAGCGCTAGAGCTACGCCTGCCCCTCGTAAAAAGTGACGCCTCGATTTTCCTTCGGTCTTGTTCATTGTCTGCCCGCCTGCCTTGGTTCGGTTGGATTCAAACTCGCGCGTTTCACGGGCGCCGCCGCCGGCGCATCGTCGTCTACGCGATTCAAAAACTGCTTGCTGGTCACGATCTGGCCCACTAACACCGACATGCCCGACTTACCCCCGGCGGCTGCCAGGCTATCGATCAGCGGCTGATCGGAAAGTTGAATGGTGCGGCCGAGCGCGTAGCCCACCAGCTTTCTAGCCATCGTCCGCTGCACCTGTTCCATCTGTTTGGTTTCGAGATACTCCAACAGGCCGGTGATGCCGTCGATCCGGCTGTTGTCGCTCAGATCGCCGGAATCGTCGATCGGCTTGCCGTCCGCGTATTTTTCGCGCCAGCGGCCGGTCGAATCATAGTGTTCGAGCGGGAAGCCCAGCGGATCGATGCGCGTGTGACAGGTAGCGCAAGTGGCGTTGCGCTTATGCACCTGCAGCCGTTCGCGAACCGACAAGCCGCCGAAGAGCTTATCGTCGGCCGGAATAGACCCGGCGTCCGGCGGAGGCGGCGGCACGGCCGTCCCCAGAATGCGCCGCAGCACCCAATCGCCGCGCCGCACAGGGCTGGTCCGCAGGGGCGCGGACGTGGCCGTCAGAACCGCTCCGAGCCGCAAGATTCCGCCGCGATTAAAGGCATTCGCCCCCTCAACCAACTCCACTTCGTCTTTGCTCTTGATGGGCCGCGTGACGCCGTAATATTTGGCCAGCGGGGCATTCAGAAAATCATAATCGGCGGTGAGAAGTTCGGCGACCGGCCGGTCTTTGCGAGCGATGTATTCGAAGAACGATACCGCCTCGTCGTACATCGACGATTTCACTTCCTGCGTAAACTCCGGGAACCGGCTGGTATCGACGCCCTTAAACTTATCGAACTGGTAGAAACCGAGCCATTCTCCGAAGAATTCCATGGACATGCGGCGCGCCTTCGGATCGGCCAGCATGCGCGCGGCCTGCTTGCGAAGCTGCGATGGATTCGTCAATTCGCCCGCGGCAGCCGCCCGGCGCAGCTCGTCGTCGGGAATGGACGACCAGATAAAGAAGCTCAAACGGCTGGCAATCTCCCAATTATTAAGAGCGCTGGCCCCGACGCCGCCTGCGGTTGCCGAAACCGGCTTCACCAACGATGCGGTGGCCGCGCCGCCGTTTTCCAGCTTGTAGAGAAACTCCGGCGCCACCAGGATCCGCGCAATCAGAGTTCTAATGGCGCGCGCGGGATCGGGATCGTCGGACAGCGTCTTCGCATAAAACGCGCGCAGGGCGAGCTTTTCTTTAGAAGTGAGCGGCCGCCGCCAGGCGCGGCTGGCGAATTCCAGGCAATCGTCCACATGCCGCGGCTGCGCGGCTTTTTCGGCGGCGCGCGCCTCGTCATACGTCTTGCGCAGGCTGGTCGCGTAACCGCGAGCTTCGGCCGGCATCGCGTCGAAATCCGCTTTGGTCAATTCGCCGATGTGCTTGTTGCCGAGATTCAGCTTGTAGTGCGCGTCCAGCAGCTTCCAGTAGTGATCGTGATACTCGAACGAGGTGTAAAGATCGTCCCACGCTTCGTCCGCTCTGCGCTGCGCCGCATCGTCCAGGATGTGGTTGTAGATGAACTTGTCTTCGCGAACGTACTTCACGTCGTTGTCGAACGCGTCGTGCTCCGGAGTGTTGTAGGTCGGGTCGAATGGTTCAGGCGGCGGATCTTTGTCCGCGGGCGTATCCTGAGCGTTCGAATTGGGAGGCAGAATGTCCGCGAGTTGCAGCACGCCCGCTTTGAACCTCTGGTATCCGGCGCTCGACGGATCGCCGATCAGGGCGCGCAGCGGAATGCCGCGCGAACCGCCGTCTTCGCGATCCGTGATGATCACGCGGAAGACCTGATCGCGATCGACGCCCACCTGGCCATCGGCCTGGAAATTGACCGTAGTCATGCCCGGGGGAAGTTTCACTTCGATGGCCGTGGAGGCAAGGTCCGAAGCAAAATCGTCAGGCCCGATCGCCATCCCGTCCGGACTGGTTCCGAAATGGAGCGCCTTGGCGCATTCATCCGTGACGGCGGCGCTAAGAGGTATGCGCGGAGCTGCCGGCACGCTTCCGCGGCCGCCCGCCGGAGGATTCGCCGCGGCGGCGGCAGCAGGATTCGCCGCGCCCGCCGCCGCAGCAGCAGCATTCGGATCGTCTGCGCCGTTGGCATCCACGGCCGCAGCCGGCACGCGTCCGAAGCCCGCGCGGAAACTCACCGTCGGGTTACGCCAGATCACAACCGGCTTGCCTTTAGCCGCCGGGTTGACCGGCGAAGCGAATAAATAGAACTTCACCGCGGTTGGCGGCGGGGGCGGCGGCGCGCCGCGTCCAGCTCCTCTGCCTCCGCCGGGTCCCCTGCCGGCGCGGTTGTAGACGAAGTGATGCGCGGATTCCACCCTGAGCGATTTTTCACTGATGATGAGCGGGCTCTCGTCTCCCGCGCCGCCGTAAGCCGCATCGCCTCGCGCGAAAAGCCACCCCGGCCACGACGTGAGATATTTCTGCAACTCCTCAGACGTAGCGCGCGCCGCGGCGATGCTGGCCGGAATGTCCGCGGTGGGAGCCGGAAGCTTATGGAATCGCGTGGCCATCTCGGAGGATGGGTACAGCAAGTCGGTCCGGTTCATCGTCCGGTAAATATGTTCGACGAATCGCGCCGTGAGGCCCTCGTCCGCCGCGACGCTCGCGAAGGTGGCGCTCGGCTTTCCCAACGCGGTGCGGTGCTGGTATTCCCAGGCCGCGAACAGCGCCTTGGTGTATTTCTCGAGGCCGAACGAAAATCCGCCTTCGCCCGACACGGTGCGAAAACCGTAGGTGGTGTAGATATCCTTAATACGGTGGATGGCGGACATCTCAAATCCCGTTTTGCCGGGATCGATGTAGAACTGAATCGGCCCCGCGCCCACCACAGCATGATCGGCGACCATCTTCGCCGCTTCGAGATAACGCTGCAGGTTGGCGTCCTGCATGAACTGGACATCGCCGAAGTTGCTAAACCCCTCGCCGCCCACGGAGTCGTTCGACGCGTCGATGCCGAGGTCGAGATCGAGCCCGGTGAGATCGTGAATAGCGTAGTTATACTCGCCGCTGGTCAAACGGCGGACTGTGACCCGTCCGGGATCGCCCGCGTGGGCTTTTAGATAGGCACCGAGCTGCGAGTGGATCCACGCAGCGGCATGCGCGCGGTCTTCGTCGCCGGGCTGGGGCATTCCTTTGGGCGGCATGCGCTTCTGATCGAGCGCCGCGATGACGCGCTGCCAAACCTGATAATTCTCGGCAACCGAAGGCGCGGCGGTCAGCTTCTCAAGGCTGATTCCCGCAGTCGCCGCGTTATTGCCGTGGCACCCGAAACAATACTGCTTAAACAGCGGCGGCGGCGGTGGCGCGGCCGGTTGATCGGCCCCTCGAAGCGAGTAAACGCAGACAAGAACCGAGGCCGCGCAAGCTCCGATCGTCAGCGCCGAATGAGGCGACAGGGCACGCAAGGCTCGATGCATCGGGGACTTCCTCCAACAGCGGGGCTACGGCGCCCAGCATGGATATTCGCATCTGAGTTTACTTTGTTTTGGCCCCGAAGTAAACCGGTTCTCGCGAGAAAACGTCATCGCGGCGGACGCATTTCCCCATTTTGTGATAATCTTTCTTGCTAGCTACGGCGCAACAGGGATTTTGCATTGTGCAATGCCGGGGCCAAGATTTGACGCCCGAACCGAGGAAGTTCGCGCCCGGAAAAAGGAGCAGCGCATGTCCACGAAGACCATGTTCTCGATTGCGGCGGCAGTTTCCTGCCTGCTGACCGCCATCTTCGCAGCCACCCACGATTTTATTCCCGACTTCGCGTTTCAAGGATCTTCGCTGACCGGGTGGCACGGGTTTGGAAACGCCAAGTGGAGCGCCGAAAACGGGGAGATCGTTGCCACTCCTCAGGCGCAGGACGGCGGCTGGCTGGCGCTCGACAAGGGCTATCAGGATATCGAATTCTATACGGAATTCCGCTGCCCGGAGAAATGCGACGCGGGCGTGCTGCTGCGCGCCGAGAAGACGCCCGAGGGCGGGTGGAAGGGAGTCTATGTCGCGCTCGACGGCGATCCGGGCCCTTACGACATAACGCTGAACGCGGAAGGAAAAGAGCTGACCCGGACGCGCATGCCGCGAGCGACGGCGCAGTTCTCGAGAATGGCGGCCGGCCCATGGGCCAACGGACAAGCCAACGTTCCTGGCTTTGCCAGGCCTGCAATCACGCTGGCGGAACAACAGGAAGAAGCCGCAAAGCCAGCCACGCCGACGGCGCCGGCGGCGGCGCCCGGGGGCCGCGGCGGGGCGGGAGGTCGCGGCGGGTTTACTCCGCCGCGCGGCGAAATCAAGGCGGCCGAGTGGAACACGCTCGACGTGATCGTGGATACCGACATGGTCTGGACCGGGATCAACGGACGCCGCGGACCGAACTCGGCGACCGGCGACCGCATGATGGGCTACGGACCGGTGGTGCTGCATGCGGGCGGGACGGGTGAGGTTCGCTTCAAGGACATCGCCATCAAGGACCTGAACCGCAAGGTGGAGCCGGCCGAGCAGGTGTCGCCCCACTTCCGGATGCAGAAGCTCAACGATTTCTTTTATTCATGGGGCGCGACCGCCGGCGACATCAATCACGACGGTATTCTGGACGCGATCGCGGGCCCATTCTATTTTCTGGGTCCGGACTACACGGAACGTCACGAGTTCACCGCGGCCCGGACCTACAGCCCGAGCAACAATTTTCCCGAGGGAATGGTCTACTACGCTTACGACTATACGGGCGACGGATGGACGGATATCATCTGCGTCGATTCGCGGCCGATCTACCTTTATGTCAATCCGAAAGGCGAATCGCGGCGCTGGGACCGCTATAACGTGGTTCCGAACGCGACTTCCGAGATCGAAGTCTTTGGCGACATCGATGGCGATGGCAAGCCCGAGATTCTGTTCGCCGGCCCCAACGCAACCCTGGCCTATGCCAAACCGGATCCCGCCAACCCCACCGCGGTTTGGAAGACGCACAATATTTCCGAACCCGGTCTCGCCGGCGCGCACGGCATGGGAATTGGCGACATCAACGGCGACGGCAGAATGGACGTTGTGAACAACCGCGGCTGGTGGGAGCAGCCCGCCTCGGGCGCGAGCGAGGGGCCGTGGAAATTCCATCCGGAGCAGTTCGGATCGGGCGGCGCCGAGATGGGCATCTATGACGTGAACGGGGACGGCTTGAACGATGTTGTGACCGCAATTGCCGCGCACGGATATGGCCTTGCCTGGTTCGAGCAAAAGCGCGACGCGCAGGGCGCCATCTCGTTCGTTCGCCACGATATCATGGGCGACTTCAGCACGAAGAACGCGGGCGGCGTGACCTTCACCGAACCGCACGCGGCCGCATTCGCGGACATGGATGGCGACGGGGTGCCCGATCTGATTGTCGGAAAGAGGCTTTACTCGCATCTCGACAGCCATCTCGATCCGGACCACAATGGCCCGGCCGTCCTTTACTGGTACCGGACGGTCCGTAATCCGAAGGCCGAAGGCGGCGCCGAATTCGTACCCGAGCTGATTGACAACCGTTCCGGCGTGGGCTCGCAGTTCGTCGTTAGGGATTTAAACGGCGATGGCGCCCCGGATATTGTAATTTCCGACGCGAAAGGCACGTTTATCTTTTGGAACCAGATGCGCCCGGCGCGCCAACCCGCCAAGCGTCAAAAATAACTCGTGAAAGGCTACCCATGAAAGCCACTTCTATTCGACGGCTGCCCGTTGTCTGCGCGCTGATCTCCATGCCGCCGCTTGCTCTTGAGGCGCAGCAAGGCGCCAATTGGAGCGAGTATTTGGGCGGTCGCGACAGCTCGCATTACTCGACGCTGAAGCAGGTGAATAAGAGCAACGTCGACAAGCTGGAAGTCGCCTGGAACTACGAGACCGGCGACGAGACAAGTTACACGTTCTGCCCGCTGGTGGTGGACAATATCGCCTATGTGGCCGCAAAACGCGGCGCCCTGGTGGCGCTTGATGCGGCCACGGGCAAGGAACTTTGGGTTCACACGTTCCCCTCCGGAGGGCGCTTCGGTGGAATCGGCGGCCAGCGCGGAGCGAATTACTGGGAAAGCCAGGACCGGACGGATCGCCGCATTTTCGTCACCTCGTCGGGAATGCTGCACGCCATCAATGCGCGCACCGGCGAGTCGATCGACTCGTTTGCCGATCACGGCAAGCTCGATTTGAAGACCGGAATCGACCGCACGCAGGTCCCTCTGGGGTCGAGAAGCGCGGGACGCATCTTCGAGAACCTGATCATTCTCGGCAGCTCCACCGGCGAGGGCTACCTTGCGCCGCCGGGCGATGTCCGCGCGTTCGACGCCGTCACGGGCAAGCTCGTGTGGGTGTTTCACACGGTCCCGCGCCCAGGCGAATTCGGCTACGACACGTGGCCGAAGGACGCTTACAAATATATGGGCGGGGTGGACGTGTGGGGCGAAATCACCGTCGACGAGAAGCGCGGAATCGTGTATCTGCCAACCGCCTCGGCCAAATACGAACTGTACGGCGGCGACCGGCCCGGCGAGAATCTCTATGCCGATTGCCTGATCGCTCTCGATGCGCGCACCGGCAAGAAGCTCTGGTATTTCCAGACGGTGCATCACGATCTTTGGGATTCCGACCCCGCCGCGGCGCCGCAACTGGCGACGGTCCGGCATGAAGGCAAGATGGTCGACGTGGTCGCGCTGGCATCGAAGAATGGATTCCTCTACGTCTTCGACCGCGTCACGGGCAAGCCGCTATGGCCGATCGAGGAGCGGCCGGTTCCGCAGTCCACCGTTCCTGGCGAAGTCACATCGAAAACGCAGCCTTTCCCAACGGTTGTGCCTCCTTTCAGCCGCCAGGGTATGACGGTGAAGGATATGTACGACGCATTCATGACCGACGAGGAGAAGGCGTGGTGGAAGGAGCGGCTTTCGAAGGCGAGCACGGGCTTTTTTACGCCGCCGGCGTTGGGCGACACGATCCTGATGCCCAGCGTCAACGGCGGAGCGCTGTTCTTCAGCTCGGGGGCGGACCCGACGAACGGCACGGTCTACATACTTGGGAAAGACATGCCTTCGATTATTAAGCTGGTCGCGGCCGGCGAATCGACTGCTTCGAATGCGGGCGGTATGATTCCCGACCGTCCGCGCACCGGGCGCGGCGGACCACAAATTCCCCAGATCACGGCAGAACGGCGAGGCCGCGCGGTTTACGAGCAGAGCTGCCAGATGTGTCATGGCCCCGACCTGAAAGGCGACCGCGGACCGCAAATCGATAACGCGGTGAGCCGGATCGGCGCCGATTCAACGCGGACCGTGATCGCGAAGGGACGGGGCGCGATGCCGCCGATCGCGGTGGAAGCGGCAATGCTCGACAATTTGATGGCATTTCTGACCAAGCCGGAAGCGGCGCCTCCGGGCTCTGCCGCTCCCGCCGCGATGGTCGGCATGGGACGCGGGGAACCACCGTATCCGGAGGGCGTCACCCCGCCGCCGTCGCGCTACAAGACCGGGTATGGCAACGAGCCTTACGTGATCACTCCGCCGTGGAGCCAGATCACCGCTTACGATCTGAACACGGGAAAAATCAAATGGCAGACGCCTTATGGCGACCTGCCGCAGGCGGGCCCGAGCGACAAGCTGCGAGGCAATGTCTATCCCAAGAGCGGGTTCGTGATCACTGCGGGAGGCTTGGTGCTATTTGCGGGCAACGACTCGAAGCTCTACGCGCTCGACAAAGACACGGGAAAGCTGCTTGCAACGAAGGATCTGACGAATGGCTCGCTGGGCGTACCCGCCGTGTACGAGGCGAATGGTAAGCAGTATGTGCTGCTGGCTGTGTCCGGGGGCAATCCGTTCCCGGCCTCCGGGCGGCTCGCGCCGGGCGGCGTGAATCCGCCAGCGACTTCGCACAGTTATGTTGCGTTTGCGTTGGCTGAGGAGAACAAGTAGTAGCGCAGCCCCGGACGCGAGGCGACGCTTCTACCAGAACGGCTCTCCGGCCGGCACGAACCGGATCGGAACGTCGTGGATGAACGTCCGCAGCCAATTGGCGTAATCTTCCATGCCCGGCTCTTCCGAAACCACGTGGCCGAGCATGATGAGGCCCTTCGCCATACCCAGCGATGCCGCGTCCATTACGTATTCGACGTTGTCGAAGCCGCCGTCGGCTTCCTGCTGCTCGCCGCCGACGACAACGTCCGCTTCGAGCGTCATGCGCGGCGTAGCATAGCCCGGACCTACCAGGATCTTACTGACTTTGGCTTTCGGATCGCCCACGCAGCGGAACGCGCGCGACCCGGTCAACCGCTTGACCTGCTCCGCGAACTCGCCCAGCGTCGTCTCCGGGATGGTGCGAATGCGCGGCGCCATCGGCGCGTCCTCACCGCCCTTGATGCCGACCGCACGAAGCTCTCCGACCACCGTGAAATCGGGCTTCATCGAATGCATGTGGTCGTGGTCGCGCCACAACACCATGCCGTTCTTGAGAACGTAATCGGTTTTGAGTTTGTAGAGCGGATTATCCGTCAGGTCCTTCGTATCGTCGCGGTCGTTCCAGAAGGCGTCCTCGTGGGAGATCACCATGTTCAGGCCCGCCTCATGGGCGCGCTTGATCATGCCAAAGGTCGTCATCATCGTCGTAGCGATGCCTTTGACGGCCGTATCCGGATCGCCGAGCTTGAACGTGTCGCGGTAGGATCGCTCGTTCCACGGCGCTCCGGCATTCTGCTTGACCAGGTCGACTACTTCGCGCGCGGTCATCAGGCGGGCCTCCAGTAAGGGTCGCCGGCGCCGATCCATTTTGCCGGGACATCCTTCACTACGTTCTTCAGCCATTCGGCGCAGGCGCGCATTCCGGGCTCTTCGGAGACGACGCGGCCGACCGTCACCAGCGCACGCTTCTCGCCCGCGGTAAACATATCGGCGGCGTAGTGGGTGTTCTCCCATTCGCGAACTTCGCCGGCGACGATCATGTCCACTTCGGAATAGCGCTGCCACATGGTTGCGGGAGTCATAGCCCCCGGATGCAGCAGGACCCGGCGCACCGTGGCGTTGCGATCTCCGACGGCGCGAATTCCCGCCCGGACTTTCAGCCGCTCTCGAATCGCGGCGACCGTTTGTTCGGCCGTAGCCGGCGGGATGTCGTAGAGCGCGAGCGCTTGCTCTCCTACCGGGCTCTTGACCCGCCGGTTAGCCCAGCCGAGCGCGCCCGCGAAGGCGGCGACCATCTCGCTCTCTTTACGCGCCTGCCAATGGTCACGCAAGCGGAAGACGACCAGGCCGTTCTTCTCGATGAATTCGCGTTTGGCTTTGACGACGGGATCGTCGGGGTTCAAGCCCATCGGCCCGCGTCCGGGCATAGGTGACGCCGGTGGCCGGCCGTCCGCGCGTCCATAGAAAGTCGGTTCGTACGTCAGAACCAGATTCGCATTGGCCGCAGCCGCCTGCTTGAGAACGTCGAGCGTGGCCATGGCGGTAGTGGCGATTCCTTTCACAAGCGTGGAAGGGTCGCCGGCTGTGAAGCCGTCGGGACCGGTTGCGGGCCAGTCGCCGCCCAGTTCGGCCTGGATGCGCCGCACCGCGACATCCGCGGTGACTGGCTCGGCGCCTGCCAGTCCGAGCGGCGCGACGCTGGCAGCGCCCGTCAGTACGGTAAAGCGTCTCCGCGATATGTTTGTGCGCCTCATAAGGCTATCTCCCTCCACGGTTCGCGTCGATTGCGGTGGTTACCGGACTCGTTAAACGCCTGCCCTCCCGGGAAAGCATTGTCGGCCGCATGAACGACCGCGAGGCCGCCGCCCCCGTTTACATAGGACTCAAATGCAGTCTTCCGCGGCTCGGGCCACCACTCATCGGCAGCGTCGTAGTTCATCACGATGACCTGGCACTGGCCGAAGTCCGGTGTGAACGCGCGGAAATCGCCGACGGCGGGAGGAGCGGTCACGACGTCGACCTGGAACAAGCCGGTCTCATCGTGTCCCTTATCGGAAACTAACGAAGAGCCGCCGGCGCCGTGGGTACAATACTTGCCGTTGCACAGCACGACCATCGAGGGGTCCCGAATTCCGAAATCGCCATCCAGAACGAAGGCAATCGTCGCCAGCGCGGCCAACGCGAGTCCGGTTCCCGGAAGAAGGGATCGCATAGGAGTGAACCAGGAGTTCTTCTTTCGCATGCCTGTGCAGAAACAGTATACAACGGTTGCGGATTGTGCAAGGTCGATTGTTTTCTGCGCTTCGGCCGTATGATGCGTTCAAACGGACGCCCGATTTGTAAGTTCTCTATATCCTAAATACCGTCGCGGTGGATTCGCCCCCCGACGGCGCGCGCCGGGAAAAAGAGCAGCGCGACCCAGAGCAGAACGCTCGGGCCATAGCCGACCACCACCAACGCGAAGCCGATGAGGCCATCCGCCATGCTGCGGTAGCTTGGATGGCGGCGTTGCGGAAGCGGATCAGCGTGGAACCGGGCGCCACCTGGAGCTGCGCCTTGTAGTATTCGCCCACATTGAGTTGCAGGGATGCGTAGGCCACTTGCGACTCGGTGTTCTTGCGCTCGGCCTCCATCTGTTCGATCTGGCCTTGTACGCGGCCGAGTTCGTTTTCCACATCGAGCACCTCGGAGAGCTTGCCGGTGCGCTGCGCAAGCAGTTGCGTGAGGCGCTGCGCGGTGTTGCGCGCATTCGCCAGGCGCGCCACCAGGTCGACATATTCTTTGGAGACATCGCGTCCGTTCTGTGATTCGGATTCTACGCGGCCAAGCTGTTTGAACTCGTTGAGAGCGGAATCCAGTTGAGCGGCGGGAATGCGCAGGCTGGCGTTGAGCGAGCGGCCGGAGTTCTCGGGCGCGTTGACGGTGAGGTCGGCCAGGTAGCCGTGGTGGCGCGCCAGGACGGCGTCGATGCGGGCGCGAAGCTGGTCGAAGTCGCGAGTGGTGAGGGTGAGTTGGGCAGTGCGCTCGATCACGGGACCGCGCGAAGCAGCTTCAATTTGGTCGGCGGCTTGGGGAAGTGCGAGCGGCTTATTGGCGGAGGGAGCGCGAAGCTGCGGTTGAAAGAATCCGTTGCTGTCGCTTGGCGCTTGGGCTGACTGCGCAACGGCGCGCGCTCGGTCCACAGACAGTTGGCCGTCGATTGAAAATGTGCTCCTAGGCATCGTCACGGGCCGAAACTCGGGCTGAGTCGAGTTCCTGAGCATCACCGCGAGCCCGAGAATCAAGACCGCTCCGGCAGCCGCCCACGCCCAGGCGGGCAACACCAGCCATATTGAGCGGCGGGAAGACACCGGCGTTTCGCGTACAGGCGCCGTCAGATTGGGCGCTTCCACCTGCCAGGCGGTCAACTCTTGCGACACACGGCGCAGATCGCCCGCCAGCCGCTGGCAATCCGGGCAGCGCAGGTGCGTCATGGCTTCGGCGGCCCGCTCGGACGCGAGCTCGCCATCCCGATAAGCCATGACCTCTTCGGGCTCGATGGCGTGACGGATTTCAGACATTGCGCACCTCCGGTTCCAGATAGCTCTTGAGCGCCATGCGCGAGCGGAACAGGCGCGAGCGCACAGTGTTGAGTGGGATTCGCAGCAGTTCCGCGATTTCGGTATAGCTGAGTTGTTCGTATTCGCGCAGCATTAGGATCTCGCGGTCGTTGGCGTCAAGCCGCTCCAGGGCCTCGCGGACCCATAACGCCTCGTCGGGCCGCGAGACGACGGATGGTTCCGCATCGGCATCCGCATCGCGATGACGGCGGCGCTCGGCGGAGAGCAATTTGAGCGCGATGCCGTAGAGATACGTCCGCACCAGCGCGCGCGGCTCATAGCGCGAGGCTGCGCGCATCACCGCCAGAAATACCTCTTGCGTCAGATCCTCGGCGTGCGGGCGGCTCGGGAGGCGGCGGTGGAAGAAACCGTAAAGCGATCGCGGTAGCGGGCGAACAATTCTTCGAAAGCTTCGCGCGATCCGCGCTGGAATTCGAGCATCAGGGCTTCGTCGCTGGTCATCGCGGAAGAGCCTCTCTCACATGAACAATCGGTTGGCAGGCGAAAGCGCCTGCCCCACAAAAACGCAAACGTATGCGCGCCAACGTGGGACAGACGCTTTCGTCTGTCAACCCGGCGAGTTGAACCCGGCTCTTCCAGCGTTTATAATTCCTGCAAGCCATAGGGGAGGAGACTTATGAGCCGCATCGCCAGATTTAAACCTGGATCTACAAGTGTTGCCGCCGCGCTCGCGCTGACGGTCACCGCATTCGCACAAACCTTACCGCCCGGCGTACAAAGAGTGACCTCGGTCGAGGGCATCACCGAATACGCCTATCCGAATGGGCTGCGAGTGCTGTTATTCCCCGATCAGTCGAAGCCGAAGGTTACGGTGAACATCACCTACCTGGTAGGTTCGCGCCACGAAGGAAATGGGGAAACCGGCATGGCTCACCTTATGGAGCACATGCTATTCCTGCGAACCAAAGATGGCAAGGATGTCAAGAAGGAGATAACCGCCCACGGCGCCTCCTGGAATGGCACCACCTGGTATGACCGTACTAACTACTTCGAGATTGTCACGGCGACGGATGAGAACTTACGCTGGGCCATCGAACTCGAGGCCGAGCGCATGGAGAATATGCGGATCGAGAAGGCGCTGCTCGATACCGAAATGACCGTCGTCCGCAACGAATTCGAAATGGGCGAGAACAGTCCTACGAATATCCTTTACCAGCGCACGCTGGGAGCGGCTTATACCTATCATAACTACGGCAAACCAACCATCGGCAATAAGTCGGACATTGAGAATGTACCAATCGACCGGTTGGAGGCGTTCTATCACAAGTTCTATCAGCCGGACAACGCGATCCTAACTATTGCCGGACAGTTCGATAGCTCGAAGGTTTTGGCCCTGGTGGCGCAAGCGTTCGGCGGCATTCCACGGCCTACCCGGACGCTGCCGAAGACTTATACGGTGGAGCCAACGCAGGAAGGCGAACGGTCGGTCACACTACGCCGTATAGGAGACATTCAGGCGATTGTGGACGTCTATCACACGCCGGCGTCGACGCATCCGGATAGCGCCGCGCTTGAGGTTCTTAGCTCCGTCCTGGGCGATAACCCGTCGGGGCGCCTCTATAAGGCGCTGGTAGACAATAAGAAGGCGGTCGCCGCGGGCGCGGGATTGCAGGAACTGCACGATCCGGGCTTCCTGATGGCCAATGTGATCCTTCGCCAGGATCAGTCGATCGACGATGCGCGCGATCTGCTGCTGAAGACCGTGGAAGGCGTGGCCAAGGAACCGCCTTCGAAGGAGGAAGTGGAGCGCGCGAAAACGCGGATCTTGAAGCAGTTCGATTTGAACCTGACCAATTCGCAGAACATCGGACTCACTATCAGCGAGTATGCGGCGGCTGGCGACTGGCGGCTGCTGTTCCTCACTCGCGACCGCGTGAAGAATGTGACAGAACAGGATGTAGCGCGGGTGGCGAGCCTTTACGTGAAAGAGTCGAACCGCACGCTGGGCGAATTCATTCCCACCAAGACCCCGGACCGCGCGGAGATACCGGCGACGCCGGACGCGGCGGAGGTTCTGAAGAATTATAAGGGCGGCGCGGCGATCTCGGAAGGCGAAGCGTTTTCACCCACGCCGGCCAGCATCGAAAGCCGCGTGGTGCGCCAGAAGCTGGCGGGTGGCATGGGAATGGTGCTGCTGCCGAAGAAGACGCGCGGCGGAACGGTGATGGCGCGGGTGCGCCTCGATTTCGGAGAGGAGCGGTCGCTGATGGGCAAAGCCGATGTTGGGCAGTTTACGGCGGCGCTGCTAATCCGCGGGACCAGGAACAAATCGCGGCAGCAGATTCAGGATGAGATGGACCGCCTGAAGGCGCGCATCAACGTGTCCGGCGATGCGACGACGGCTA